>JADMIO011127017.1_pt1 | contig 14892 bp, 17 predicted proteins | sample 8958161 | NCBI WGS metagenome assembly JADMIO01 (sample SAMN16585339, study PRJNA669376) | soil metagenome | isolation source: Crop rotation soil | place: USA: Cullars Rotation, Alabama | collected 2011 | reverse complement strand
ACCGCCAGCACGGTAGACCAGCGCGGCGTGGGAATCTCCAGCACGCGCAGGTAATACACCGCCGGCACTGCCGCATCGAACTCCGGGTCTTCCCACACGATGGCCAACTCCGTTGCACCGATGGTGTTGGCATAAGTGGCTGTTTCCATATTCACCGTATCGCCCACCGCCGGCACTCTGCCGGTCTTCGGATCGGGGCTGCGCCCCTTCGACCAGGCGACGTCGAAAACTTTCTCGGCATAGCCGCGGCTGGGCTCATCGTCGAGGCCGGCCTTGGACTCTTCCTTGGCCGGTTCCTTGGAATCTTTCTTCATCCCACCCTTCAACCACACCTTCACCACTTGCACGCGGTCCAGATTCGCACCGTTCGGATCCTTCATGGCCCAGATCGCGAATTTGGGTATGGCGCCTTTGCCCGAAGCCGCTGACTTGCCCGAGGGCGCGGGCAGATCGCCGCCCATCGGTACGCCGCGCGCGTAGGCGGTCTTGATCCAGTCGCTCTTCGCCTGCAGATCGCGCGGATAATCCCAGCCGCCGAAGAATCTGAACTTCACGCGCGTGCCGGAGGTCGCGAACGTTTCCTTGCGCTTGAGCGCGTCGTAGATCGAGCCGCGGGTGTTTTCCTCGGCCCACACGCCGGTCAGGTTGCCCGTCTGGCAGAGGATCTGCGGCAGCGACGCGGTATGGTCCCCCGGTGGCGCCAGCGTGACCCGGATCTCCTCCGCGCTCATGACCTGCGGAATGGTGTTGCTGCTGCCGGCCACGTCCGCCTCGTTCGAAATGCTCAGCCCGGTGTGATAGTCGGAACCCCCGACCATCCCCATGCGGTAGGGATTGGCGCCCGTTCGTTCGCCGATCACCAGGCCCCGCCCGTAAGCCTCGCGTACGTAGCCGCCATGGATCTTGCTGCGGGTACGCTCGTTGCCGAACAGATAGTCGAATACCTCGAAGCCGCCGAACTCATCGTTCGGCGACAGCAGCGGGTGGGTCTCCGATTGTCCCTTGGCCTGCGAGATTTCGCTCAGCGGCTCGTTCAGTGCGCGCCGCACGGCGTAGCCCTGATCGATCGGACGTCCGTCGCTGTCGTTCCAGTCGTACATCAGCCCGTTGCTGGCATTGCCATTGTGCGGAATCGCGAGCGCCTCGACGCCGCGCTTGCGATTCGCTTCCAGGTAGGTCCAAAGATCCTCCGGCCGGCGGGAGTCCACCGCCGTGAACGGCGACGGCGCCGTATCGCCGCGGAAAATGACGTTGCGATGCAGATTCTGATTGTCGGGGTGGGAAGTCCACTCGTAGCCGATGAGGGTGGAGAACTTTCCCGGCTCGTAATAGCGGTTGGCCGCATCGATGATGGCCTGCCACGCTGAGCGTCCATACGCGTTCAAGTCGACGCCCGGAATGGCCTGGCCCGTCTGCTGCAGCTGCACCAGCTCGGCGAAGGCCCGCGGATCGTGGCCGTTCATGCGGCGTCCGAGGTCGGTTTTTGCCAGAGCGCTGGCCGGATTCTGCAGCTCCTGGGCCACGCCGAGGTTTTCGGCGTGATCCGTGACCGCCATGAAATCTAGCGGTTGATTCCGCTTGACGCTGGCGCCCATGAAGTTGACGGCCTCGCCGCGCGCGAAGCGATACGCCTCCTCCGGCGTGGTCTTCATGCTGAACATGATGTAAGCGTCGAACGAAAACCCCGTGTGCAGGTGCAGGTCGCCGTAGTAGGCCTCGCGCAGCGCAGCGGCGGGCGGCGCGGCGCTCGCCGACTGCCCCGCGGCCGCCAGCCAACAAACTGCGACAGTTCCTCCAACGGCCAATTTCCAATTCATAACGACTCCTCCGGATCTTAGAACCTCACGCCCACCGACACGCCGTACGTGCGCGGATCCGGGAAGGTGGCCACCGTCAGACTCTGGAACGAAGCGCCGAAATCCGTCAGGAAGCTCGGATCTCTCTCGTTGAGCAGATTCTTGCCCCAGAAGGAGACTTCGGCTTGCGCGCCGCGCAGCGGAATTTCACCGAACACGACGCGCGCATCCAGCAGGGTATAGCCCGGATTGCGCACGTTGGCGGCGGCATTCTGCCCGGCTGCCGGGTTCAGCGCCGCAATGCCGCTGTAATAGGGCGACACTTTCTGCACGTCGACGATCAGGTCCAGCTTTCCCGCGGCATCGCGCCACGCGGTCCAATCGATGCTGCCGGCGAGAGTATGCCGCGGCGCGAGGGGGAATGTGCGGTTGTCGGCCACTTCGACCCCGCGATCGGTGAACTTGGTGTATTTAGGATCGATGTAGCCCAAGGATGCCTGCACCAGCAGCGAATCCACAGGCCGTGTCACGACTTCCAGCTCGGCGCCCCGTATCCGCGATTTGCCGGCATTGATAAGCGTGCTGGTGGCCGACGCGGCGGCCCTGAACACCGACACCTGCAGGTCCTTCATGTTGTCCTGGAAGACCGCCGCGTTCACCTGGACGCGATTCTCGAGGAAGCGGGATTTGAGCCCCAGCTCGTAGCTGTCCTGCGTCTGAGGCTTGAACGGCGACAGTAGATCCGCGGCATTGGTGGCGACGGCATTGTATCCGCCGCTGCGATAGCCCTGCGCGTAGCGCGCGTACAGGTTGAGGCCCTCGTTCACTTTATAGCTCACGGTTGCCTGCGGCGTGACCTTGCTGAAGTCCAGGGCGGGAATATTGCCTTCCGGGTAATCGAGAACCACCGTGGATACGGGGGCCAGGCGGGCGAAGTAGCGCTGCACCGTTTTCTTCTCGTGCGTATAGCGCACACCCGCCGTCAGCGTCCAGGCGTCGGTGAGGTGAAAATCGAATTGCGTGTAGGCGGCGTACGCCTTGGTGGTAAAGCCGAATCGGGAATCCACCTGCGATACGCCGCTGAAGAATGCCTGGGGATTGTATAAAAATCCCCGATCGCCGAAGTAATAGACCCCGGCCACGTAGTTGAGGCGGTCGACCTGGCCGGTCAGCTGCAGCTCCTGGCTCGCCTGCCAATATCGGGAGTTTCTCGAGGACTGCGCCAATGCCACCGGCGAACCGTCCAGGTCGAGCGCGTCGCGATAGTCCTGTTGCCGATAGGCGCTGATCGACTTCAGCGTGCCCACGCTGCCGAGGTCCAGGGTGCCCGTCAAGGCATGTCCCCAGTTCTTGGCATACTCCTTGTTGGGACTGTCGAAGCTGATACGCCGCACCCGCTGGGAGTGCAGGTAAGGCGCCAGCGAACCGGTGCCCCGATAAGTCTCCGGAGCGGCTGCCTGTTCACCGATCACGCTGGTGTCGAAAGCATAATCCAGTGTGAGCCCGTCCAAGGGCTGAGCCCGGATCTGCAGCAGGCCGCTCTTGCTGTCCAGCGAATCCGCCGCCGCCGTATAGGGATTGCCCGATACGTCGTTGAAGCCATTGCGCTTGCTGATTTGGCCCGACAGCTTGATGCTGAAGATCCCGAAGCGCGGCAAATCGACGGAGCCGCGGATTTTTCTAAAATCGTAATTTCCATATGAAGCCTGCACGTGGCCGCCGAGCTCGCCCGTGGGCTTCTTGGTGATGACGCTGACGGCGCCGGCGACGGTGTTGCGGCCATAGAGTGTTCCTTGCGGACCCCGCAGCACCTCGATTCGTTCCAGGTCTCCCAGATCGAAGAGATTGCCCTGCGCCTTGGAAATATAGACGCCGTCCAGGTAGAAGCCCGCGGAGGGCTCGAAATACAGCTGCGGATTGAGCTGCACGCCTCCGCGTATGGAGATGGTACCGGAAGTTTTGTTGGCGCCCGCCTGCACTTGGAGGTTCGGCGCGACCGCGCTCAGCCCGGCGATCGAAGCAACATCGCGCTTCTCCAGGTAGGCGGAAGACAGGGCGGAGATGGCCAGTGGAACTTCCTGCAGGTTCTGTTCGCGCTTCTGCGCGGTCACCACGACCTCCTCCAAAGTAGCCTCTGCCTCGGCGGGTTTTTCCCGCGCGGGCTGCGCATCGACGGCTACCCGGAGCTTGCCGCCATGCTCGGCCGTGGATATGCGCCGGCGAACGACGATGGTATCGCCGTTGTCCACCGATTCCAGGCTGGTGGACTTCAGCATGATGGCGAGGGCTTCGAGCACCGACATGGTGCCCGACACCGGCGCGCTTTCGAAACCCGCCACCAGGTCTTCGTCGAAAAACATCTGCACGCCGCTTTGACGGACGAGACTCTTCAACGCGGCGGACAAGGGCTGCGCGGGGATTTCCAGGGCGACTACATTCGCTGCTTTCTGCGCCGCGGCAGGCCCGGCAAGGGGGATGGCGAGACAAAGCGTCGCGGCCACCGTCAGGAGCCCCCGCAAAAGCGCGCTCGTACCGAAACTCGAGTTAAATAGATGCCGCATGAATCCCCCGTTCGATTGTCATTGGTCCGCGCTCGGGCAGTAGGGCTCGAGCACGCTTCCTGAGGGTTAATACGCACTGCGCCCGCCACCCGGCCAAAAAAAATGCAGATCGTGGCCGGTCGGCACCGGCAGCGCGTATCAAGTAGAGTACGTCGGTAAGCCAGCCCCCGGAAAACGGTCAGCAAGCGTCAGCAGTCCTTTATGCCCAGCGACTCCACCCCGCAACGCGTCGTTGACTGCAGCCGCGATTCCGCCACCGATGGGCGCGATCCGGTCGCCGATACTCAGAATGCCTACGTCACGCTGCTGTTCAACAAGTACCGGGGTTCTCTGCTGCGCTACCTGCAGAAACTGGTGGCATCGCCGGAAGACGCCGCGGAGCTGGTGCAGGAAAGCTACTTCCGGCTGCTCCGACAGGGAAACACCATCCAGCTGGAGGCCATGGCTCGGGCCTATCTGTTCCAGACGGCGACCAACCTCGCACGGGACCATCTTCGCCGCCGCATTACCCGCCATGCCGATCAGCATGTCGCGCTGGACGAGACCGAGATCGACGAACGGCTTCGCGACCCCGAACACGAAGTCGTCTGGCGCCAGGCGGTGCTTGCCATCGAGACGGGCATCCAGGAACTCCCCGAAATCACCCGTCACGTGTTCGTCCTGAGCCGCTTCCGCCACCTGTCTTATCCGGAGATTGCGCTCCGCCTTGGCATCAGCATGCGGACCGTGCAGCGCCGGATGGCCGAGGCAATAGCCCATCTAAGCCGTAGAGTCGGAGGTGCACTGTGAGCGTGTCTCCCGACACCTCGCCGGCGGCACGCGCCGCGCGCTGGTTCGCGCGCATGCGCGGGGAAGCGGTGGATGCCCGCGCCGACAGCGAATTCTCTCAGTGGCTGAAAGACGCGCCGCAGAACGAAGGCCACTACGAGAGATGCGAACTGACCTGGGAGCTGGCCGCTGAACTTCGCGGCCGACCGGCCATCGAAGCAATGCTGGCCGCCGCGGACGAGGCCGCCGCGCATTCCGATGGTGGGCGGGCCGCGAGCAGCAAGATCCTCGGGAAAACCGGCCGGTGGCTGGCCGCTGCCTGCGTCGTATTGGCCGCGGCCGCCGTCTTGTACGTGCTTGCACCTTTCGGAGTCCTCCACTACCGCACGGGCGTGGGACAGCAGCGCACCGTCCGTCTGGAGGATGGCTCGATACTGACGCTCAATACTTCGACGCAGATCCGCGTGGCTTTTGAGCGGCGCGCCCGCACGGTGTTTCTCGACGAGGGTGAAGCGCTGTTCTCGGTGCACGAGGACCCCAACCGCCCGTTCGAGGTCCACGCCTTGGGCGGCATTGCCCGCGCCATAGGCACGCAGTTCGCGGTCGACCGGGCGGGGGCGGCAGCCACCGTGTCGGTGCTCCAAGGCAGTGTCGCGGTATTTCCTGCCGGCGGACGAGCACCGCTGCAAGGCGCGGCGCGACTTTCTCCCGGTCAGGCCGCGACCTATGTGCAGGGCGGTGCGGCCCCCGACGTGCATCCGGCGAATCTTCGCCGGATCGGCGCTTGGCGAACCCATCGCGTCGAATTCAATGACGAAACCCTAGGCTCCGCCATCGCCGATTACAACCGCTACATCGAGCGTCCCATTGTGCTGGCCAGTCCCGAGCTGGCGGAACACCGCATCTACGGGGCCTTCGACATAGGCGACACCAAATCACTGCTGTTCGCGCTCCAGGAAGCATTGCCGGTACGCGTAGTCGAACAGCCCGACGCCATCGTGCTGCTGAAGAAGAGCCGGTAGCCCGTCACTTGTCTTTTCAATCTGGTACAAGATCACCATGGACAGATAGTCCGCGATCTATCATGTAATACCTATCGGAAGTGCTGCAGCATGAAATAGCTGAAGCCGAGCGTAACCGCCATCTGACCGAGAATGACGGTGAAAACCCAGCGCACCAGCTCTGCTTTTTGAGTTTCCAGCCTGAGTTCGAGCTTGCCGAAGCGATCATCGATTCGCGTTTCAAGGGTGTGGCGTAATTCGTCTATGTCACGGCGTATTACCGCCAAATCCGCCTTGGTTGCCAACTCTTCTCGTCGAGCTGCCGAGTCGATTTCCATCGCCTTGGCAATAGCCCGCGCCTGCCCGGGCGGAAACTGAGCTTGTTCGAGTATTTCCAGAGTGGCGAGCGACATACCCATAATCATACCTCCTTGTATGTCCGTGACGAAGTCAGGAGCCTTTCTGATTATCGGTCGCCGTAGCGAGGGCGGCCGCACACCCTAATCAGATAATACCTAGCGAAAGCCCGAACCTGACTAGCAATGATCAATCCACCAGGCGCCCCGGGCGCTTGGCGATATCGGGATACGCTTGCGTGAGTTTCTCGTCGAACGTGGCCAGCGGCACGCGCTCGCGATCGGCCAGTTCGACGAACAGCGTTTTGTACACGGCGATGCCGGAGACGAGCGTGCGTACCAGCGCGCCGTGCCACAAGGTTCGATTGGGGACCGAATGTATGCCCAGGCGGGCGGCGAGACCGAGCTTCTTGGCGGCCTCGTGCTGTTCGAGGACACCGTCCCGCACCGATTTCCAGATGACGTTCGCGAGTTCCGCTTCCCACAGCGCGGGCGCCAGCAGCTCGCCCGCCTGGTGCCAGAACTTCTGCGCTTCAGCGCCGAAGCCAGGGGTACCTAAAAGATAATAAGCGATGACACTGGTATCGACGACTGCCTTCAATCCCGCCCGGTTGCGATCCATGCATCGATCTCCTGTGCATCCGGTCGGCGGTCCTGTTTCTCCCACGATGCTTCGATCTGCTGCAGCACCGATGAGCGTTCGCCGACATATTCTTCCAGAATTTCGCGGACTTCCTGCTCCATGGAATTACTCCGCCGCTTAGCCAACGTTTTGAGTCCTTTCACCACTCGCAGCGGAACATTTCTGATCGTAAGAGTAGCCACGTTCTTGGTCATGCCTGCATTATGCTAGCACCCAACTACCCTGTCAAACCCGGCCCTTGCCCCGCCCGGCGCATGTGTATTGCAATGAGACTCTTGTCTCATTATAATTTCTACGTCTCATTAAACACTGCAGGACCGCCGCCATGGCCATGACGCATGCTGAAATGGATCGAAAGATAGACGAGCATTTCACCTTCGAAGCCCGCGACGACGTCGAGGGCGTGCTGGCTACTCTCTCCCCCGATGTGGAACACGACATCGTGGGCTCGCCCACCGGCCCCACCTACGGCCAGGCCGGAGCGCGGCCGTTCTACGAAGCCTTGTTCACGGACTTGTCCGACAGCAAGATCCAATGCCTGCGGCGCTTGTACGGCGAGAATTTCCTGGTCGATGAATCGCTGTGGCGCGGCAAGGCGCCGGGCAGGCCCTTCGGGCTGGAGGGCAAGGGCCGCCCGCTGGAGTTCCGCCTGCTGCACGTAGTCGAATTTTCCGAGGCCGGGGCCATCAAGCGCGAGAACGTGTGGCTGGATTTCGCTGCCATTTTGCAGCAGCTGCCGCAGAACTGAGTTGCGGAACCAGGCGGCCAGCGCCGGCAAACCGGAGCGCTCCAATCAACGGATGCGCACGCGCAAGGATCTGCTGCGCGCGGCTGCGAATCTCATGAAACAGGGCCGCCGGCCAAGTCTCGAAGACGTTGCCGAGCTGGCGTTGGTATCGCGGGCCACCGCCTATCGCTACTTCCCGAACGTCGAGGCGATGCTTTTGGAAGCCTCGGTCGATATCGCCGTTCCCGAGGCCGACGAGGTCTTTGCCGGACTGTCGGCCGAGCCCGTCGCGCGCCTGGAACGTCTCGACACGGCGCTACACGACATGATTCTCGCCAACGAGGCCGCGCTGCGGATGGTGATGGTGCACTCCCTGCAGCGTAGCCTGGCGGACGGCAAGCCCGGAAAGTTTCCCGCGCGGCAGAACCGCCGCACGCCGTTGATCGAGGCCGCGCTCGAACCCGCCCGCGCTCGATTCAAACCGGCGGCTCTGGCCAATCTTCGCAAGGCGCTGGCCCTCATCATCGGCACCGAATCGATGGTCGTCTGCAAAGACGTTCTGCAGTTGGACGATGCCGACTCCCGCAAGATGAAGCGCTGGGCGATCCGTGCCTTGGTGGAAGCCGCGAGAAAATCCGACGCCGGCAAATGAGGCCGCGGCGGTGGCCGGGGCTCAGGCCGGCAGAATTTTTCGGAATTCTTCCAGCCGCCGCAGATGCTGATCCATCGTCGTCAGCCCGTCTCCCATCGTATTCACGCTCAGGTTCGCCGCGCCGATTTTCCGCCAGGCGGCCGCCAGGTCGGCCCATTTCGACTCCGCCGCGCGCGTGGCCGTCAGGCTGCCCTCGATGAGTATCGAGGCCGGGTCCCGTCCATATTCGCGGCAATAGCCCTGGAATTTTTCCAGCACCGCACGGCCGTCGTCGTCGGGCTGCCACATGGGCACCCAGCCATCGCCGAGCCGCGCGATCCGCCGCAGCACGACATCCGCTCCGGATCGTCCCGGCTCCAGTCGCTGCGGGCCGCCACCCATCCAGATGGGAATGGGCCGCTGAATCGGCAGCGGGTTGATGCCCGCATCGGTGATGGTGTGCCAAGGAGTCTTGATGGTGACGGCGGTGTTGGTCCACAGCGCCCGCAATACGGCGATCTGGTCTTCGTAGCGGCGGCCGCGGTCGGCGAAGTCCACGCCGAGCGCCTCGTATTCGACCTCGTTCCATCCGATACCCACCCCCAGATCCAACCTTCCCTCGGCGAGAACATCGAGACTCGCCGCCTGTTTCGCCACCAGCACGGTCTGCCGCTGCGGCAGAATGATCACGCTGGTGGCAAACCGAACCTTCCTGGTCAAGCCCGCCATGTACGCGAACAGCACGAAAGGCTCCTGAAACGGGGTCTCCAGCTTATAGAAGCCCTTCCAGTCCGGACGGCTGGCCGTATTGGCCCCCACCACGTGGTCGTACGCGCGGATGTGCGTAAATCCCATGCGTTCCACTTCCTGGGCGTAGGTCCTGACCGCGCCGGCGGTCGCATCGACCTCGGTCTGCGGAAAAACGACTCCAATTTTCACGTTGTGTCTCCTAAATCATAAAGTCACGGTCAGGTCGCGGACGGCAAAACCGTTCAGCGGAGTGTCGTAATTCCTGGCGAGCCCCAGAACCTTGAAGCGCTCGCCCATTTCACCGGGAAGAGTCAGGATCATCGCCTGGCGCGCCAGCTGCACGTGGCCCGGCAGATCTTCGGACGGCGCGCGCGCCAGCAGGGTTTCGATACCGCTGCCGATGAGAAAGTGCGCCTGCGTCGAGAAGCCCGCGATCGTCATGCCCGCCGCATGCGCCGCGTCGGCGGCCGCGCTGAAATCCACCCAGGCGCCGATGTCCTGCAGCCCCACGTTGACATAGGGATCGTCGTGGAAGCGATGTCGATAGTGGCAGAGGAGAGTACCCTCGCGGCGCTCCTCCCGATAGTACTGCTTGCGCGTGAGGCCGTAGTCGACCAACAGCACCACGCCCGCGCTCAGGCTCGCGGCCAGCGAGGCGATCCAGGGCGCCAGGCGCAAACTGATCTCCGAGGTATAGCCGTGCGGCAACGGAGCGCCGATGTCGGCTTCGATTTTGCGCACGCCTTCTTCCAGTTCGGGACTCGCCCGCACCTCCGATTCGGTGAGTCTGCCCAGCTCCCACGCGACGCCGAGTTCGTTCACCTGCTGGTCGCGAATCCGAAACCGCCGCACCGGAAAAGCATCGAGCACTTCGTTGGCGAGCACCACGCCCTGGAGCGCCTCGGGAAACGTATCGACCCACTGAACCCGGTGCAGTAAATGCGGCACGCGCGCGCCCAGCGTCTCGCGCTGCCGCGCGCGCAGATCGGCGCTGACTTCGAGAATGCTGTACAGCGAGGGGAGCCGCTGCAGCCGCTCGAGTTCCCCGAGCACGTCGGCAGCCATCACGCCCGACCCCGCGCCCACTTCGAGGATGGCGCCGCCGCCGAGTTCCTCCAGGACCTGCGCGCACTGCGTTGCGAGGCAGCGGCTGAACAAGGCGGAAATTTCCGGCGCGGTGACGAAGTCGCCTTCGGCGCCCAGCTTGCGCGCGCCGGCGCTGTAGTAGCCCAAGCCGGGTTCGTACAGCGCCATTTCCATGTAGCGCTCGAAGCTGATCCAACCCTGCTCGGCCTCGATGACTTCCAGAATGCGGCTGACCAGGCGTTCGCTGTGCCGTAGTTCTTCTGCGGAAAGCGGCGGCAAGGCGGCGGGTGCGGCGCTCATGCTGCGGCCGACAGCCGACCGACGAAGCCGCTGCTTGGGCCACGAACCGACAAGAGCGCGAACCCCCTGCTGCGGGCGCGGGATCCACGGTCGGCGCCGGATAAGTGCAATACTTTCGCGAATCCCCGCGCCGGCCCGCGACAGGCCGCTGCGGGTAGAGTATTTTTTGCAGTGCTTTTCGTCTGGGCCGCAACCGCGCCGTGGTTATATGAGTACGTCATCCCATTCTTCATCTGCTAACTCGTCTTCCAGTAAGCCGTCGTCGGATCAGCGTTCCCAGCCATCAGCGGAGCCATCATCCGGGGTCCGGGGTAAGGCCGTGTTCATCACCGGCTCCGCCAAACGCATCGGAGCGGGCGTCGCGCGGCGCCTGCATGCGGAAGGCGCCAATATTCTCATTCATTTCCGCACCTCCGCCACTGCGGCCGCGGCACTGTGCGCCGAATTCAACTCGGCGCGCTCCGGTTCCGCCGCCTGCGTGTCGGGCGATCTGCTGGATACCGCAGGCCTGCCCACCCTGGTGGAGAGCGCGGCGAAAGTCTTCGGTCGCCTGGATATTCTCATCAATAACGCTTCGACGTTCTATCCCACGCCGATGGGTTCGATCCAGAACTCGCAGTGGGACGATCTGATCGGCACCAATCTCAAAGCTCCCCTCTTCCTCGCGCAGGCTGCCCGCCCTTGGCTGAAGCAGACCCGAGGTCTGATTCTGAACATGGTCGACATCCACGCGCAGCGCCCCCTGCCCGATCACCCCGTCTACTGCGTGGCAAAGGCCGGGTTGGTCATGCTGACACGCTCCCTGGCGCGCGAACTCGGTCCGGAGATCCGCGTGAACGGCATTGCACCCGGTCCCATCCTTTGGCCTGCGGGAGACATGGATGAAAATCTCAAAGAGGAGATCATCGGTAAAACCGCGCTGCAGCGCATGGGGTCGCCCGATGACATCGCCAAAGCCGCGCTGTTTTTCGCCAAGGACGCCCCTTACGTGACCGGACAGATCCTGGCGGTGGACGGCGGGCGCAGCCTGGGTTGGTAACCTCCGCCTTTTCGATCCCGGCGGCAATGGAATCCCGGAACGGGAGCGTCACCCTCGCCGCCGAACAATCGCCGCGTACCCAAACCTTGGTGTTCAACGGTACGGAAAAATCATCGCGGCAGTGCCACCTTCACCATGGCATGCGCGGCGCCGTCGAATGCCGTCCATAACTCCGCCATCGTTCGCCCGTCGGTTGGATGTCTGAGAGCGGGTGCGATCTCCGCCAGTGGGCCCAGCATATAGGGCCGCTTCAGCAAATCGGGCCGTGGCAAAGTCAGTCCCGGCCTCACGCAGACCAACGCGTCGTACATGAGGACATCCAGATCCATGGCGCGCGGCGCCCAGCGGGGCGCCTCCCGGGGACGGCCGCACGCTTCCTCGACGACATGCAGCCGGGCCAGCACCTCTTCGACGCTCTCCGCGGTTTCGAATCCCACCGCCATGTTGACGAAGTCCTCGCCCTCGAACCCCACCGCCTTGTTACGGTAGGCCGAAGAAAGCTTTAGGGTCCCGTAGTGCGCCCGCAATGCGTCGATGGCGAATCGCAAGTTCCTCAGCGGCTCGATATTGCTGCCCGCCGCCACATAAACATCCGTTTTCATGATTCAAAAATCCAATGACCCAACCTACACGGAGGAATGCCCCTTACACAATTCCAGTGGTTGCGTGCCTACCGCGCCATAAAAACCATCTGCAAAATTCACGCATCAACGAATGGCAACAAAGGTAAGGGAGTCTCGATCGGTAAGAGTCTGGTTCGGCCTGTTCTTAGTTCCGCCGGCCGAACCAGACTCTTACCGATTGAGGCTCCGACCGGCGCAAACTCTCTCCGCCCTGCCCCTCCACGTCCTTCCGCCTCCTTGCTGCTCCAACCCTGCGCCACTCTCGCGCAACCTCAGGCGTAATCCGTCGCCGCGCGCTCGATGATGATCCCGACGTCCCGAGAGCCCCGAATCGCGCCCTGCTTGTTCAGCTTCACCCGCACCCACTCCACCTTGAACTCCCGCACGATCACCTCGGCGATGCGCTCGGTCAGCGTCTCCACCAGCTGGAACTGCGACTCCTCCACGAACTGAAAAACTCGTTTGGCCACCGCCTTGTAATCCAGCGTGTCCTCTATCTTGTCGGTGGCGGCCGCCTTTCGCACGTTCGCCGCCATTTCGACGTCGATAACGACCGTCTGCTTGATTTTGCGCTCCCAATCCCAGATGCCGACGATGCATTCCGTGGTCAGGGCGGTCAAAAAAATCTTATCCATTCGTACCTTGTAAGCTATCCAAAGGCCAGCGCGCCGCGGCGCGAATCTCCAGGTCATCGCTCTGACCCGCCTCCAGCCGGGTCCAGCCGGCATAGGCGATCATGGCCGCATTGTCGGTGCAAAACTCCGGACGAGGGTAGCTGACTTTCACCCCGGCCTTCCTGCCCAACGCCTGCAGGCGGGCCCGCAACTCCCGGTTCGCTCCCACCCCCCCGGCCACCACCAGCGTTCCGGCTCCCGTTTGCTGCAGTGCCCGGGCGCACTTGGCCACCAGAGTGTCCACCACCGCATCCTGGAAACCGCGCGCCACGTCTGCCAGCGTCTGCTCATCCAGTTCCGCTCCTGCCTGTGCGTGCAAGCCGCGCACGGCCACCACCACGGCCGTCTTCAGGCCGCTGAAGCTGAAATCCAGGCCGGGCCGGTCCAGCATGGGCCGGGGGAAATCGAATTTTCCCGGTCGGCCTTTTTCCGCCAGCGCCGCCAGCGCCGGCCCGCCCGGGTAGCCCAGCCCCAGCAGCTTCGCGGTTTTGTCGAACGCTTCGCCGGCGGCATCGTCCAGGCTGCCGCCGAGAATCTGGTAGCGCCCTACCCCTTCCACCGCTATCAATAGAGTGTGGCCGCCCGACACCAGCAACGCCAGAAAGGGAAATGCCGGGGGCTCGGGCTCCAGCATGGGCGCCAGCAGATGTCCCTCCAGGTGATGGACCCCCACCGCCGGCAGCCCGCGCGCGAAGGCAAAACTGCGGGCAAAGGCCGCCCCCACCAGCAGGGCGCCCTGCAGGCCCGGACCGGCGGTATAGGCTATGCCGGTCAAACTGCTCCCAGGCTCATTTTCCCGGGTGCCGCTTTCCTCGAGCACGGCTTCCACGAGGGGGGTGAGCATGCGGACATGGTCGCGGGAGGCCAGTTCGGGGACCACCCCGCCATACCGGGCGTGCAGCTCGACCTGGCTGTGGAGCCGATGCGCCAGCAGGCCGCGTTCGCCGTCATAGACGGCGGCCGCGGTCTCGTCGCAGGAGGTTTCGATACCCAGTACTCGCATGGACGCCATTGTCTCCCGATTCGGGCCATTTGGCCGCAGCCCTGGATTTCGCCACGGCATCTCATTAAACTGCCGCGCTCCCTGCCGCCCCCGTACCCTTTCTAGAGGTAGAAATGCCTAGCGTCCGTATCCGAGAAAACGAATATTTCGATGCCGCCCTGCGGCGATTCAAGCGAGCCTGTGAGAAGGCGGGGGTCCTTACCGAGCTGCGGCGCCGGGAATTCTATGAGAAGCCGACCCAGGAACGGAAACGCAAAAAGGCAGCCGCCGTGAAGCGGCATCAGAAGCGTTTGACCCGCGACTTCACCGGCGGCGCCACGGGCGCGCCTCGCGCTCGTCAGTATTGAAGCAGCAGATCTGGAACAGCCTGGCCGGTTCCAGGCGTTCGGGCTTCGAGCCCACTCTCGCACGGTAGCTCCAAGTTTCCATTCATGTCCCTCAAAGAACGCATTACCGAAGACATGAAAACCGCGATGCGCGCGAAGGACGCCGAGCGTCTCGGCACCATTCGCATGGTGCAGGCCGCGATCAAGCAGCGCGAAGTCGATGAACGCATCGTGCTCGACGACACCCAGGTGCTGTCGATCCTGGAAAAGATGATCAAGAGCCGCCGCGAAGCGGCGGTGCAGTTCGCCGCCGGCGGCCGCACCGATCTGGTGGACAAGGAAAACAAGGAAATCGAGCAGCTGCAGGCCTACCTGCCCACGCAGCTGTCCAGTGCGGAAATCGATACTCTCATTTCGGAAGCCATCGCCGAGTCCGGCGCCGCCTCGCTCAAGGATATGGGGAAAGCGATGGCCCTGATCAAGACGAAGGCACAGGGGCGGGCCGACATGGGCGCACTGAGCGCCCAGTTGAAGGCGAAGCTGGGCCAGGCCTCCCCGGGAAGTTAGATTCCAGTGGCTGGCGGACGCATCCCGCAGCACTTCATCGA
>JADMIO010928681.1_pt1 | contig 14892 bp, 14 predicted proteins | sample 8958161 | NCBI WGS metagenome assembly JADMIO01 (sample SAMN16585339, study PRJNA669376) | soil metagenome | isolation source: Crop rotation soil | place: USA: Cullars Rotation, Alabama | collected 2011 | reverse complement strand
ACCAGCGTGTAGACCGTTACCTTGTGCCACTCCATGTAGCCGATCTCCATGCGCAGCTCGTTGCCGATGCCGCCCGCGCCCACGATCCCCAGGATGGTGGCTGTCCCGATACTCACCTCGAACGCGTAGAGCGTGTGCGATAGGAACTGCGGCAGCGCCTGCGGCAGCATTCCGTACGCGAAGACCTGGTACGGGTTCCCGCCGACCGCCTTCACCGCCTCGATGGGCGCCTGGTGCACCCCTTCCAGCGTCTCGGCGAAGAGCTTCGCGAGCATGACGAAGGTGGCCACGCCGATCGCCATCGCGCCGGTGAACGGCCCAAGACCGAACATGGAGACGAAAATGACGGCATAGATGAACGCGGGGATAGCGCGCAGCACGTTGAGGAGGGCCTTCACGCCGGAGCTGACAACGCGGGGCAGGATGGCCGTTCGCGCGCCGAAGAAGCTCACGGGCACCGCGAACACCAGCCCGATCAGGGTGCCGATGATCGCCATCCGCAGCGTCTCGATGAGCCGCGTGACGGCGCGGCCAAGCACCGACCAGTCCGGCGGCAGCATATCGCGGATGGTGGACGACGCATTCCCGAGCGCGCGGCCCAGCGTGCCCGGCTCGTACTCCATGCCGCGCCAGGCCCACACCACAACGGCCCCCACCACGCCCAGCGAGAGCAGCCGCCCCAGATTACGTCGCCACTTCGGATTCACGGCGTCATTCTACCTAGCGCGCCTCGCCCCCGTAATAGACCCACCGCGCCGACGACCGGAACACCAGCGCGGCGCAGACCAGCGTCACGAGGAAGAGGATCCACGCCATGGCGGAGGCGTAGCCCATCTTGAAGTCGAGGAACGCGCGATTGAAGAGATGCAGCGCGTAGAACGTGGTGCTGTCCTCCGGCCCGCCGTTCGTCATGACGAACGCCTGCGTGAAGTACTGAAATCCGCCGATAAGCCCCATGATGAGGTTGAAAAGGATTACCGGTGAGAGCATCGGCAACGTGACGTTGCGGAACTGCGCCCAGCGGCCCGCGCCGTCGAGCGACGCCGCTTCGTATAGTTGCTCCGGCACGTCCTGGAGCGCAGCCAGGTAGATCACCATGCCGCCGCCTGCCCCCCAGAGGCCCATCAAGATGAGCGCCGGCTTCGCCCACGAGGGGTCGTTCAGCCAGGCCGGCGGGTGCGCCACGCCCAACTTCCCGAGCGCCAGGTTGACGAGCCCCATCTCCGGGTTCAGCAGCCACAGCCAGAGGATGGAGGTCGCGACCACGGGGGTGATCGAGGGCAGGTAGTAGAGCGTCCGGTAGAACGGCATACCCTTCAGCTTCTGGTTGAGGAGCAGCGCGATCCCCAGAGATGCCGCGAGACCTATCGGCAAGCCGAACACGACGAAGTAGAGCGTATTGCCGAGCGACTTCCAGAAGAGGTCGTCCTCGGTGAAGAGCCGCTGGTAGTTCTGCAGCCCCACCCAGTGCGGCGGCCGGATCGCGTCGTACGAGCAGAAGCTGTAGTAGAGGGATGCCGCAATCGGATACGCGATGAAGACTGCGAAGCCGATGAGCCACGGCGCGGCAAACAGGAGGCCCAGGCGCTGGCGTGATCGGTCTGCGGCCGTAGAGTGTGACACGCCCTCAGTCTACCCTCAGCACCGACCGGTCGACCTCCGCCAGGCTGCGCAGCCCCGACAAGCCCATCGTCAGGTCCAGGTCGGCCAGCAAGTTCACGAGCACCTCGCGTACGCCCGCCTCGCCACGGACGGCCAGACCCCAGATGTACGGCCTCCCCAGCAACACCGCAGAGGCGCCCAGCGCCAGCGCCTTCACGATGTCCGGCCCGCGCCGAATGCCGCTGTCGAAGAGGACGGGGACCTGACCGGCCATGCGCTCGACGATGTGCGGAAGTGCGTCCGCTGCGCCGATCGCACCGTCTACCTGCCGCCCGCCGTGGTTGGAGACGATGACACCGTCCATGCCGGCGTCCAGAGCACGGGCCGCATCATCCGGGTGGAGGATGCCCTTCAGGAGGATGGGCAGGCGCGTGTGCTGCCGCAAGAAACCGAGGTCGCCCCAGGTGAGCGCCGGTTGGCTGAAGCAGCCGAGAAACGTGCGGATCGCCGTCGCCATGTCCTCCTCCGGCGGCTTCGCCAGGAGGCCGCGGAAGACGGGATCGGAGAGGTAGTTCGCCAGGCCGTGCGCCTCCAGGAAGGGGAGGTAGCCGTGCTGCAGGTCGCGCTCCCGCCAGCCCAGCATGCCGGTGTCCAGCGTCACCACGACGGCCTCGTAGCCGGCACTCTCGGCGCGTGAGACGAAGCTGGCATTGATCTCCGGTACGCGGCTCCAGTAGAGCTGAAACCACCGCGGACCGGCGCCCATCGCTTCCGCCACGGCCTCGATACTGTGCGACCCAACCGTGCTCAGGACAAACGGCAGCCCGAGTGCCGCTGTCGCCCGACCCACCGCCAGCTCGCCTTCGGGCCGGATGATCCCCTGCACACCTATCGGCGCCAGCAGCACAGGCGCGGGGAGCTTTCGGCCGAGCAGCGTGCAGTTCAGGTCGCGGGTCGAGACGTCGCGCAGCATGCGCGGGACAATGCACCAGCGATCCAGGGCGGCGCGATTGGCCGCGCGGGTCCTCTCCGCGCCGGCGCTTCCTGCCACGTAATCGAACGCCGGCGCCGGCAGCACCGCACGGGCCGCTTCTTCGAGCGAGTCCGGCGAGACCGGCTGTTCCGGCGTCTGTCCAGCCATACCGCGCTGGTAGATCTCGAACTGGCGGGAGATCCCGAAGGAAAAGTCGGGCAGATCGCTCATAGCCGAGAGTTCGCGGCGGCGCGCGCCGAGTCCTGCTGGACGACCGACGACCGACGAACGTACCGGCGAACGCACTGCCGTCCCTGTACCGCCTTTGACGTCATCCTGTAAGGATCTGCTTTTGACGTAACGGCGGGCATCCGGTAACGAAAAGCAGGTCCTTACAGGATGACGTCAAAGGCGATTGCGTGCATGCTCCGAACGAGCGCTGCACGCCCCGGAACCAGTACCACCAAAACCACTGGGATCGCCGGTCGCCGCCCTACTTCGCCCATACCCACTTCAGCGCCACCCGCCGCGTGAACCGGGCCGCGTTGGGGTCGCCCAGGATCAGGTACGTCTCGTGTCCCAGCCCTCCGGCATTCCGATAGGCCATGTACCAGTTCAGCTTTCCGTCTGTCTGCACCACCCGACTCGAGATCGCCCGCCGTGCGTCGATCTCCCAGCCGATAGTGCCGACCACCTGCTCGCGCCGCTCGACGTCCTGCCGCAGGCTGGAGCCGATGCCGATATCCATCTTGCGGAACAGCCGCCGCGCGAACCCGAGCGTCCAGAAGCTGCTGCGCGCGCTGGAGAGCTCGCCCCAGTTGTAGCCGACATACCACCGGGCCCGGCGGTTGTTGGCGTTGCCGATGAGGCGCACGCCCCAGACGCTGTCAACCGCGCCTTCGAAGTCGCCCAGGCTCTTGGAAACCGCAAGCTGGTAGTTGCTGCGCGTTAGGAGATATATGCCGAAGCTCGCGGAACGGGCATACGTCGCGCCGCTGTACCGGGTCGAGTAGTCGCCGTAGCCCGAGATGTTGAAGGATCTGAGAGGCCCGTGTCGCCAGTCCGCGCTGTAGCCGCCACCCAGCGAAGTCACCCGGCTGTCAATGAATCCGACGTAGCCGAGCGCGGGAGCGTAGTTCGGAGAGGTGTCGTTGTAGCCCAGGTCGAGAGCCCAATGGCCATCGCCCCAACCCGTGCGTACGGCCATCTCGCTGCCGCCGTCGGCGCCCGTTCTGGCGCGGTTGAGCTCTCCTCCGGTATAGAAGTTGCCGTACCGGGTGCTCAGCGTCATGCCGGCTTGCTCGTTTTGCGGCCGGCCGCCGCGGCCTACCATGCTGTACAGACTGGCGCTCGCCTTTTCTCCCAGCGTGTAAGAGGTCTGGGCCACCATATCCCCCTCCTGGTCGCCGCGCATCAGACCCAGCAGCCCGTATGAGAAGTGCGGCCCGATCCTCCCAAAGGCCTTCGTGCCCACGTCGAAGGTCTCGATTCGGCGGCTGTAGAATGCGCCCGGAAAGTACTCGGCGCCTTCCTGGAAGAAGGGGCGGGATTCGGAGAGGTACCGCTCGGTGCGGCTGAATTGGATGCCCTCGACGGCCTGCTCCACATTCCGGAAGTCTGGGAAGAGCGAGACGACGCTGGAAAGCTGTTGCGAGGGCGTGTACCGAAGATCCATACCGGACCGCGGCGAGCCCGCGCCGCTGCCGCCGAGCTCACCGGTGCCGTACGTAAGCCACCGGAGCGGGCTCACCGCGCCGCCGGGCGTCTCCACGCCCTGCCAGATGCCCACCAGCTCGGGCCGGTAGGAGCGTGTCAGGCTGCTCCACATGGAGTTGACCTGCGTGCGCGCCTGGTAGCGCCAGAAGTTGACGCCCATCTTGACCGTTTTGCGGCCGCCCGGATGAGGCAGGATCTGCCACGGGATGCGCATCTCCGCCGTCCAGCCGTCCGGAATGCGCTGCACGGCGGCCTGCCAGACACCGCTCCATTCCCGCTTCGCGGCGCGGCCCCCGGAGATGTACTCCTGTTGGGTCCCCCGCGCGTTCACCGCAAAGCTCGATTCGCCGCTGCCCCGGTTGTAGTAAGGGTCGACGGTGAAGCTTACAGAGTCGTCGCCGGACAATGTGGCGCCGTACCGCACCTCTCGCGCGACGATCTCCGCGGGCTTGCGGTCGTGGCAATGGAACGCGACGTAGATCGCTTTGTCGTCGTACGCCAGCCAGGCCTCGGTCTGCTCTTCGGCGGGGCCGTCCGTGACCCCGTCGATAAAGGTGGCGGCGCGCGGCGCCTGCTTCCAGAGAGCATCGTCGAGCTTGCCGTCGATGTTGGGCGCGGCGGCGGCGCGGAACGCGGCCAGGGGGCGGGACGAGTAGCCGGGGTCCGCCCCCGCCGCGATCGCCGCAGCCAGCAGCGAAACCGCGAATGCCATTCGCGCGACTCGTGCGTAGAGGGATATAAGTGCTGAGCGAGAGGTGCGTGCCATGTCGATGCCGGACAACACGACCAACCTGAGTGTGCTCGGGGTGGTGAAGTGGTTGATGGTGATCGGGTCTTTGCCGCTGCTGTGGACCGCGTGGCAGGGCATCGTTCAACAGCAGGTGGCCGGGAACGGACCACCCGCGGCACAGGTATTGACCGGCCGGGAGGCCGTATGGTTCGGAGCGCAGAGCCTGCTCTGGGCGGCGCTGCTGCTGGCGGGCGCCTGGGCGCTCTGGTTTTTCTGGCAGCGGTACGAGGACTAAGGGCCGGATCCCAGGACCGGCCGCCATATACAAGTTGCGCAATCACAGCGTACAAGCAGGCGAGCGAGCCGCTGGTTACCGGCCACGCCAAGCGCTCGCACGGTAGAGAGCAAAAAACCGCCGCTCCCCAATGGTCGAGCGGCGGTTTGCAGGGATGAGCGTATCAGTCGGATGTCAGGCAGAGGCGGCGGCCGTCGCCGGCTTGGCCTCGCTCTTCGTCTCCGTCTTCGACTCCGTCTTGGTCTCGGTCTTCGCTTCGGACTTGGTCTCGGTTTTTGCGTCCGTTGCGCCCTCGGTCTTCTTCTCCGTCTTGGTGTCGGTCGACTTGTCGCCGTCCGACTGCCCCTTGCGGGCATAATCGTTGACGTAGAATCCCGAGCCCTTGAAGACGATGCCCACCGGATAGAGGAGCTTCTTCAGCGGCCCGCCACAGCCGTCGTGCACGGTCAGCGCCGAATCGGTGATCTTCTGGACCACCTCGAACTTCTCCTTACACTCCTGGCACTCGTAGCCATACGTTGGCATTCTGCGTCACCTCATTCGAATAGGTTACAGAGTGAGTGGTGAGCAGTGAGTGGTCCCGGGACCACTCACTGCTCACCACTCACGAATACACTATTATATCATTACCGCGCGGGCGAGGGAGCAGTAGGGAGTATTCGCGATTATGCAGAACGCCATCATCGGGCTGGTCGGACTGACGCTGTTCTTTCTGCTGCTGACGATGCACTACAAGCGCCGTTACGACGCGCTGCGGGACCGGCTCGAGGACGAGCAGTCGCGGCAGCGGAGCCTCTCCACCACCTACGGGCGGATCAGCGAGCAGTGGTTCCCGCTCATGGACCGGTACCCGTACGACGCGCGAGGCTTTCGGTTTTTGGGGTCGCCCGTCGACGGCATTCAGTTCGAGGAGGACCGGATCGTCTTCTGCGAGTTCAAGGCGAACCGGTCCGACCTCTCAACGGAGCAGCGCCGTCTGCGTGACCTGGTGCGGGCCGGCCGTGTGTATTGGGAGGAGTTCTATTTCACCGACGACTGAACGGAAAAACGGCCGCCCCGTGATCCTGAGGGAGCCCTGGCGACCGAAGGATCTGCTTGTCGTGACTGCGTTCGTTCGCACCGTCAAAAGCGGATCCTTCGGTCGCCAGGGCTCCCTCAGGATGACGGCCTATTGAGATCTGCCGTGCGAGCGTGCTGCGGCACCGTGTGGGACACCGGCGCGTTCGCTACTAACCGGCAGGATGCGTCCACGGTTTGCGGTAGGGCCGTTTCAGCAACTTGTTCGCGTCCTCGTCGCCGACGATGCGCGCCTTCTCCGGGTCCCACGTCAGCTCGCGGCCCAGCTTCATCGAGAGGTTCGCCAGAATGCAGCTCGCCGACGAGATGTAGCCTTGCTCGATGTCCGCCACCGGCTTCTCTCGAGTGGCGATGCAGCTCAGGAAGTTCTGCATGTGGTGCCGGATGGCGGGCGCCACGTGCTGCTCGAGGTCCTTCTCGGTCTTGTCCTCCGGGTACTGCTCCAGCTCGTAAGTCACGTCCTTGTGGATCTTCTGGCCCTGATTGGGGATGAAGTCGTAGCTCATCACGCTCGCCTTGAGCGTGCCCTTGTCGCCATAGAAGATGGCCGCCCACGGATAGTTCGGGTCGGGCGAGTCGCCCCAGGTGCGGTGCGTCCAGACCATCTGCGTGTCGCCATAGTCGAAGAGCGCGGACTGCGTGTCCGAGATGTTCGCAACGCTCCCCTTGTCCATGTAGATGCCTCCGCTGGAGGAGATCTTCTTCGGCCAGCCGAGCCCGGTCATCCAGCGCGCCATGTCCAGCATGTGCACGCACATGTCACCCACGATGCCGTTCCCGTACTCCATGAACGCCCGCCATCCTCTCGGATGCGCAATCGGATCGTAGGGGCGCATGGGCGCGGGACCGACCCACATCTCCCAGTCGAGGTACTCCGGCGGCTTGGTGGGACGCGGCGGCTGGCTCGCGCGCATGTGATAGTAGCAGCAGAGCTCTACCAGGCCGATCTTGCCGAGCTTCCCTTCCTGGATGATCTGCCGCGCCTCTTCGAGGTGCGGGGTGCTGCGTCGCTGCGTGCCGATCTGCACCACACGCTTGTGCTTGCGGGCGGCGTCGAACATCGCCTTGCCCTCCAGCACGTCCACGCTGATGGGCTTCTGGCAGTAGACGTCCGCACCGGCCTCCACCGCGGCGATCATGGGCAGGGCGTGCCAGTGGTCCGGTGTTGCGACCAGCACGATGTCGAGATCCTTCTCCTTGAGCATCGTGCGGTAATCGGTGTAGGTGCGCGGCTTCTTCTTGGAGGCCTGCCGCGAGGCGATCTGGTCCGCGGCGTCGGAGAGCATGCGCCGATCCACGTCGCAGACGGAGACGACCTCCACCGGTGCGACTTGGATCAATCGGAACAGGTCGCACTTGCCGTACCAGCCCGTGCCGATAAGGCCGACGCGCTTGGGCTTGTCCTGAAAATCTGCTGCGCCCGCGAAAGAGGGCGCTATGACGAGGCCGGCTCCGGCCTGAAGGAAGGTTCGACGGTTCATATGGACTCCTAAGGGACGAGTTCCGAGTTCCCAGTTCCCTGCTCGCTGTGCCTACGCCGACGCACGAGACCTGAACGTCTCTCGCACCGGAGCGGAGAGCTCGTAGGGTGGTGTCTCCGTCCCCGCCCGTCATAGTAAATCGGCAGACGCTTCCGAACGAGCGGCGGCACGTGCAAATCCGGTCAGGAACGGAGGGCGTCGCTCGCTCGGCGCCGTCTCACGCTCGAGAGGGCGAACGGGGACGGAGACACCGCCCTACGTCCATCCGTGCGCGAGCTAATTTCAGGATCTCATTTCGCCAACTAAGCCACGAACCCTTCTTTCGCTCGCGCTGGTTCTGCGACGGGCGCCGGGAGGAATCACCCTGCGTTGCGCGAATAGAGATCTATCATTCCGCATCATAGCGAGTTGCGAGGAGCCATCCCATGAGCGAGACGATCAGCAGACGCGCGTTCGGTGCCGTGGTGGCGGGGAGCGTTCTCTCCTCCGCGGCGGTGGCGCAGGCGCCGCAGACGCCGCCGAAGGACCCCGGTCTGCCGCAGCCGCCCGACGATCCGCGAGACTATCCGGCTCCCAAGTTCAAGCCCACGTTGCGCCGCCCGAAGCTGGGCCACACGCTGGTGCAGGATTTCGTCATCTACGCGCACTCCGAGCTGGACATGGTGAAGCTGCTACTGGACAAGTACCCGGCCGTGCTGAATGCTACCGTCGATTGGGGCGGCGGGGACTTCGAGTCGGGGATGGGCGGCGCGTCCCACATGGGCCGCCGCGACATTGTCGCCTACCTCATCGAGAAGGGGGCACGCCCCGACCTGTTCACCTGGGCGATGCTGGGCCGTCTCGACATCGTGAAGTCGCTCATCGAGGCGCACCCGCAGCTCGCCGACGCGAAGGGACCGCATGGCATTCCGCTCATCAAGCACGCCGAGTTCGGCGGCAAGGAGGCGGAGGCCGTCAAGAAGTATCTGGAGTCGCTGAAGAAGTAGGAGTGAGCCCGAAGGCGTGAAGCGATAACGCCACGCCCGTCGTATTCATACCGGTATCAGTTGCACATCGCGGCGGACTCATCCAGACCGGCAGGCAATCCTTGACGGCGCAGTCGCGCGATGGTAGAATTACCGTGATGTGGTCGGATAATCCGAAAAATACAATCGACGCTTGAGACACCCAACCTCTCGTCTTCGCGAAGGCGCCATGCCGCGCGCCGCGAGAGGTTTTCTTATGCCAACATCGAGCCGTACCGTTTCGAAGAATCAGGAGACGTTTCTTGACATCCAGCCCGGTGACCCTCACCAAGCAGTCCGTCCGTTCGGACTGGTATCGAAGCCTCGCCAACTACGAGAAGCCAGACACAAAGAAAGCCATCTGGCAGCTCGTGAACACCTTCGTGCCGTACGTCGGTCTGTGGGCCGCCATGGTCTACATCCTGCGGCAGGGTTACTCCTACTGGCTCATTCTCCCGCTTTCGCTCGTCGCGGCGGGGCTGCTCACCCGGATCTTCATCTTCTTCCATGACTGCGGCCACGAGAGCTTCTTCCCCTCGAAGAAGGCGAACCGCATCGTGGGGTACTTCACGGGGCTGATGACCTTCACCCCGTTCGACGAGTGGCGCCATACCCACGCCGTCCACCACGCCTCCGCCGGCGACCTCGAGCGGCGTGGCATGGGCGATATCTGGACGCTCACCGTCGAGGAGTATTTGGCGTCGAGCAAGGGAGTACAGCTCGGTTACCGGCTTTACCGGAACCCGCTGATCCTCTTCCTGGTCGGCCCCATGTTCCTCTTCCTCGTCTGGCAGCGGGTTCCGCGCAAGGGCTCCGGCCCGCGCGAGCGGCGCAGCGTCATGATGACCAATCTCGGCATGATCGCGATGTTCACCATCGGGTCGCTCGCCCTGGGGTTCTGGACCTACCTCGCTGTGCAGATGACGGTCATGGGCATGGCGAGCATCATGGGAGTGTGGCTCTTCTACGTACAGCACCAGTATGAGGACGTCTACTGGGAGCACCATCAGGCGTGGGATCCGGTTCAGGCGGCCCTGGCCGGCAGCTCCTACTACAAGCTGCCGAAGATCCTTCAGTGGTTCAGCGGCAACATCGGGCTGCACCACATCCACCACCTGAAGGCCCGCATCCCGAACTACAACCTCCAGCGGTGCCTCGAAGAGGTGCCGGAGATGCAGGCGGTCGAGGCGTTGACGCTCCGCGAGAGCCTCAAGTCGCTCTTCTACCGTCTCTGGGACGAGAAGAACCGCAAGATGATCGGCTTCGGCGAGCTGAGGAACGTGGCGGGGCAGAACTAAGAGTATCGAGTCTCGATTCTCCATTCTCGAGTACTGAGTGTCGAGACGGGTCCTCAACCCTTAACGCTCAACCTTCAAACAGATACGGGCCGCCCCAATCGGGGCGGCCCGTCATTTCGTCTCGGTGCGGCTCAGTGCAGACCGGCCATCCGCGGGTACGCAAGACTGTACTGCCGGATCGCGCGTATCTGGTTGCCTGGCAGTGTCTCCAATTGGACCAGCGCCACGTAATAGGTCAGCATTGTTCCCAGCGGATCGCGACTCATCTGGTGAAGCACCGTGAACTGGACGTCGCGGGATTCGCCGGGAGCCAACACGAGCTGCGGATCAACCTTGGTTCCCGCCGCGACGCCAATGCCGCTGACGCTTGTATCGTAGGTCCCCGCCACACCAAACCCGAAGCGATTGCCCAGGTCGTCGATGCCGAAGCTGGAGCCGCTCTCATACGCCAGCGTGATAGGCTTGTCGGATGTGTTCTTGATCTTCGCCGAGAGCGTCGCCGAGTGCCACCGGCGGTTGAGCGTGCCGGATTTGAACTGCGTGATCTGCATGGTGAAGGGGCCTGCGTCCACCGTATCCTTGGGAAGCGACGCGCCCTTGGGCGTACCGGTGTAACCAGCCTTCAGGCCGCTGAAGGAGACGATCCGCTCCGCGTCCAGCTTGACCTGGCCGCCCTCCAAAGGAACCACAACGCGCACCGGCAGCGTCAGATCGAACGTCAGTCCGAAGATAGCCGCCCGGTCGCCACGCCAGCGCGCTTCGAAGAGGGCGTCGCCGCCCCCGCCGGCCGGAAGCACGAATTTGGCGTCCACCCCCGTTCCCGCGATCTCGCCGAGACCTCGCACCAGGGTGACTCCGTAAGTATTGCGCCGGTCGTCGGTGAAGATCACCTTGTTGCGGTCGACCGCCAGCACAAGCGGCTTCTTAGTCAGATTCTGCAGATGAACGGCGCCGGTGACGTATCTCCAGCCGTTTGCGCCCGGGCTCACCTCCACGCTCGTGACGGTCGCGCGGAACAGCATATTCTCCTGCTCAGCCGTCTGGGCCTGGCCCGTAGACGCGCTAAAGAGTCCAGCGGCCATCACTGCCATCACGGCCCGCACAGTGCAGACGGTCCGGCGGTTGGGTCGGCCCCAAAGGGGGGTGCGGCAAGGGGGATCGTACATGTGCGCTCTTTCTGGAAGCATGCTCCCGCACGGTTGCGGGGCGAAGTGGGGCTCGTGGCCCACTACACGGCTATTATGACGGCTGCTCGCACTACCATGGTAACGGAAGCACAGAGGCTGGTCGCCTGCCTCCACGAATCCGGTCCAGGCAAATAGAAGGACCGCCCGTCATTGGGCGGCCCTTCTCATTTCGTAGCGGCATCAGGCTCGGGTGCTACACCCTACATCCGACACCCTACACCCGGTTTTACCAGCGGTTGCTGTAACCACCGCTGCGCGGGCGATCCTCGCGCGGCTTGGCCTCGTTGACCGTGATCGAGCGGCCGCCGACGTTGGTGCCGTTCAGCGTGTTAATCGCGGTCGTCGCCGCGGACTCGTCCATCTCCACGAAGCCGAAGCCCTTGGACTGGCCCGTGTACTTGTCCGAGATCACCTGGGCGGAGGTCACGGCGCCATGCGCCGCGAAGAGGTTCTCCAGCTCCTGGTCGCCGAAGGAATAGGGCAGGCCGCCCACGTAGATGCGCTTTGCCATTTGGATGGCTCCTTTCTTCTCATTCCCGATTCGGGAAGGACGCGCGCTGTCACCCAGCAGTGGGTCGGCGCAAGGGTGCATGATGCCCCGCCGGGACCGAAATACGGGCCGGGCGCGCATCACCATCTGATCGCGAAACAGGAAGGGAAGAGAGAACCAGCAGTGGGACCTGAGCGGAAGAAGCGGTACGAACCGTGGAGTTCCGGGAGGCTGCGTGCGGATCAATCAAACTTCGTTCGTCGGGACAGATGCTCTATTATACAACATAATCGGCAGAAGTGCCGAGTTTCTGAAGATGTGTCTTCCGGCGTTGTGATCAGCCTCAGGCAATAGGAGCGACAGACCAAGCGAGGCTATGCCTACGCCGAAAATGCCGGATTCTTGGTAAGCTTACCAAACCGACAATCGTTGGGTCCCGACGCAGCGTTTCACCTGGATGCGCCGTCGGGACTGAAGCTCATGAACGGCGCACCGGTTCTTGGGGTCGAAGTTCGCTCCGAGGGCGATTACGGACCCAATGCAGAACGCGACATGGCCGACGGGCGCGCGCTCCCGGGGTGGCGATTCCAGGTGTATGAGCTGTTCGACTAGGCGTTCCGGAAAGAACCCATGCCAACCATCCACTGTTGCGCCGCCCTCTTCGACGCCGACGAGAAGATCGCTTCCGGGACCCTCCTCATCCTGCCGCCAGAAGCCAGTGCGCAACTCCCCTCGCGCGGCATGGCGATGGTGTCAGGGACAATCAACGATGTGCCCTTCCAGGCCGCCCTCGAGCCCGACGGCAACGGAAGTCACTGGTTTAAGCTGCATCCGGCGCTACTCGAAGTGCTTGGAGTAGCGCCGGGAGATGCGGTCACCCTTTCTATGGAACCCATGAGGGATTGGCCGGAACCCAGGGTGCCGGCCGACCTCTGCGAGGCGCTCGCCGCCGATCCGCAGGCGCACGCCGTTTGGGACGACATCACACCGGCGGCCCGCTGGGATTGGATCCGCTGGGTAGGCGCCACCCGCAACCCCGAAACACGTAAGCGCCGCATCGAAGTCGGCTGCTCAAAACTCCGCTCCGGCAAACGCCGCGCCTGCTGCTTCGACCGGAATCAGTGTACGTTGACGGATGCGTAGGAAGATCCCGCCGATTCGCTATTTGGCCTTGTCGAGTAAACTACTCATATGATCACATCGGTCGAGATCGAGAACCTCCGTGGCATCCAGGAAGGCAAGCTCGAAGAGCTGACGCCGCTCACCGTGCTCGTCGGTCCGAATGGGTGTGGGAAGAGTACGGTGTTGGATGCTATCTTCATCGGCGCAAACGCGTCACCGCAAGGTGCAATCGCAACCGTGATCAGGCGTCGGAAAAACCAGGGCGGTTCCGCCCGCTGGCTCTTTGCGCGAGGAAATGTGGCGTTGCGCTCTAGTGTTGTCGTTCATGCCGAGGGCACACGACAGACTATCGGAATCACCACCAGCCCTAAGTCCAATGACGCCCAAACCGCCCTGACCGTTGAGGTTACAACGTCGATAGCACAGGGGCAGGAGTGGTCTTCAACTGCCACCAGTGGTCTTGTGCTGGATAGTCGTAACGACGACACTGTGACTTCGTCCCCCGGACAAGTGGCGCTTCCCGTCTCCGAGACCGCTCGAATCGTCCTGCCGTCAGTTGCAGGCAATCAACCTCAGCTACATGAACTCCTGTCTGAGGCTATTAAGACCGGTCGGCGCAAAGAAGCCAATGAAGTCGTCGCAGCGCTGATCCCCGGGGCGTCACACGTCGAAATCCTGACCGAGGCGGACCGGCCTGTAGTTCATGTGGTCTACCAGGAATACAGCGTACCGGCTTCGCTTGCCGGCGACGGAATATACTCGCTGCTTCAGATTAGCCTCGAACTTGCCTCCGCCAGGAACGGGATCGTGCTAATTGAGGAGCCAGAAGTGCACTTGCACCCGGCGGCGGTATGGCAATCGGCACGCGCGATCTGGACGGCAATCCGTCGCGGGTCGCAAATAGCTCTGACCACGCACAGCCTCGAGCTAATTGACGCCCTGACCGCCGAAGCCCAATCAGACGACGAGTTGAAGTTGCTGAGCCTGTATCGTCTCCAGCTAACGGACGGCTGCCTACGAACGAGCCGACTAGGCGGCGAAAGCGTCGCGCGCCTACGCTATTCGATCGAGGAAGACCTTCGTTGAGGGCAATAGGACCAGCCGAGTCTGTCATCCTGTGCGAAGGTTATCATGATCGTGCGTTCTGGAGCGGCTGGCTGCTTGCGCTAAACTGCAGTGACCTCCGGCCCCTAACTGGCGAGAAGACCAAAGACCCCTGGGGCAAGGTCGTCGCGAAGGGTGCATACGCGTTCCGTTCTGCTTCCGGTCGATTTATCCGTGTTTCCCCCGTACAAGGTGTCGGCAATATCCTTGGCGATGCGATCGGCCTACTCAAGCTTAGGACCACCCACGCGCTGGACCACCTCGTGATAACAGTCGATTCCGATGCAGTGGAAGGCGACACGGAACAGAGGTCGGCTGGCCACACGATCAAAGATGTGTTGGCGACGGTCACGCGGGAGGGCATGATCGGGTCGCTCGACGCCAACGGCGATCTCATTATGGACGGAGACGGCACACGCGTTTCGCTTGTCCGGTGGGAAGCCGCCGATGCGAGCGGACCCGGGCTGCCAAGCAAGCAGACACTAGAGCGACTGGTTTGCGCCGCCATCTGCGCCGCATATCCGGAGCGAGGAGAGAACGTCCACGCCTGGCTGGCAAGCCGCCACAAGCCGCCCAAGGAGACTGTCAAGGAGTACGCTTGGTCGTACTATGCCGGTTGGCTCGCGACGCACGGCACAGACCATTTTTATCGCTGTCTATGGGACGATCCGCGTGTCCGCCCGGAGTTGCGGGCGCGGTTGACTGGGTCTGGTGCCTGGCGGATTGCGGACGCGATAGCGGAATAGGGCCGAAATGCAACATGAGTCATCCCGGAGTTTGTGTTTAGCGACCGGTCAATGAACGCAGTGAAGA
>JADMIO010928680.1_pt1 | contig 14894 bp, 13 predicted proteins | sample 8958161 | NCBI WGS metagenome assembly JADMIO01 (sample SAMN16585339, study PRJNA669376) | soil metagenome | isolation source: Crop rotation soil | place: USA: Cullars Rotation, Alabama | collected 2011 | reverse complement strand
GGCGGGGGCGCCCGCCTTGCCGGCTTCGTCTCCCATGCCGGGGGGATCCGCGGCCGGGCCGCTACTGGGTGTTGGGGAACGGGCGGCATCCGCGGCCTCTTGCCGGCGCGCCAAGCGGGCGTCCCGACGCTGCTGGCGAAACGCGAAGGCGGCCCGCGCGGCCTCACCGCTCGTCGGCAGGTCCGGACCGCTGATGCGGCCCGCGCCGGCCTTCAATTCGGCTAGAAGCGCGCCTTGCGGATCGGTGGAAATGGCCGCGATGCCGCCCGGTCGCGGTCCCAGCCCGAAGCGATGCAGTGCCAGCGCAGCTTGGAAAGGTCCAGCCTCGACCGCCATAGTTCAAGCCCTCAAGAACCAGACGCTCGCCCCAATAAGCGGTAAGATATTGACAGGCGGTGTCGAGACTAAGGCGCATTGGGCCTCTTCGACCGCATTCTGCCGAGATGGCGGCGGGCGGCCCGCGGGGTCGAAGCTTGACGAAAGTGGCCGCGAGCCAGTATAGCTCCGCGCAAATTCCCCTGCTTGCGCGCCCGGGATGTCAGCGCCGCCGTTCGGCGCTTCCGGTGTTCGCGCGGCCGAACGACCACGAGGATGCCATGTCGCGACGCTGCGATCTGACCGGCAAGGGCGCACAGACCGGCCACACCGTCAGCCATTCGAACCGCAAGGCGAAGCGGCGGTTCCTGCCCAACCTGTGCAACGTTACGCTGATCTCCGATGCGCTCGGCCGCAGCGTCAAGCTGCGGATTTCCGCCAACGCGATAAAGACGGTCGATCATCGCGGCGGGCTCGATGCGTTCCTCGCCAAGGCGAAGGACGAGGAACTCTCCCCCCGCGCGCTCGAAATCAAGCGCCAAATCGCCAAGAAGAACGCCGAAAAGGCCGCCTGAGCCTTCGGCGCCGCCGCCCCGAGCGCCGGCGATGCTGCCCAACATCCGCGACTACGACGCACTCTACCGGGCGTTCCGCTGGCGCATCCCGGCCGACTACAATATCGGCGTCGACGTCTGCGATCGCTGGGCCGCGCAGGACCCGCGCCGCACCGCGATCCTGCATGCGCATCCGGACGGGCGGGTGGACGAAGTCAGCTTCGGCTGGCTCAAGGAGACGTCCGACCGTCTCGCCAATGTCCTTAGCGCGCACGGGATCGGCCGCGGCGACCGTGTCGCCGTGTTGTTGCCGCAGATGCCGGAAGTCGCGGCCGCGCATGTTGCCGCCTACAAGCTGGGCGCCGTCGCGCTGCCGCTCGCCGTCCTGTTCGGCGCGGATGCGCTGACCTACCGGCTGCAGGATTCCGGCGCGCGCGCACTCATCACCAACCGGCAGAGCGCCGCCAAGGTTGCGGCGATCCGCCACGAGCTGCCTGACCTTGCGATCGTGCTGTCGGTCGATGGCGCGGGCGACGGCGCCGAGGATTTTCATGACCTCCTCGCGCGCGCCTCCTCGGCGTTCACGCCGGCCGCGACCGGACCCGACGATCCCGCGCTGATGATCTACACTTCCGGCACGACCGGGCCGCCCAAGGGCGCCCTGCACGGACATCGTGTCGTGCTCGGGCACCTGCCCGGCACGGAACTGCCGCACGATTTCTTCCCGCAGCAGGGCGACCGCTTCTGGACCCCCGCCGACTGGGCGTGGGCGGGCGGCCTGCTCGACTGCCTGCTGCCGAGCCTGCATCACGGTGTTCCCGTCGTCGCCCGCAAGTTCGACAAGTTCGACCCGGAGGAAGCGTTCTCCCTCATGGCGCGTCTTCAGGTGCGCAACAGCTTCATTCCGCCCACGGCGCTGAAGATGCTGCGCTCCGCGCCGTCGCCGCGCGGCCGCCACGCGCTCATGCTGAGAACTGTCGGCTCGGGCGGCGAGTCGCTCGGCGCCGAAACGCTGGCGTGGGGCCGCGAGGCTTTCGGGCTCACCATCAACGAGTTCTATGGCCAGACGGAATGCAATCTCGTGCTCGCCTCTTGCGCGATGATCGGGGTGTCGCGCCCCGGCGCGATGGGAAAGCCCGTTCCCGGCCATGACGTGGCGGTGATCCGCGAAGACGGCTCGCTCGCCGCCGCCGGCGAACTCGGGCAGATCGCCGTCAAGCGTCCCAACCCGGTGATGTTTCTCTCCTACTGGAAGCGCCCGGACGCCACCGCGGCGAAATTCGTTGGTGACTGGATGACCACGGGCGACCAGGGCATCGTCGACGACGACGGGTACTTCACCTTCGTGGGCCGCGACGACGATGTCATTACGTCATCCGGCTATCGCATCGGGCCGGGAGAGATCGAGGATTGTCTGCTGCGCCACTCCGCCGTGGCGTTGGCAGCCGTCGTCGGAAAGCCGGACCCGGTTCGCACCGAAATCGTCAAGGCATTCATCGTGCTCAAGGCTGGGCACGAAGCTTCGCCCGCGCTCGCAACCGACATCCAGAGCTTTGTGCGCACGCGCCTTTCCGCCCACGAATATCCACGCGAGGTCGATTTTATCGACGCCATGCCGATGACGACGACCGGCAAGATTATCCGCCGGACACTGCGCGACCGGACCGGCTAGCGCAGCCGATTGCGCAGCGCCAAGCGGGCTTGCCTAGAGAATGTCGTGGCGTTCGGCTTCGTCGAAGACGAGTGGAAGCTGAGCCTCTTGCATTTTCGCAAGCAGCGCGTTTGCGCCTTTCTTCTTTTTGTAGGCGAGTTCTGCGTCGCTGATCGGAACATGCCACAGCAAAGTGGTCGGACTGCCGTCGACCATCATGGAGAACTCGCGGTGCGGCCGCACGAGCGGTGGGGGAAAAAATGCGTTCTTCAAGTCGCTCTCTTCTACGACCGCGTCGGGTAATTGTATGGTGTCGAGTGGATTGAGGGCGTAGCCATCCTCCAGCGGCAGCCAGGCCAGATCGTAGAGCCGCGCCGCGTGGTCCTCGTCACATTCGCGGAGGTACTGGATCAGTTCGTGCCGCTCGCCGGTTCCGGCCATCGGGTAGTCGGACATCCCGTTCGTGACCGCGGCGACGACACGTCCCGACAACTCCGGCATTTCGAGCGAATAAACGAACACATCGATAAGGTAGGCATCTGGGCCGTCGTCGAAGCTGTGGAACGGATACATCATGTCCGGCGCGCCGCCGAACAATGCGCGATAGCGTTTGGCGCGATCGCGTGTGAGTTCGACGTGCTTCATCTTCGGGTCGGCCATGCGTCAAACCTTTCGGCGTCCAGCTAATTATCTTCGACGGCGTCCCTCAGCATCTTATCGTATTCAGCATTGCTCATAGGCATGCTCTGCATTGCTTGCTGAGACGATGTGCTGGCGACGCCCTGGTAGGCGGCGATGTCGGAAGATGCAGCGCCCGCTAGGTTGCGTGAGTCGGCGGTGGTCTGCGCTTCCGTGTTCTTGCCGCCGTAGGTGCGCCCCTGCTTGTGAATCGATTTGGGCAATACGATTGCCTTTCCTCGTCGTTTCACACGGGCTTTCTCGGCTTTCGTCAGCGGACGCCGCATCAGGAATCTGGCGCGCTTTTCGAGCGCTTTGTACGACGGAATATGGTCGCGATCTAAGGTGCCGTCGCCCGTGGTCTTCTGCAGCGTTCCATAGTCGTCGACCACGCCCTCCTTCAATTTGTGGGGGCATTTGCCAATAGCGGCCTTGCGCCTAGCCTTCGCGACCGAAGGCTTTTTCTTCTGTCTTGTGCCTTTGCCCACGCGTCACTCCTCGTCCTCGTCGCGGGCCGTCGCCCAAGCGGCATCGAGTAGCGCCAGAGCTTTGTCGTGCGTGGTCATGAACTTGTTCGCGAGGATTTCTTGCGCCCACCAATTCTCCCGATTTTCATCGAAGGTGGGGTCGTCCAGCAGGAGTCCGGCGTCAACGAACGCAATCACCTCGACTTCGGTCACCAGGTCGTACCTGGCCGCTCGCTTTTGTGCGGTCAGGATTCGTTCCTGGAGCTTGTTCTCGGGAATGCCTTCGATCAGCGCCGGAAGTTGTTCGCGAAGGTGTGCCAATACTGCGGATGTCAGGGACGCGAGAAATTCGCGCTCAAAGGCGGTCCACGTCGCCGGCCGAATGGTCAGCATTGGCGTCCTCCGTCCGGCAATCACCCTTCCTTATCACAGGCAAAAGGGGGCGCGTGGCTTTTCGCCCGCCGGTCGTCCCTGGGAGACGATTAGCCGCGTCTACCGGTGAGGTCGAAAGAGCGCCCGCGCAGACTTCGCCTGGGACAATACCGTCCGGCGAAATTGCTCGGCGTGACGGGATAGCCCGAAGGAACTGCCCAGGACGATGAGGCGATCCGCCAGAGCAAGACGCTCGCGCCACAGGTGCTCGATCATCGGGTGGCCGGCGGTCGCGCAGGAGTCGACGCGGGCGAGCGTCGCGTCATCGAGCGCGGCTTGCGTCAGATCGACGGCGAGTTGCACTCCCGGCGAGCCTCGTGCGGCGTCTTCGTCATACGCGATCTTCCAGAACCATCCGGTGTCGCCGCTGCGCAACATGATTCCGGCCGCAAGCGGACGCGCCCCGGCGCATAGCTGAACCACGCAAGCCTGCCGCGTGCGCGCAAGGTCGGTAACCGCTCGCTGCATAAAGGCGGTGGCGGCGGCGTCTTGAGCCGCGGCGCTGCCGCCGCGGCCCTTCCAGCCGCGCTGTTCGAGCATCATGAAGGCATCGAGCGCAACTCCGACTTCCTGCGGGTCTGCGGCGAACGATGTGGCGATTGTGCCGGCGTCGCCGAGCCGGCGGCGTTGCCGCGCCAACTCCTTGCGCTTCTTGGCGGAGAGTGCGTTTTCGAGATAGGTGGCGCGATCCTGCGCCGGTTCGAGCATGGCGCGTCGATGCGCCGCGAAAAATGCGCTGCCGGCGCCGCATCGCTGGATCGCGATGGACAGCGCGTGCGCAAAGGCGCCCTGCGTGGGCACGAACGGAAGCAGAAGACGGGAAGGAAGAAATGCGGCTTGCGCGATGAAGTCGAGCCACACGCCAATCGTCGCGGCCGCTTCGTCGCGGTCGACGAGCGGCACCCCGAGCGGCGCGAAAGGATGCGTCCATCCGAGTGTGACCGGCAGCAGGAAACCGGAACGAAAATTCGCCGCGCGCATCGGGAACAGGCCGAGCAGACGGTGTTTCCTGGCGTCCGACCAGACCAGCAGCGCGCTGACGTCAGGTCCAAGCGCCCGCCACGGGGCCGTGATCGCCGTGAGGTCCGCAAGCGGCCGCCACTCGATAGCAGGCGCGTGCGTACGATCGAAGGACGGCGCCGCGTCTGGTGCGTGCCGTTCGGTTTCCGCGGTTCGCGCGGGTGCGGAGGGGTTGGCGCTGCGGCGCTCGATCGTTTCGGCGTTGATCGTCATGGTCGTGGCGCGCCTGCGCCAAGCACGAACATGTGCAGGCCTAGCCGCCGTCGCGCCGCGACGAACAACAGAAGCGATTCGATTGTCAGCGCCGTCGAGGTGGCGATCGCCGCGCCGAGGCCGCCGAGCGGCGGGGTCAGCACGATGCAGCCGAAGAGGTTGATGACGAAGGCGAACGCATAGATTTTCGCGCACGCCTTTTGCTGGTCGAGCATATTGAGCAAGCGATCGACCGGCCCGACGGCTGCTCGCGCTATGAGACCGACCGCGAGCACGAACATCACGGAATATCCGGCCGCGAAATCCGGGCCGAACAACCGCAGCAGCGGTTGCCCGAGCGCCAGGATAAGCGCCATCGCGGCGAGCGATGGCCAAAACGTCCAGCGCACCGATTGCTTCACGAAGGCGGCAAGCTGCGCGCGATCTCCCTTGACGTGATACTCGGTGAAGCGATGCGCAACGGCGGCCGAGACTGCAAAGCTCACGAACGCGACGAGGGCCAGCGTCTTGGCGGCGGCGTAGTAGACCGCGAGTTCTTCGGGTGAGCGGAACCACTGCAACACCAGCACGTCGGTGTAGCTCAAGAGAAGGTAGAAGCTCTCGACCAGGAAAATCGGGATCGAGATCGCGAGCCAGCCCTTGACGTCGTGGCTCTTGGGACCCTCCGGAACCGCGGGGCCGAGCCGCCGGGTCAGCAACAGCAATTGCACGAGGGTGCTGGCCCACGTCGCCGCAACGGCGGCGAGCATCGCGGTTGGGGCATTGACGGGAAATCCGAGACCGAAGGCTGCCGCCATCGCGCCGAGCAACAGCAGCGGCCGCAGGATATAGGGCGGGGCGAGCGCGATGCCGAACCAGTTGTAAGAGCGGGCGATGCCCTCCTGCATGCTGGTCAGCGCATAGAAGGGCAGGCACAGGCAGGCGAGGTAGAGCGGCAGTTCGATCGCGTCGTCGATCCAGGGAGCGGCCGCCATGACGAAAACCGCGGCGAGCAATGCCCCCCCGGTCGCCACGCCGGCGACCAGCCAGCGGCTGCCGGTGAGAAAGCCGCGCAGGCGATCGAATTGTCGGCGGCCCGCATATTCTGGAATGAAGCGCTGGGCCCCCTGCGCCAGCCCAAGCTCGAACAGTCCCCCGATCAACAGGACCCAGGTCCAGACATAGACATAGATGCCGAAATCGAAGCTCCCCATCCAGCGGGCGAACAGCACCTGGCTGAGATAGAGCAGCGCGGCGCTGGCCATGCGGATGGCAAAGGCGGTACCGGCGACCCGCTGCGCTAAGGCCCCGTGGCTCTTATCCGTCAGCCAGGCGTGGCCCCGCGCGGCCAATTCTTCCAAGACTTTTCGCGCGGGGGCGTCTTCGGACTCTGTCAGCGCCACGCCGCGCCCTCCGATATCGTTAACAATGCGTTGAAACGACCGTCAGCCGGCCTGCACGCCGCGACGATCGTGAGCCCCGATTAGCAAGCCCGATGCCATCCCGATCTGGGGCACCGTCCGCCACGATCATGCGCAAGGAACGCTTAACGATCGGTTGGATCGCTTGCTAAAGGTCGGAGGTAATCGGAGCTTTTTTCGGAAAGTCTTCGGCTATCTTCGTCAGAACGTCCGCGACGGCGGCGCGCTCCGCGTCCGTCAGGGGCGACTGCGGCGGAACCGGATCGCCGACGGGGTAGCCCTGCACCTGCAACCCGGTCTTGATGCAGGCCGCAAGGTTGAACCGCGCGAAGGCCTCGTTGATGCGCCAAAGGCGCCGCTGCAACGCCATCGCCTCCGTCCAGGCGCCCGCGCGGCAAAGATCGTAGAGCCGCACGCTCTCGCGCGGCACAAGGCACGCCGGCCCCGCCATCCAGCCAACTCCGCCGATCATCATCACGGCAGCGGGGATGTGGGCGGAAGCGGAGAAAACCGAGAGCGTGTCGCCGCAACGGTTCAGGATCGACAGGAGGCGTCCCGTATTGTTCGACGCGTCCTTGATGTAACGGATGCGTGGGTGGCGGGCGAGCCGTTCGATCACGTCGAGCGAGAGGTCCGAGCGCTGGAACTGCGGATTGGTGTAGAGCACGACCGGGATGTCGACCGCCTCCGCGATGGCCAGGAAATAGGCTTCGATCTGCGCATCCTTGAGGGGGAAATAGGCTTCTAGGATGGCGAGGATCCCGGCCGCGCCGAACCTCTGATAGCTCCGCGCTTGGGCGACCGCGTCATCGGTCGCGGTCGACGCAACCCCGGCGACGACCGGTACGCGGCCGCCCGCGGCCTCGATCGTGGTGCGCACGATCGCCTCGCGCTGTTCGCGATTGAGATAGGCGAACTCGCCGGTCGAACCGAGTGGCGTCAGCCCGTGAACGCCGGCAACAATGAGGTCGTCGCACAGGCGCGCCAGCACCTCGACGTTGACGCGGCCGTTCGTTTCGAGCGGGGAAACGAGATAGGGAAATACGCCGTGGAAGTCAGTCGCCATCGCCGATCTTCTTCTGCGTCATTGCGAGGAGCATACGCGACGAAGCAATCCAGCCTTCGCCACAGGAGTGTGAGTTGCTTCGCCTTCGCTCGCAACGACGGGAATGCAGCGCCATGGGTCAGCCGGCGAAACCACCGCCGTCGAGGAAGGCCTGCTCTTCTGCGGTCGTGACGCGGGCCATCACTGCATTGCGATGGGGAAAGCGCCCAAAGCGGCGCACGATATCCGCATGATCCTGCGCGAATTTGAGAAGATCGACATCGCCAAGCGCCCGATAGAGCGCAAGCGAGCGCTCCTGGTCGGCGATGTCCTCCGAATGCATGAACGGCAGGTAGAAGAACTGCCGCAGCGGCATCGGCGTGGCGGCGTCGTCGCCGCGCGCGATTGAGCGCGAGGCGATACCGCGCGCCTTTGCATCGGTCGCAAAGGCTTGCGCGCTGCCGCGATGCAGGTTGCGGGAGAACTGGTCGAGCAGGATCAGAAGCGCGAGTGCGCCCTCGCGCGAGCCTTCCCACGCATCCAATTCGCCGCGCGCAGCGGCTTCGTGCGCCGCGAGGAAGCGCGTACGAATGTCGTCATCGAACGCTGCGTCCTTCTTGAACCACTTGTCCGCGCCGGCGGCGAACCAGAAATCGATGACGTCCTTGGCTGATGCAATCACGCGGCGACGCTTTCCTTCGGCGCCTCGTCGCGCAGGGCACGGCGCAGAATCTTGCCGACATTAGTCTTCGGCAGGTCGTTGCGGAATTCGACGATGCGCGGCACCTTGTAGCCGGTGAGCCGCTCGGCAGCGAAGCTCAACAAGTCCTCACGCGTCAGGGCCGGATCGCGTTTGACCACAAAAAGCTTCACGGCCTCGCCGGAATGCGGGTCCGGTACGCCGACGACGGCGCATTCGTGTACGCCGGGGTGCCCGGCGATCACGCCCTCGACCTCGTTGGGAAACACCTTGAAGCCCGAGACGACGATCATGTCCTTCTTGCGGTCGACAATCGTCACCTGGCCGTGCTCGTCCATCACCCCGATATCGCCGGTGTGGAAGAAGCCATCGGGGCTCATCACCTTGGCGGTTTCGTCCGCGCGCTGCCAATAGCCCTTCATCACCTGCGGGCCGCGCGCGCAGATTTCGCCCGGTTGCCCGAGCGCCACTTCCTTGTCGTCGTCGTCGCGGATAGAGATCTCGGTCGATGGCAGCGGCAGGCCGATGGACCCCGTCCAGTGTTTGCTGTCCGCCGGGTTGCAGGTGAGCGTCGGCGATGTCTCCGACAGACCGTAGCCTTCGATGATGGGACATCCGGTCGCGGTCAGCCAGCGCTCGGCGACGGTCTGCTGCACCGCCATGCCGCCGCCGACGGAGCATTTCAGCATGCTCCAATCGACCGAAGCGAAGTCGGGATTATTGAGCAGCGCGTTGTAGAGCGTGTTGACGGCAGGGAACGAGTTCACCTTGTGGTGTTTGAGTTCCTTGATGAGGCCCGGGATGTCGCGCGGATTTGGAATCAGCAGGCATTTGCCGCCGATGCGCACGCCCAGCAGGAAGCACGCCGTCAGCGCGAAGATGTGATAGAGCGGCAGCGCCGTCATGATGACGAGCTGTTGGACCTTCGGCTCGCGCGTGAGCACGGGTTGCAGCCAGGCGTCGTTTTGCAAGGTGTTGGCGACGACGTTGCGGTGCGTCAGCATGGCGCCTTTGGCGACCCCGGTGGTGCCGCCGGTGTATTGCAGGAAGGCGACGTCATCCGCCGCGATCGCTGGCTCGGCGAGCGGCAGGTTGCGTCCCGCCACGATTGCCGCGCTGAACGATGTCGCCATGGGGAGGGAAAATGCCGGCACCATCTTCTTGACGTGGCGCACCACGAAATTGACGACGGCACCCTTCACCAGGCCGAGGAGGTCGCCCATCGCGGCGACGACCACGTGCTTGACGCTCGTGCGCGCGACGACCGCCTGAACGGTGGTGGCGAAATTCTCCAGCACCACCACCACTTCGGCGCCGGAATCCGTGAGTTGATGTTCGAGTTCGCGCGGCGTGTAGAGCGGGTTTACGTTGACGACGGTGAAGCCGGCGCGCAGCACCGCCGCGATCGCGATCGGATATTGCAGGACGTTGGGCATCATCAGGGCGACGCGCGCGCCTTTTCGGATACCCTTGCTTTGCAGCCACGCCGCGAAGGCGCGCGAGTGGTCGTCGATCTCGCCGTAGGTCAGCGTCGCGCCCATGCAGGTGAATGCGTCACGCACGCGAAAGTGCGCAAAGCCTTCGGTCAGCAACGCGGCGATCGAGGGGTATTGCGCCGGATCGATCTCGGCCGGCACGCCGGGCGGGTAATGCTTGAGCCAGATGCGTTCCATTGGCGTCCCCCGGCGCGCGCGGCACGGCGTGCACAATCATCGGGCACCGCGTTTAGCGAAGCAAGTGCGGCGAGAGGGCGCGGCTACGCGCGCCGCGACGGTGTGCTCAGAGCCCACCGAATGGCACCAAAGGGTTGCGGGTGAGCGCGGCACGGTCGGCCTGATCGACCTTCACGACGTTGAGAAAGGCGTCGAACAGATCCCGAATCGTCTTCTCCGGAACGTCGCGGGTGATGAAGACGAGGCGGGTGCGCCGGTCGTCGTCCGGCCATGCCGGCAGCGCCGCGGGCGGATGGAAGACGTGCTGCACGCCGTGAATCACCAGTGGCTGATCCGGCGAATCCGCCAATTTGACGATGCCTTTGAGGCGCAGCAGTTGCGGCCCATGCATCGCGCGCAACAGTTCGATGAACATGTCGAGGGCCGAGGCCGGCACGGGATCGTCGGTCGTGAGCGTGAACGCACGGATGTGCTCGTCGTGGCGATTGCGGTCATGGGCGTGCTGATGGGCAAGACCGGCATGGTGATGGCCATGGCCGTGGTCGTGATGCTCATGCGCGTTGGCATAGCGTTCGGCCGCGAGCCAGCGCCGCACGTCGGGCGATTTGGTTTCGGGGTCGTAGAGCCCGGCGTCGAGCAACCGCGCGGCGCTCGCCTCGCCGGCGGCGGCATCGAGGATCGGCGCCGCCGGATTGAGCGCGCGCAAGCGGGCGAGGAGTTGCTCCTTCACGGGCGCGGCATCCGCCGCAAGCAAATCCGTCTTGCTCAGCACCAGACGATCGGCGACCGCGGCCTGCTTCACCGCTTCGCGATGATCGTCGAGCGTCGCGCTTCCGTTCACCGCGTCGACCAGCGTGACGACGCCGTCGAGGCGGAAGCGCAACACCAGGTAAGGGTGCTGCATGATCGTATGCAACACGGGCGCCGGGTCGGCGAGCCCGGTCGTCTCGATCACGACACGAGAGAACCGCGCCCGGCCATTGTCGCGATCGCGCAGAAGCTTCTCCAGCGCGTCGACGAGGTCGCCCCGCACCGTGCAGCAGAGACAGCCGCTTGCCAGCAGCACGCGTTCGCTGTCGATGCGCTCGACCAGAAGATGATCGAGGCCGATCTCACCGAACTCGTTGATCAGCACCGCCGTGTCGGCGAGCGCGGGATCCGCGAGTAGCGCGTTGAGGAGAGTGGTCTTGCCGGCGCCGAGGAACCCGGTCAGCACCGTCAAAGGAATCGGTGCGGGCGGTTTGCGAAGGTGCGGAGCTGTCTCGGACATGGGCGAGGCTCACTGCGCCGCGGCCGCGCTTTTTTCCTGCTTCGGCTTCACCTTCGGCTTAGCCGCAGTCGGCTTTGCGGCGCTCGGGTTGGCCGCAGTTGGCTTGGCCGCGGGCTTGGCTGCAGCGGGCTTGGGTGCGGCGGGCTTGGCTGCAGCGGGCTTGGCGTGCGGCTTGGCGGCAACGGGCTTCTTGTCGTGCGTCGGCGCGTCATGCTTGGCGGTCGCGGGCTTCTTCGATTCGTCGACCGCGATCACCGCGGTCTTGCGCCCTTGCTTGCCCTTCGCGATCGTGACCTTGCCCTTCTTCTTTACGCCCCGCGCCATCAGCGCGTCGGGATCCTGCGGCGCGCCGGCCGGCGGGATCACGGTCACGACGATGGGCGGCATGGAAGGCGGCACGTCGACCAGCAGCGCTGCGTTGTCGATGCCGCGTGTCGAAAGCACGCTCGCATACGCCGACGTCGAGTCGCCCTCGCGCCCAACGGGTGCTTCCTCTTCTTCAGTCGCGTGGTCGGTACGGGCGCGTCGATGTTTGCCGCAAATTTCGTCGCGCAGGTTGGGCGGCTCTGCGGCGATCGGCTGCAGTCCATCGACCGTTCCCAGCGAGGGCACCAGCCACGAAAGGCCGCCGCCGGTCGAGAAACCGCGCTCCAGCAGTCCGGCGGCAGTCTCGGTCCTGTTCTTGCCGGAAGATGCGCCGAGCACGATGGCGATGAGACGGCGGCCGTTGCGTGAGGCGCTGGCGACGAGATTGTAGCCGGAAGCGCAGATGAATCCGGTCTTCATGCCATCGGTGCCGGGATAGTGTGCCAGCAACTTGTTGTAGTTGCGCATCACGCGGCGGCCGAACTTGATCGCCGGGATGTGCCAATACATGTCGTATTCGGGCAGCTCGCGGATCAGCGCGCGCGCGAGGATCGCCATGTCGCGCGCAGACGTGATCTGCATCTCAGCCGGCAGGCCGTTTGGATTGACCCAGCTCGACTGCGTCATGCCGAGGCGCGCCGAAGCCTTGTTCATCTCTCCGGCGAACGCATCGATCGAGCCGGCGACGCCTTCGGCCAGCACGACCGCCATGTCGTTGGCCGATTTGACCATCATCATCTTGAGCGCATTGTCGACGGTCATGCGGGTGCCGACCGGAAAACCCATCTTCGAGGGCTGCTGCGCCAAGGCGTTTTCTGAAACGCTGATGAGCGTGTCGAGTGAGATGCGTCCTTCCTTCACGGCGCGCAGCGTCACGTAAGCCGTCATCAGCTTGGTGATCGAGGCCGGATACCACGGCATCGTGGCGTTTTCGGCGTGCAGCACCTTGCCGGTCGCCGCCTCGATAACGAGGTGGGCTTCCGCGCGTGCCTGCGAGGGGACAACGGCAGCGGCCACGCAGGCGACGAGGCCAAAGGCGAATGCGGCGGTCGACGCGAGTCGTGGATGCACTGGGCTTAGGTTCCGGACTATCGCTCGCCCGGCGACATTAGACGCAGGGCCGTGGTTGAACTATGTAACAGGGCGGCCGGCGGCGCAATTCGGCAGACCTCGCCGTGCTGGAACGTTGCGAACAAGCTTGATCGCCGCCGAAAGCGTCGAAAGTTCGACAACGCGGCGGAATTTCGGCAAATGGAGACGTTTTCATGACCGCTTGCATCGTCGGCTGGGCGCACACGCCCTTTGGTCGCCTCGATGGGGAGACCGTGGAGAGCCTCCTGGTCCGCGTCACCCAGGAAGCGCTGGCGGATGCCGGTGTCGATGCGCGGGATATCGATGAGATCGTGCTGGGCCACTTCAATGCTGGCTTTTCGGCCCAGGATTTCACCGCGTCGCTGGTCTTGCAGGCGTCGCCGGACCTGCGTTTCAAGCGCGCCAGCCGTGTCGAGAATGCCTGTGCGACCGGCTCGGCGGCCGTTCACCAGGCGATCAAGGCGATCGACGCCAAGGCTGCCCGCATCGTGCTCGTTGCCGGCGTCGAACAGATGACCACGACACCCGGCCCGGAGATCGGCCGCAACCTCCTTAAGGCATCCTATGTGCGGGAGGAGGCTGAGATCGAAGGGGGCTTTGCCGGAATTTTCGGTGTGATCGCTGGCCAATATTTCCAGAAATACGGCGATCAGTCCGACGCCCTGGCGATGATCGCCGCCAAGAACCACAAGAACGGCATGGGCAATCCGCTTGCGCAGATGCGCAAGGACCTTGGTTACGAATTCTGCCGCAATGCGAGTGAAAAAAACCCCTATGTCGCCGGACCGCTGAAGCGGACCGATTGCTCGCTCGTCTCCGACGGTGCTGCCGCCTTGGTGCTGGCAGATGTCGAGACCGCGCTGAAGCTCAACAAGGCGGTGTTGTTTCGCGCCGCCCAGCACGTACAGGACTTCCTGCCGATGTCGCGTCGCGACATTCTCAAGTTCGAAGGCTGCGCGCATGCATGGAAGCAAGCGCTTACGCAGGCCGGCGTCGCCCTTTCCGATCTGTCGCTGGTCGAGACGCATGACTGCTTCACGATCGCGGAGCTGATCGAATACGAGGCGATGGGTCTGACGCCGGAAGGACGCGGCGCCGACGCCGTCAAGAACGGCATTGTCGGCAAGGACGGGAAACTGCCGGTCAATCCGTCGGGCGGGCTGAAGTCGAAAGGCCACCCGATCGGCGCGACCGGCGTCTCCATGCATGCCCTGGCTGCGATGCAGCTTACCGCGAGCGCGGGCGACATGCAGGTTCCGGGTGCGAAACTCGCGGGACTTTTCAACATGGGCGGCGCCGCGGTCGCCAACTATGTCAGCATCCTTGAGCGCATCCGCTAACCTCGCGCGTCGGATCGAGAGGCTGGACGCATGAGCCGCGCCGGACTCGCGGTCGCGCTCGCGATCGCGGCAATTGCCGGGCTGGTGCTCGGGCTGTTCCCGCAGCTCGATCTTGCGGTCTCACGCTTGTTCTACACCGGACCCGAATTTCCCATCGGGCTCAATCCGGTGTTGCGAGCGTTGCGCGACATCAGCATGCTGGTGGTCTATGTCCTCGCCGCACCTGCGGTGATTGCCCCGCTCGTCAAGCTGATCTGGCCGCAGCGCCCGCTGCTGATACGCGGCCGCGCGATCGTGTTCCTGATCTCGACGCTTCTTCTCGCGCCCGGTCTCGCCGCCAACGTCATCCTCAAGGGGAGTTACGGGCGCGAGCGTCCGATCGATATCGTCGAGTTCGGTGGCACGCAGAACTTCACCGTATGGTGGGATTGGACCGGCGCCTGCCGCGGCAACTGCTCGTTCATCGCCGGGGAGGCATCGGGCGCATTTTGGACGATCGCGCCCGCCGCGCTGGCGCCCCCCGCCTGGCGACCTTACGCCTACGCAGCGGCGCTGACATTCGGCTCCCTGGTCGGATTGCTGCGGATGAGCTTCGGCGGTCACTTCCTGAGCGACGTCATTTTCGCGGGCGTCATCACCTTCCTGATCATATGGCTGGTCTACGGCGCTCTGTACCGC
>JADMIO011418066.1_pt1 | contig 14896 bp, 7 predicted proteins | sample 8958161 | NCBI WGS metagenome assembly JADMIO01 (sample SAMN16585339, study PRJNA669376) | soil metagenome | isolation source: Crop rotation soil | place: USA: Cullars Rotation, Alabama | collected 2011 | reverse complement strand
CTAGACGCGCCCGAAAATCTACTCGCCGTGGGCGGCGGCGGCGGCGCCGGCGCCGATGGCGCGCCCGGCCATCCCAATGTATCAGACGATCCGAGCCAATCAGGTTCCGCCGGCGGCGCAGCCGGCACGCAAGGCACAAGTGGCAAGGGCGGCGACGGCGCGCGGACGGATTCGTCACCCGGACAAAACGGGAGTCAATCGACTCGCGGCGGCGGCGGCGGCGGCGGCGCGGGCCGCATCGTCATCAACACGACCAGCAGGCAAGGCAACGGCGGCAGCAAGCCAGCGTACGTTCAACAGCCGCTTCCGACGAACTAACGCCACCGCCTTAACGCGAGGTCGGGCTAGTGAACGCTCATTCCCAATTCATGAATGATGAAAGCGTACTCGTCGGCCGCCATCTCCACCGCTTGCTTCACCAAGTCCGCGCCACCATGACCCGAGTGCTTTTCGATTCGCAGTAGCACGGGCAGTCCGCTCGTCGTCGCTGCTTGCACAGCCGCAACCATTTTGCGCGCATGCATCGGGTCGACACGATCGTCCGCGTCCGCCGATGTCATGAGCAGCGACGGATATTTCACGTCCGCTTTGACGTGGTGATATGGCGAATAGGCGTAAAGCGTTTTGAACTGCGCGCCGTCGTCGGGAGAACCATATTCCGGCACCCATGTTTTCCCGCTGCCAAACAACGGATAGCGCACCATGTCGAGAAGGGGCACGCCGCAAATCACCGCGCGAAATAGATCCGGCCGCTGCGTCATGGATGCGCCCATCAACAAGCCCCCGTTTGACCGTCCGCGAATCGCCAAGCGCGCCGGTTGCGTGTAGCCCTGCTTCACCAAATATTCTGCGGCGCCGATGAAATCATCAAAAACGTTTTGCTTGTTCGCTTGCATACCCGCCTGATGCCAGGCCTCACCGTACTCGCCACCGCCGCGCAAATTCGGCAGCGCAAAACCTCCGCCAGCCTCGAGCCAGGGATAAAGTCCCGCCGAAAAAGCAGGCTGCATACTCACGTTGAAACCGCCATACCCGGTGAGTAAAAATGGCGTTGTGCCGTTCTTCGGCATGTCTTTGCGGTGCACGATGAACATCGAAATCTTGGTGCCATCCTTCGATGGATACCAAACCTGCTCGACGGCATAAGGCGTTGCGTCGATAGGCAACTTGATTTCCGCCCACAGTTCCGTTTCATTCCCGTCGCCGCATTTCGCCGTGCAACCTTGCGCAAGCGGCAGCTTCCACACCTGACGCGGTTGCGTAAACGATGCAAAGTCGAAATACGCCGCCGTGTCCTCGGGCTCACCTGCGACTTGTGTGACCGCGCCAATACCCGGCAGCTTCACAAAATGGTCGAGTTTCCCGTCGAGGTGATGGATCGCGAGCTCCGTCACCGCATTTTTCAGATACGACAGCACGAACCGGTCGCCAATGATCGCCGAGCCGTCCAACACGGCGTCGGCGGATTCTGCGACGAGCGGCCGCCAATTTTCCAACTGTGGATGCGCAGGGTCGACTTCGACCATCTTCCATTTCGGCGCGCCGTCGTTCGTGCGCACATAAAAGCGATTTTTGTACGCTTCGATTTCGAATAGCGCCTGTTTGCCAGCGACGAGCGTCTTCCAGTTTTTGTCGCTCGATGACAAGTCGCGATAATAAACATCCGAAGCGTTCCACCCATGCTGGATGTACACGAACAGCCACCGACCATCGTGAGACAGCTGCGGCGCGATGAACGTTTCCGCGCTTCCGGTGCGTGGATGAATGAGCGTGTCGCTCTGTGGCGACGTCCCGAGTTTGTGAAACCTCACTTCCGCAAAACCGGGACGGTCAGCGACGGTGATATTGGGGCCGCTCGGCAAAAACGTGTAGTAAAAGCCATCGCCCTTTGGCGTCCACGCGGGCGACGCGTACTTCGCGCCCTCGATGACGTCCACTTTGCTCGGTGTAATGGTATCGACGTCGATCACATACAACGTCGCTTCGTCGGAGTTGTTGGCGTGCAACGTGTACGCGACTTTTTTTCCGTCGTGGCTCGGCATCCATTCGCCAATCGATGTGGTGCCGTCGGCGCTCATGGTATTTGGGTCGAGGAGAACTTTTTCCACGCCCGCTTCGCCTTCGCGGACATACACGATGCCCTTTTCTTTCGTGGCGAAAGTGCGCTTGTAAAAATAACGCCCGCCGCGATGCAGCGGCACCGAAATGGAATCGACGTAAAATAGCGCGCGCAGTCTATCGATGAGCTTGTCGCGTCCCGCCAGTTGCGCGAGCTCGGCACGTGCGACGGAATCTTGCGCGGACATCCAATTTTTCACTTCAGTGGATTTGTCGTCTTCGAGCCAGCGATACGGGTCGGCAACTTCGACGCCGTGTAGTTGCTCTTTAATGGGCTCGATGCGCGTCTCAGGATAATGAATTTGCTTCACGGAAACGGGCGTTCCCTTCTGTGCACTCGATGTGCAGCCAGCGATCACAACTCCGAAAAGAATATAACGTAGCATCGCGTTCACCTCGCGGCTGCAACGTGCCCAATCGCCAGCGCAGGGTCAAGTCCTTGCGTCGGAAACCGCGATTTGCCGCGAAAATCAGCGTTTCTTCGAGAGTTTGAGCGCTTTGGAAGTGAGCCTGTCCGCACTCACTAAAATGGTTTCACTCGTCGGCTGGTAGCCCCTCGCGCTCACGACGACAGTGTGCGCGCCTTCCGGCAACGTTGCATCGAGTGTGTTGGTTTTTTCGGCCAACACTTTTCCGTCCACTTCGAACGTCGCCTGATCGACGGACGCGTGCAGACGCACACGCCCCGCTCCGCGCGACGACGGCTTGGCAAACGACTCCACACGCGGCGGCGCGGCTTGCTCGGATGTGCTCGCGTTCGCAACGCGCTCACTCATGTGATGCTGGTACCACAAAAATCCCACCGCACCCCACAGCGTCAAAAAACCAACCACATAATACGAATAGCTCGTCTTCGACGCGACGACACGCGGCTGGGTTTTGCGTGCCGGCGTCGGTGTTTTTGGTTTTACGGGCGCTGGCGTTTTCCATCCTCGGTCCACACCCAAATTGCGCGCGCTCAGTTCGAGCTCGTCGATCACATCATAAACCGCGGGATCGGGCTTCGCAGGCTTCAGTGCTTCTGCGGCATAAACTTTCGGACGCCCATTTTTGTTTTTCCGTTGCTCGAGAAAATTGGCGGCGGGTGCCATCTTCTTCACGCGGTGTTTGCCGCTCGTCCCCGGCTTCGGCGCTTTTTTCACCGTGTCGTCGGTGACGGCCGTCGATGCGAGCTCTGGCTTTGCCTCCAGCTTGAGCGTCTCGTCGCCAAAACCTTCGGCCAACATTTTTGTAAGGCGCTCGCCGAGCTGTTGCGCCGACGGACGGTCCGCCGGCGTTTTGCGCAAACACTCGAGGATCAGCCGCGAAAGTTGGCTCGGCACGCCCTTTAGACTCGGATCTGGCGGCGTGTTTTGCAAATGCGCGTTCATGACCTCGAGCTGCCCACGTCCAGAAAACGGCAAGTCTCCCGTGAGTAATTCGAACATCATGACACCGACGGCGTACACATCCGCACGCCCGTCGACGTCGCGTCCCATGCATTGCTCAGGCGACATATAAAGCGGCGTTCCCACCGCCATCCCGCTCTGGGTCGAACGCGTGTTGCCGACAGCCGTGAGCTTCGCGATGCCGAAATCGAGCAGCTTCACGAGCCGCCGCCCACCCTTGCCGTCGACGAGAAACACATTGTCCGGCTTGAGGTCGCGATGCACGATGCCTTTGGCGTGCGCCGCCGAAAGCGCATCGCACACGTGTATCAAAATTTCCGCCGCGTCCTTGGGCTCGAGTTTCTTTTTCGCGGTTGCATAGTCGCCGAGACTTTTTCCGACGAGCAACTCCATCACCAAATACAACTCGCCCGTCGGCAACTCACCGAACGCAAAAATATCGACGATATTTTCGTGGCCAATCGCGTTTACCGCGCGCGCCTCTTGGATAAACCTGAGCGCCATCGTTTGGTCACGCGACCAGTTCGGCAGGAGCACCTTGATAGCGACATTTTTGCCGATGACCGGATGCACGCCGGCATAGACTTCCCCCATGCCGCCTTCGCCGATTTTCCGGCGAACCTCATAGCCGCCGACATTCGTGCCGGCCTTGAGCAGCGCCCGCTTGCCGCCCGCGCCATTTTCCGCGTTCATCTCGTGCGTACGATCGCCCGACGAGACGAGCTCTGAGCCGTCATACGGACACAGCATCGCGCCTTCCTGCAGGCGCCGCTGGCAGCTAGGACACTGCTTCACAGCATGATTATATCTCACTTAACCAATTAATTGAAAGGCGAACCTGTGAGCAGGCGTACGAAGAGTATGCGCCGACACCGGGCCTGAAAACAGCCCGGTGCGGCGGAAAATACTAAGTGGTTTTAAACAGTTAGACTCGAAACAGCGAGGAGCTAGACGAAGGCGCGGAGCTCTTTGACGACGACCGGCAACACTGCCGGCGCCTTCTTTGCGAGCTCGGCGGTCGTCAGCGCAACCGACCGCAGCTCAGCGGCCTTGTGCTTGCCAAACGTCATCAGGCGCTCGGTGCGGCTCTTGGTGATGGCAGGCGCAACGTGCTCGACGAGGTTCGCGGCTTCCGAAGCCGTCTCACCATGCCGTGGGTAAAAGAGCGACGAACCGCGCCATTTGTTCTTGGCGAGGTACGCGCGCACTTCGTCGGCGGTAACGCCATGTTTCTCGAGCGTGGTCTCGAATTCTTCCTTCGCCTGCAAACGCGCTTTGAACAGCATCATTTGCACGCGCGAGTAAACGTTCACCGCGCCGTCGCCTGTCGTCTCAATCGGGCAGAAAATCGCTTCCGGGAATTTCTCAGTGACGAAAGACTGCACGCCGTCAGAGACGCCCGACGAAGGCATGCAACCAAACGGCTTCACAGAAACCGTGATGGTCGCCTTCTTCTTCGTGACGTTGAGGATGAGCTTGCCAACTTCCATGTGCGCTTCGCCGCCACGGAGGTGATTGTTGTAATAATCTTTCGCGGTCTCAGCGACGAGATCCATGTCCGGCAAGTGGTAGTCGTGTAGGCCCATGATGGCTGCCATCGTGTGGAACGCGCCACGCACGGCTTTTTCCGCTACCCACAACATCGCCAACTTCTTCACCGGATTTTTGCCCGCGAGACCTTTGCGCGCCGTGTCTTCACCGCGGAGCACCATGCGCTGCTGCGTATCCCAACGTTGCTCCCACACCATGAACAAGATCCACGCGGTAACGAGCTGAATGTCGACTTCCGCGCCTTCTTGCTCGAGGAAGCGCTGCAGGCCGTAGTTGCCGTCGCCTTCCGTCGTCATCGCCCAGAACTCGCCGATGACCGACGCCTTTGGCTTCACGATCGTGCGATCGACTTTGACGTTCATGAGGAGGCGGCGCGATTGCACCATCGCCCAGAACAGCGATTTTTCCTTCGGGTTCGCCATCGCGTCGTGCAGCAAAACTTTTGCTTTCTCGACGGCAATATCGGTCGCGCCCTTTTCGACTTCGTAGGGGCGGATGCGGTAGCTAATCGCGTTGAGCACGTCGCCCGTCATGATGGCTTTGAGCACCGCGATGAAGAACTTCGGCTTCATGTCGAGGCCTTGCTCTTCGCCCGTCGCCTGCTTGAGGCCGCCTTGTTGCTGGAACAACAGGACGCGGAAACCTTCGAAGCCCGAGTCGCGCAACGCTTTGCGATACTCGGTGACGTACGTTCCGAAGCGACATGGGCCACACGCGCCTGCGGTCACGAAAACGTAATTCGCAACGATGTCCTTGACGGGCATCTTCTTCTCGTCGCGCAGCCAGCTCAGGTACTTGATGAGATTGCCGACGGTGAAGTACGTTGGATTGCACTGACCGCGGTTACCAAATTCTTTACCAAACTGCAGCGCAACCGTGTCTGGGCAGTCGATCGCTTGCACTTTGTAACCAATGCCGCGCAGCGAGCCTTGCACGAACAAGTCATGCGCCTTGGTGAGCCCCGAGACGAGCACGGTCGTGTGCACGCGCTGCGAGCCGAGGAACGTCGTGGGATTGTCGTCGCGCCAGTGCTCCTTGCCTGGCTCGATGCCGAGCGTCTTCATCTGCTCGATCTCGAACGCAGCGAGCTCTTTTTCCATGTCGAACTCGACTTTGGAACCGCCCACTACCGGTAATTTTTTGTGCCCGTTGGTGGTGCTTTCGGTCGTCGTCTGAGTGTCCAAGGCTTCCTCCTGGTCGTGCTATCGAAATGCGCGGTTAGCTTAAAAACATTAATTAAATTATCCGGTTGGACCACAGGGTCCTGTCCCCGGTTTAAACGCGGGCGATGCGTTCTTCGCCGCCGACTTGTTTCTTGATGCCGAGGCGTACGAGGCCCGCCTCTTTTGCTTTATCGAGCTCGACTTTCTTGAGCTCTTCCGGTGTTTGCGTTTTCGGTTTCCGCGCTTCGATTTGCTTCGCGTACGCGGCGACCTTTTCTTTTACTTCGTTGATCATTTTTTCGAGCGCGTCGTCGTGCTGCTTGCGCTCGGTGTGCTGCGCTTTTTTGAGCTCGAGCAACTGCAAACGCTTTTCTTCCATGCGGAAGGCCAGCTCTTCGCGACGCATCGCCATGTCCTCGAGACGCTCTTCGTGCAACGTGAGCGAATGCGCGTACGTGCGCACGCGAATCTTGATGGAGCCGCCTGGCTTGTTCGCGTCGATGTCATGCAGCGCCGAGTACGGCGTCGCCGACGTCGAGATAATCGAATCGATGAGTCCGTACGTTGGAGCGTCGTGGCCGCACTTGAAAGACGACAAGTCGAGCACGACGACGTTCGGGTGACGCGCCGCAAACTTCGCCGCCCACACTTTTTGCACTGAGTTCGCCGAATAGTTTTCCGGCCACACGTCGTTGACTTCGAGCGGCGTCTCAATGCGACCCGCTTTGATGTCGGACTCGAAGAACCGATGCAGCCACTTTGGATCTTTTGGAATCGCGCGCATCGACACAACCGGGTACCCGAGCACCTGGAACTCTTCGAGCACGCTATGGTTGAGGCCCGGATCCGCGTGATACGGCCGGCCGATCATGAGCACAGCGACGCGGTTTTCTTCTTCTACTTGTTCGAGAATCGCGCGGCCCTTGTTTTGCAAATCCTCGTCGACGCGCTGCATCGCCTTCATGCCTTGCACGACAGCGAAATCGCTTTCGTCCTCGGTGACGCCGAGCGCTGGACCAAAGCATTCGAACAGCTGGCTCTTGAGCAGCGACATTTCGGTGAACGTAATCGCAGGGTCGAGGTACTTGATGCCCCGCTGCGCGAAAAAGTCCGTCTCTTTGGTGAACGCGGCCTTCATGACTTCCGGCGCGCCCGCGACAATCGGGCACGACGCCGTGTCCATGACCTTGTTGAGGCCTGGCGGCATGTGCGTGATGCACGGGAACCAAATGTAGTTGAGCTTCTTGCCGCGCGTCGCCTTCGAAGTACCCACACCTTCGGTGCGCTCCTGCGATGACGTCGACGCTGCTTCCTCGACGACCGGCGCGTTTGGATCCGAATCGTCGTGGTGGTGGAAGAGCAAATTGTGAATGTGCGCTTGGGCAACTTTCGACGGGTAGCATGGGTCGATCGACCCGTACTTGCCGCCTTCGAGCCACATCTCCTCCGACGTGTAGTCGGAGAAAACGACGTTCTGCTTGGGAATGCCCATCGCTTCGAGATACGTGCGCATAAACGGCGCGATGGTCCAAACGTTGAGCGCCTTGGGAATTCCAATGCGCAACTTCGCGCGGTCTTCCCAGGCTTTTGCCGACGAGCGCTGAAAATTGCGCTTCACTGGCTTTTTGCGAACCGTGCCCAAAATCGTCTTCGTGACTTCCACGTCGTCGATGATTTGCGTCTCAGGCGGCATCGGTTCTGCGTCGTAGAAATGGCGGTACACCAACTTCGACTCGTAATCGACGAGGTTGGGGAACTCCTTCATGACCTTCTTACGTTCTTTGGACAGCGCGATCATCGCTTCTTCGGATTCGACGGTGCCTTTTTCGCACGAGAAGCCGGAGATGTAGCGCGATGTGTCGCCGTTTGGCGTCACGGTGTCGATGAACGTACGCGCGCAATTGTTCGGACAGAAATGGCAGCGCGTCGACTCGTCGTTGACCGACGTGTATTGCAAGTTGATCGCTTGCTCCATGCCGATGAACGTCGAAAAACCTTTACGACGCACGATGCGGCGCGTTTCAAACGCGGCGCCGATTGCACCGGCCTCACCGGTGTGTGGGTGGACGAAAACATCGGCGCCGGGAACGCGCGCTTTGATGTAGTCGACCTGCGCTTTGACGGCGGCGAGATTGTGCTGCGTGCCACCTTGCAACACGAATTTTTTGCCCAGCTCCGACATACGCGGAATTTGCACGACGTATTGCCACACGTTCTTCGGCAACACTTGCGCGAGGCCCGCGAGAAGCTCCTCTTTGGAGTAGCCCTCTTTTTGGAAATTGACGCGGTCGGAGTCGAGAAACACCGCGCAGCCGTACGAGAACTTCGGCGACAATTTCGCGCCGAATGCAACATCGGCGTATTCCTTCACGGGAACGCCAAATTGGTCGGCCATGGCTTGCAGGAGCATGCCGTTGCCCGCCGAGCATTGATTCGACAGACGGAAGTTTTTGATATCGCCGTTTTGCATGAACAAAACTTTGATGTCCTGCCCACCGATGTCGCAAATCACGTCGACGTCGCCGAAGTAATGCGTCGCGGACATCATGTGCGCGACGGTCTCGACGATGTTCACGTCGGATTTGACGGATTCTTGGAGCACGTCGGCGGCATAGCCGGTTGCACCAAAGCCCATGACCTGCAGCGTGGCGCCCTGCTCCGTGACGTAGTTTTGCAAGCGCGCCAAAATCTCTTTGGTATCCGCGATGGGATTGCCCTTCGAGAGTTGGTACTCCTTTTTGAGGAGCTCGCCGGTTTCGTAGTCGATGAGCACGGCCTTCGACGACGTGGAGCCACCGTCCATACCAATGACGGCTTTGACGAGTTGGCCTTTTTCGAACTTCGCTTCGTCGAATTTTGGAATGCGATAAAACTCGCGAAACTCGTCGAGCTCGCTCTTCTCTTTAACGAGTGGCGGGCCCGCCGATTCGCCGAGGCGCGCCGCGCGACCGTGCGTGATGAACTCCAAGAGGCCGGCCTTGCCTTGATACACACCCACGTCGGCCGCTTCGTAGAGGCCATAGACCACCGCGCCGAACGCCGCATAGTACTGCGCGTTTTCCGGGACGATGATGAGCTCTTCGATGGGTACATCTTTGGGATAGTTGTAGCCGCGGTCGTTCCAGGTCTCGGGAATGCGCTTGCGCCAGCAATCGCGCAAAAACGGCAGGTACGTGTTGGGCCCGCCGAGCAGGAGCACCTTGTGGCGCAACGTGTTGCCACGCGTGAGCACCGACAAGTTTTGCATGACGATGGCGTCTGCGAGCGAGTTCATGATCTCGAGCGAAGGAATGCCGGACTTCACCAAGTTGACGATGTCCGTCTCGGCAAAGACGCCGCACTTTGCAGCGACGTGATGCAACTTCGAATCGTCGAACTGGATCTTGACGACCTCTTCGTTCGGCAAATTGACTTTGAGCACGCATTTGTCGATCGTGGCGCCGGTGCCGGAGGCGCACTTGTCGTTCATCGACGTGATGGCGGTTTTGCCACCCGTCTCTTCGTTCTTTTTGAAGATGATGATCTTCGCGTCTTGCCCACCGAGCTCACACACCGAGCCGACGTCCGGATGCAGCGTCTCGACGGCGAGCGTGACCGCGTTGACTTCTTGGACGAACTTCGCACCGATGTGCGGACCAATCGGCGAGCCGCCCGACCCAGTAATGAAGAGCCGCATCTGGTTCGTGGGCACGTTCGGGAAAACTTTTTCGATGCGCTCGAGAAACGCGAGCACGAACTCCGCCTGTTTGGTTTGATGGCGGAGATAATCGCTCCACAAAATTTCGCGCGTGATCGGGTCGACAACGACGGCCTTCACCGTCGTGGAACCAACATCGACGCCAATTGCGACTGGCTCTTTTCGCGCGTTCACTACTTCGATGACGCCATCTGTCGTGTCGGCCAAGCGCTCACTCCTTGTCGTACAAACCGCAATTTCTGCGGCATAAACGTTAGACTGATTTGTCAGTCCTTCCCGAACCCGGGTTAGACTGACACCCCAGTCTAGTCAGGAGCGTTTGAGAAGCAAGTTTATAAAGCGAGCGTTTACGGATATTTGACTGTCAGAAAGTCACCACACCCTAAACTGTGGGAATCACACATACACCGCCGGCGGCCCCTAGAGCCCGCCGTGTAACGTGGCGCGCAAGACGGCGCCTTCATCCGTAAACAGCAGATGCTGACCGAAGATTGTGATTTCGTAAGGCATGTCGAGGCTACTTGGCAGCAGGCCTGGAACCGTGCCGACAACACCGAGTGTGCCGATGACGGTCGTCACGACACCCGCGGGCGTCATTTTTCGCACCGTCCAGCCGTAGTAATCGGAGATGTACAAATTGCCGCTCGCCGCGATCGCAACGCCCGTTGGGGTGCTAAACCGTGCCGCGCTTCCAGTGCCATCGACGACGCCCGATACCCCAGCTGTGGAGCCGGCCAGTGTAGTAACGACGCCTCCCGGCGTGATCTTGCGGATATTCCGGCTGCCCATGTCAGCGACGTAAACATTGCCCGTCGCATCTACCGCCAGACCCGTGATCCCCACGCCGAAGCGCGCGGCGGTTCCGGTGCCATCGAGGTTTCCATTTACCCCGACGGTGCCCGCCAACGTACTGACAATCCCGGTCGGCGTAATTTTGCGAATCGTGTAATTCTGACCGTCCGCTACATAGAGATTGGAGCTGCTATCGAGCGCCACCGCTTCGGGTGAACGGAATCGGGCCGCAGTTCCAGTGCCATCGCTACTGCCCCCAAGACCGGGGCTTCCCGCAAACGTGCTCGTTACGCCAAGCGGCGTAATCTTGCGAATGATTTGGTTGCCTTGCTCGGCAACGTAGAGATTGCCGGAGTTGTCGAGCGCAATGCCAAACGGACCGAAAAAGCGGCCCGCCGTTCCGACGCCATCCACGCTTCCCGTAGCGCCCGCGCTTCCCGCGAACGTCGTAACAGCACCGGATGCTGTAATTTTGCGAATGGTATGATTGCCCATATCCGCCACATACACATTGCCGCTTGGGTCCACTGTCAAACCGCGCGGATAGAAAAACCGCGCAGCGCTGCCGACCGCATCGACGGCTCCGGTTGCGGCCAGGTTCCCCGCCGCGGTCGTGACGACACCGCCCTGGGTAATTTTGCGAATGCTTCCGTTCGCGACAAAGATCTCGCCACTGGTATTCACTGTGAGCCCATTGGGATAGGAGAAACGCGCGGCAGTTCCAGTGCCGTCGACAGATCCGGTTGCACTAGCGCTTCCCGCGAGCGTCGTCACGACACCGACCGATGTAATTTTGCGAATCGTCGAATTCGACCTGTCAGCGACGTACATATTGCCCATCGGATCGAGGCCGATACCGATCGGTCCGTTGAATTGCGCGGCAGTTCCAGTACCATCGCTCGTCCCGGCTACGCCTGGGCTTCCAGCCAACGTCGTCACCACGCCGCTCGACGTGAGTTTTCGCACAATGTTATTATTGGAATCTGCCACGTAGAGGTTGCCGCTCGCATCGATTGCCAGCCCGGTCGGGCCAAAAAATCGCGCCGCGCTGCCGGTCCCGTCGCTGGTTCCCGAACCACCGGCACTTCCCGCGAGCGTCGTGACCACACCACTCGACGTGACTTTGCGAACCGTATGATTCGCAGCATCCGTCACAAACGCGTTACCGCTCGCATCAACGACGACGCCATACGGTGTATTGAATCGCGCTGCGCTTCCCGTGCCGTCGGTCGTACCAAGGACGCGCGCGCTCCCGGCCAGCGTGCTCACCACGCCCGTCGGCGTGATTTTGCGAATCGTGTAATTGATCGAATCTGCCACATAGAGATTCCCGCTCGCATCGACGGCGATGCCATTTGGCTGGTAAAACTGCGCCGCGGTCCCCGTGCCGTCCGCGCTGCCCTGCACGGACCCTGCGAGCGTCGTGACCGCGCCATTGACGGACATTTTGCGGATTCTCTGATTGAGCGTATCCGTGATGTAGAGGTTGCCAGTGGCGTCGAAAGCAACGCCCCACGGACCATTAAACCGCACCGCGAACCCGGTACCGTCGCTGTTGCCGCTGCCGCCGAGACCTCCTGCGACGAGCTCGAGAACGTTGTCCGCGCAACAGCTCGCACCACAGCTCACATAGCCCGCGTTGCAACTTTGCACACACCCACCGCTCGTGCACGCGACGCTGCTCGCGTTGCTGTCGAGCGCGCAAACATGACCACACGCGCCGCAGTTGTTTGCATCGCTCTGGATGCTGGCGCAATAGGTCGCGCAGTTCGTGGTGCTGAGCGAGCAGGTCTCAACGCAAGCACCGGCTTGGCAGAGTTGTCCCGACGGACAAACAATCCCGCAGCCACCACAGTTTTCAAAATCCGTCTGTGGGTTCGTGCAAAAGTTGCCCAAATCGGCGGTGCAATACTGCGGAATGGCCGTCGGACAGGCGCAAGTTCCGGCGACGCAATATTGTCCACTTTCGCAAACGATCCCACAGCCGCCGCAATTGTTTGGATCGTTGGGCGATCCCAGACACAAATCGCCCGCGGCAAAATCTGCAACGCTTGCGTCAATGGAATCTACAGCAGTCGACGTGCACTGCAGGCGCAGCCGCTTGCTAGCATGCTCGGCATACCGATACCCGGTTTCGCATGTCGCATCCGGCGCGCTACAAAACCCTGTCGTCTCACAGCGTCCACCGACGGCGTTATTGCACTGGCTATCGGACGAACACGTGAAAAAATTGTCCGCGCAGCCGCTTACACCAATCGCCACGACAAGCGCGAACGCGAACCGATGAGATCGCATGGAGACTTAATTGTAACACACTTATGGGTGCCGAAAATGGGCAGCGAAACGGCTTAGCGGGTACAGCTTAGCAGGTGAAGATATCTTCGAGCTCTTTGGTGATTTTGTCTTCGTTTTGGCCCTTGGCCACGGCGATTTCACGCACGAGGAGCTGACGGGCGTGGTCGAGCATTTTGCGCTCGCCGAACGAGAGCTCTTTGCCGTGCTTGAGCAGCGACAAATCACGCAAGACCTCAGCGACTTCGAACACCGAGCCTGTCTTGATTTTTTCCATGTATTCGCGATAGCGGCGATTCCATGTCTGTCCTTCAATGGTGATGTCGCGCGCTTTGAGGATGTTGTAGACCTCGCGCACTTCGGACTTCTTCACCACTTGGCGGAGGCCAACTTGCGCCACGTTCGCCGTCGGAACCATGACCTTCATCCCGTTTTCCAGGATGCGCAGGATATAAAATGAGTGTTTCTTACCGCTGATCTCACGGGTTTCGATCCCCGTTACTTCGGCCACGCCGTGCGCCGGGTAGACCGCTTTGTCGCCAACTTCAAAGGCTACATCCACGAGGAACCTCCATCACGCGCGGAGGCGCGCGAGGAGGGGAGACTACCACGCGAATCACCGCTTCGCAATGAGATCGATCATTTCGGCCTATTGCAGCGCGGCGATGGAAGCTGCAGGTGTGCGTAACTTATCGACAAGGTAATACTTCCGCTTGGTCCAAAGCGGAATGGCAAAACCGACGACCGCAAGTGCGAGTGCAGCCAGCCCCGCCGGCACACCCAACGCGGGCTGCGTGAGAATCACGCCGAGCAGCACGCACTCGACAAGCACGCGACCGCCCCAACTGAGCGTGGAAGCTTCATCTCGATGGTGCGCGAGCAAATTTTCAAATCCACCATGCGAGAGCTCCACGGACACGAACGTAATGATGATCCAAGTCGGTATTGGCGTTCGCAATTGCACGAGGATGCTGAGGACCGGAATTGCCACTGAGCCGAGAAGCCGCACGATTTCGCCCGCGGTGACACGACCATCGAGCTTGTTGATGTTCGCGATGTACTCGATTCCCGACCACCAGGTGACGACGAGCGTGAACGCCACGAGCACATAAGATGTGAGCTCGATGCCACCGAATGCCACGAGCGCGCAAAAGCCGCTGAAGCTCAGGAAAAACGACAGACCGCCTTTCCAGCGTCGGTGCAGCGCAAAATGCATGATGAGCCACGCGATCATCGGCAACACCGTGAGCCCCGACAACATCAGCACCATGGTGCGCTTCGGCACGATGGGAAACAAAAAGAACAGCCCGATGGCTATCATCTGTACCCACGTTTTGTAGCGCGCAAGATAGCTCGACTTGAGCGCGGTGCCGCGTCGCTCATACACGGATCGGAGTGCGGTAATCGAAAACTCGCGAATGAAGAGCAACATCACCACCCACCATTGCGGGATTTTTAAAATGGTGAGCGCGGGCAGCCACGTGATCGCGACGAAGACTTTGTCGGCGATAGGGTCGAGTAGGCTGCCGAGCACCGTCGGACCTTGCATGCGTGCGAGATAGCCGTCGACGAAGTCGGTGCAGCCCAAAAGCGTCGCGATGAAAATGGCCCAGAGACGCGCCGTTTCGCTCTGATAGAGCATCCAACACGGTAGGGGGATGAGCAGCAGGCGAAGAAACGTGACTTGATTGGCGGTGACGAGCGGCTTTTTCGCGCGCGCCTCCATCTTGCTTAGTTGGCTCGACCTGCCAAGTATTCGACGATAGTGGCGACGGCGAAACCGGTACCACCTTTGCCGACGTAACCTGATTCTTTGTCGGCAGCGGCGGGGCCCGCGAGATCCACGTGCACCCACGGCGTCTCGCCGACAAATTCTTTCAAGAAGAGACCGGCGG
>JADMIO010001362.1_pt1 | contig 14896 bp, 11 predicted proteins | sample 8958161 | NCBI WGS metagenome assembly JADMIO01 (sample SAMN16585339, study PRJNA669376) | soil metagenome | isolation source: Crop rotation soil | place: USA: Cullars Rotation, Alabama | collected 2011 | reverse complement strand
AGGTGAGCCAGTGTGATTACATTTGCGGCCTAACTGTGGCCAGTCCAGTTACGCTGGAGTCACTAGTATTTAGGTGACACTATAGAAGCGGCCGCGACAACTTGTCCACGTGGAATTCTAAGCTTAGGATCCCAATGTGCTGGAAAGCCGGCGGAAAGTTGAAGCTACTTCCGACGGGCGCAAGACAACCTTTGGTACTTCCGACGAAACCAAACCTAGTTCTCCGTTTTGCGAATATCGGTACCAAACAGGGAGTTCTTAATGAAAGTAAAACCAACCTTACTTTTACTCTTCGGCATTACCCTGCTCCTCTGGTCAAACAAAGCAATTCTGGCCCAAGCACCAACGCCCACACAGCAGCAATCGGATCGCGCGGAACAGGCGTTCAAAGAAGCGAACGCCTTGATGGAGCAGAAGAAATTTCCGGAAGCTTTGACGCGATACCGCGAAGTTCTAGCGATCCTGCCGGATGATCCGGCCGTACTCTTCAACGGCGGGCTCGCCGCCTACACCGCTAAGGAATACAGCGCTGCGCTGGACCTCTGGGTTAATCTGAAGAAGGTCGACCCCGATGATTGGCGCGCCCGCGCGAAATTGATCCAAACGTACCAGGCGTTGAACCGGCTATCCGAGCGCGACGCTGAACGAAAAGAATTATTCGCGATGTGGGCCGCGGGCAAGCCGGCGGAGCTAAAGCAAGAAATCGAATACTGTCGCGACCAGTTCGAGATCAATGGCAAAAAGGTAATGGCGTTCGAACTTTTCGAGCTTAAAGGCGAACGAGCGCTGCGTTATGTCTTCAGTATTCTGAATGCCGCGGAGGACGATGAAGAGTTCCGGATCTCACTCGGTTCCTATGAATTCGACCAACGTCTCTGGCGCGAGATGACCAAACCGACGCCGAAACCGGGCGAGCGCCTGTTCCACCTGGACGGTTACTTCAAGAATGGGCATGCCACCTACGGCATGTATTCACCCGAACCGAGTTACGACGCGATCCGCGCGAAGGTAGTACTGATCCTTGAGGGGAAAGTTTCGCCCCCGGTTTCGAGTACGCATGCGACACCGCCAAAGACCGAACCAACACCCGCGCCAACTCCAAAGCCGTAAGCTCAAGCGGGTCACGGGGAGACTTTGCTGAAACCTCCGGCGACCGGATTTCGTAAATTCGGTTGAGGAACTTAACCTATGTTCTGCCCCAACTGTCGAAATCAAAATACCGAAGATACGAAGTTCTGCCGCCAATGCGGTACTGATCTGGAAACTGGCTTGACCGTTCCCCGGTCGGGCAGCATCGCTTCGATCGGCGATAGAATTGGTTTGTCTAACCACCGGTCGAAGGATCCCGACGAGTTAACCGGCACTGGTATCGGCCGCGTGATCATCGGCGACGGATTCTTTATGGTCGCCGTTATCCTCAGCGCGACGAACACCGCGGTCAGCAGCCTACTATGGCTCTTTTTGCTGATCCCGGCCTTCTATTTTTTCGGTACGGGTTTTTCCGAGGTCCTCTATGCGCGCCAGCTCCGCCGTCGGCTCAAAGAGGCGGAATTGACCAACGCGCCAAACGTGGATCGGCTACCTCCAGCCCAAACTTCGTTTATCGAAATCGTCAAGAAAACCATTTCGGGCGAACTTAACGCCGTACCCAGCGTGACCGAGCGCACCACGCGCGAACTCCGATAGCCTGTCATACCAGGTAGGGGCGAATGAAGCGCGGTTTCAATTCCTGTTTTGGTGATGTCCGCTTCCTTTACTCCGCCAGTAGCCCGCCTCTCCACCTTCTCGATTGTCGCATTTGCGTCATATTTAATCGTTGGCGGTTCGGTGCGGCTGATCGTGCGGTATGGTGAGATTTCGCGGCGCGCCTTCGGGCTAGTCTCAACCTGAAAGGATTCGATCAATGATGGAATCGCGTGAACCATACACGATGGGCTACGGTCCCGCATCGACGGCGACGATGGCCGCGCGAACGGCGGAAGGCCATGCAGCGTTTCTGCTTCCCCACCTAAAGCCGGGCATGAAAGTATTGGACTGCGGCTGTGGTCCGGGTTCGGTCACTCTCGGATTGGCCGAAACGGTTGCTCCCGGCGAGGTGGTCGGCACCGACCTGAAAGAATCGCAATTGGAGTTCGGTAGAAAAGCAGCAGAACAGCGCGGCATCGCCAATGTCCGCTTCGAAGCGGCAAACATTTATGAACTACCGTTTACCGACGAATCCTTTGATGCCGTCTTCATCTCTGCAGTGTTAGGTAACCTGAGTGATCCGTTACGCGGGCTCAAGGAAGCGTATCGGGTACTCAAATCCGGCGGGGTAATTGGCGTTAAGGAATTCGACCACGGCGGCGACCTACTCTTCCCTTCGGATCCGGACCTAGTCAAAGGGATCGAGTTATACGTTCGCCTTCGCCGCTACAACGGCCACGACCCCGAGAGTGGCCGCAAGGTCTTAGGACGGCTTCAACAAACCGGTTTTCACAACGCGGAGATGACGGCGACTTACGAAAACTATCCCGGCCCGCAAGTGTTGTCCCAGGTTGGGGCTGTAACAGCGATGCTCGTTACCGAAGCCTTCGCCGGCCAATTCCAGAATTTGGGATGGGCGTCCGCGGAAGAAGTCGAACAAATGACCGAGGCCTGGCGCAACTTTGCCAAAACGCCCGGCGCCTTTTACGCCGTGGCTTGGTGCGAAGCCGTCGCGTGGAAATAGACAATAGCGCCCCCAAGTCCGTTACTAGATACTTCCCAACAAACCTCAATGCTGACGGCCAGCAGTTTCGAAGGAACGAGTATCGCGGGCTGCCATCAAACCCACTACCGACGAAATACTAACTGCAAGGCCGAGCACCATTTGGAATCCAAATGACGGTTGAATTAATGCGAACCAAACAAAAGCGACCAAGGGGTTACTCGATAGCGCTAATGGCCAGGCAAATAGAAATAGCCCAACTACGGCGGCAGAGATCCGGCTCCACCGCCGAGGGATCAAGTGCAGCACCGACGCACCCAATAGTATGGAGGGGATGTAGTAATCGGGTGAAACGATATACCACGGCCAAATGCAATAGGACGGATACCGGACTTCCCGTAGATTGAAGAAGAGGATGACGATCACATTAGCGATCGCGATCCCTAATAGGATTGCTCTCGGCGATAGATAGTTTTCCCATTGGCCGACTCGTCCTCGCACTCCCCACTCTCCTTAGATGTAATTGCCCTCGTACATAGTTCTCAGTACCCGACAATCTTCGCCTAAGAGCCACTATCTCGGAACGTGGGAACAACCCCTTAGCAAACGTGGCGCACACGGGGCCACAATCCGTGCACAAACTCTAAGCTTCGCGAGGATCAACAAGCAAGATTAGTTTTGTTGCGAGAACGCGGACTTAGTTGTGAATTTCGGGAAGGTGCAAAAGCGATGAATGAGAATCCGTCCACTTTTCGGCGCGTGAGAGCGAAGCTGGTTTGGCCCACCGCGACCGGAAGCGTTCTCTTTTTTGTTCTGAGCTTCCTATATGAAGTGTATGCGGTAGACCACACCCCACGAAATTACGGCGCCGAGCCATACGTCGTGCTCGGAAGCCTGCTCCGAATTCACCTACTAATAGTCTTTCTGTTAGGCCTGCTCACATTCCCGCGCTGGTGTTCTATTCTCGCTTTATTAGCAATCTTGTGGATGTTTTTTAGCGCGCCCTGAAGCGATGGTAGCGGATCGTCAACCGGATAAATTCAAGTTAGTTATCGTCGCTATCGGCAATGTCCGGATCCTCGGCCGCCGGTTCCTCCGCAAACGGATTCGGCAAGGGCGCGTCGGCCGGCAATACCCAAACATCGATCGAGCCACCCGCCTCCTCGGACGGACCAACTATGACCGTAACGCGGTTTTCCGCGATCCCATGTTTTGACTGTAACTCCGCTTTCCAGCGCTGGACCAATGCCGCAAGATCAACCTTCGGGAGGGTGGCAACCCACGAGGCCGGATCGTCGCCCCCGGGGTCCGGATGAAGAATCAGGCACGCGTTCATCAGCGGGTCTGCAAGTAAAAAATCCGCGAAGGAACGCGAGGTGGACCCGTCGCTCTTAGGATCCGCTAATTCGAATTGGTAGTGCGAGCCCAGTCGGACCGCTTCCCGCGGCGAGGCCTCCGGTTCGGCGGGTTTTGCCGGCGGCGGCGCTCCCTTAGGCAGGAGCCATAATTCCAAATAGGCAGTGCTCGACTCGTCATCGGCACTTCTCCGGCGGCCCCCGTAGATAATATTGACCCGATCGGACGCGAGCCCGCGCCCCGCCAGATCTTCGGCATCACGTCGCGCGATCCGCCGCCACGCTCCGGGAGTGGCGAGCTCGTAACTATACGCGACAAAGTAGGCAACCGTGTCCGGTTGATGCCTCATGATGTCCGCAACGCCCGCAAACGTGACATTCCCGTACTCTATTCCACCAGAACTGTCACTTTGGTCCTCTTCCCAACCGGCGTATTCAAAATATTTTCCCCGAATAGCCCGAATGGTTGGTAAGGAGCTAATAAAGATCCGCGGAACAGGCGGACGCGCGCCCGGTGCGAGAAGATAAAGTTCGGTGCTAACGCTAAGTGGGTCTTTCGCTCGTCCACCATAAATGAACTGGATACGGTCCGAGTCGTAACCACGCAGCTTAACGACATACTGCTTGATCGCGCGCAAGAGATATTTTCCGGTGCCCGACCCATCGCCTTCCGGACCATAACCGATCACATATCCGGTGTACGTCTCGTCCGTTCGTAGTTCGATGAGATAATTATCCAGCCGGGCCGAAATATCCTCGCTGTTTAGCGCACCATATGTATCAAACAGCCGCGCATTGTCAGGCCCCTCTTGGGCCAATACCAGATTTGCAAATAAGATTAAGGCGAGAGAAAGAAGCGCAATACGCGAGAAGGTTTTCATCAGGGGTTCTTCTCTATGTCAGCGCAAAGGCCGACTCTGTTGCGTGGAAAACGAGACGATCGAACGGGTTGTAAAAACGGGAGAGAAAACTATTTACTTGACCGTCATCTGATTATAGATCTTGCGCGGACGTGCGTCATATGCAGCTTGCAAAGCCGCGGGGACCTGCCTGCTGGTGACGTCGCCGGTCAGGATCACCGCGCCGTTGGCGGCTTCGACCTGCACCGTGGTAATGCCCGCATCCGCCAAACTGGCTTTGATCAAACGCACTAACTCGCGGTCCGAGGGCACGTCCTCGTCATCCGTAGGCGGTTCGTAACCATTCCCCGCAGGTGCGGTGGGCGGCGCAGTTTCGCGGTCCGCCGGCTCCCCGGCATCAGTCGCAGGCTGGTTCAACCCCGCTGCATCGGCATCGACCGTGCGCCGCAACTTGTCGACGAGAGCGTCAGCGCTCGCGACCGCCCCGTCCAATCGCGTGCGGCTCAGCGATGCCTGGGCCAATTGAGAGGTAACCCGAGCCTTGTCGGTTTCCAAAGAGCGTCGCCGCTTTTCACGGACCAATTCCGGACGCGTCGAGCCATTCAGGTTGTTAATACGGTCGATGTTCTCCGGTTGTAATTCGAATTCGATCTCTCGCAGGCGATCTTGGAGTTCCGTTTCGCGGTCCTGCGCAGCAAAAAGCTGGGCACGCAAACGCTCGGCTCGAGCCTCGGCCTGCGATAGCAGTTCCAGGTTGGCGAGGGCCCGTTGCTCTGCGTCCTCCCGAGACCTGCTCGTATCGGCGCCGGCCGTTCGGCCCGTTCCTTTGCTCGCGGTGGAACCGCTGACGCGCGATCGCGTTGTTGCGCGCGGGGTTGGTTCCTGCTCGTCATCAGCCGTACTAATTATTTGTGGTTCGGTCGTAGGAGTGGCCGGTTGGGTCGTGACCGGCCGCCGTGACCGGCGCCGACTGGTCTGCGCGGCAACGCTGTCAGCGCTGACCAGGACAAAAAGTGCAACCAGCACGATCAACAAATAGATTTTTTTGCTTAACATGGCTGCCTCAGATCTTGCTTGCTAAACCCGAATCCGATCCGCGAATTATCCCCAAAGTTCCGGTGATTAAACGCTCTCGCGGCTCCTACGTTCCCCGAAAACTCAACTCGGCGTATTATTTCCGGTCACCGCCCCGTAGCGAATGGCATCCATTTGATGCCGTTCAGGCACGCGGGGTCAAGCTTTTTCGCCGACCCTTCGTCGATAAATTGCCCGATAAGCCGATAAATACATGGATCTTCCGTCAAATGCGTCCCATTTGGAATGACCAGTTGCCGCCCATTTGGCAGCAATTTCAGTGCCTCCGCCCCTAACCACGGCGGCGTCGCGGGGTCGGCCTCACCCGAGATCATCAACACTGGTACTGTGCTTTTTACCGGAAGATTGAATGCGGCCGGGGTTGCTGACTTTGACCAGACCTCGCAGGCCCGTCGCATCGTTGCCGCCCGCCCGGGGCCGTAACCCGTATTCTTCATATCGCGAGCGACCAATTCATCGGTGACGAACGGCACATCCTCGGCACAGATCACCGACATCTGCATTCCTTGCGCCAGAGAGCGGCCTAATTGCGACATCACTTGATACGAGACCGACGCAAACGCGTTGAAGTCGCCGCCGGACATTTGATGGATCAACCAGGGCAGTAACCGCACCGTACTTGGCGCATAAAGCAACAAGCGAATGTTCTCGTAGAAGAGTTCGCGCGAAAGCGAAAATTCCTCGGGTTTCCCGGTGGCCAGATTGTTCGCTTTGACGGTGATCGGTCCCGCGTCAAACCGTTTTAAAACCCCAGCGAAGTCCGCACGCAAATCAGGAAAGGTGCCTTTGCACGTTTCGTCCGCGGCGCAATTAGTAAAGAGTTGGTCCAACCCATGATCCACGCCCCGGGCGAACGGCACCGGCAATTTGGCCTCGACCGGCGCGACTCCTTTTAACGTCGCCGTCCGGACGTGGTCCGGGTATTGACGAAGATAGGACATCGCCGCCGTGGTACCGTACGACCCACCGAAAAGATTGATCCGGTTGTAACCCAGCACATCGCGGATCTCGTCCAAATCGTCCATCGCGATAGGCGTGGTGTAGAGCGTCAGATCGGCGCGCTTCTCCAATTCGGCCCGGCATTGCTTCAGCGCTTCGGGTTGATACCGCTCCGCCAACACGGTCGCCATCAAAGCCGGATCGCCATTCACCGGACATTGGAGCAGATTCGACTCACCCGTTCCCCGTTGGTCTACAAACACCAGATCTCGCGTGCGATGAAGCGAGGCCAAAAAATCACCGGACTTGATCAGCTCGACCGCACTTTGCCCCGGTCCGCCGGCAATGAAAAAGACCGGATCGTTCGTATGCTCGGCCGAGGTAGGAGGCAGTAACAGAATGTTCAGCGCGATCTTGCGACCGGTGCGCGTTTTTCGATTTTCGAAGACCTCGTACTTTGCGCACCGCGCTTCGCGTGTCAGTTTCTTGAATCCAACACACGGCGCCAACGCGAGCGAGCCTCGCTCCAGCGGCGGCACCGGCGGCAAGGGTTTGTCCGTGCGGGTTAGGACCACATGCACCGGCCCCACCTGTTCCCAAATTCCCACGATCTCCGATCCGTCCTGACTGAGCTCGCCGTCATACGAGAATTGCGCCGCCGAAAGTGCAAAGTGCAGCCGTTGATCTTTGAACGAAACGTCTTCGAGCGGGAGACCTTTCAGATTGCCCTGATCGGGGCTGTCCAGCGTAGCGGTCAGTTTGCCATCCGCTGCCGTGGTCACATGAATGATAACCCGCAGCGTTACCCCGCCTCGGCTAAACAAGCCACTCCAATCCCCCACTGCTGACGGCGCCGGTTTAGCTTGGCCGTGCCCACGAAACGCGGCTGGTCCTAACACGGCCGAAGTTACGACGAGCAGGATTGCAAGCAAAACAAGCCTATGGAATTTCATCGCCAGGAACTCCCAGGGAATTGATGATCGAGCCGGAACAACGTCGGTATTGTCGCTCAAGCAGAGGCGTTAGCCAATACTCGGGCGGGTCAATCGCCGCTCTCGGCCGTCGAGGGTGGAAGAGGTACGTCGCCGCCGCCCCGCGGCTTGTCGTCCGGCGGATTACCTCCGCCATCGGTCATCCGCTTTCGAGCGAACGCCGTACGCAATCGGCCCGCGAGGTTCGCGGGTGCATGAAGGATCCCGAGCGCGGTTTCCCGCCAGGTTGCGGCGGCGCCGATATCGTCGAACACCGAATAGGCAACCGGGGTAACGACGAGCGTCAGGAGTAATGAGAGAGTTTGCCCACCGATAACCACCACCGCGATGGAGCGGCGTTCTTCGGAGCCAGGTCCCGTTCCAACCGCCAGCGGTAACATGCCCGCCACCAACGCCATGGTGGTCATCAAGATCGGCCGCAACCGGTCGCGGCAACCCAGCATGATCGCTTCCGCTCGTTCCAATCCATGTTCGCGCAAGCTATTCATGTGGTCGATCTGCAAGATCGCGTTCTTCTTGACCACACCGAACAACACCAAAATACCCAGCGCTGAATAGAGATTGAGCGTGTTTCCCGTCATCCACTGTGACAAAAGCGCGAACGGAACCGCCAACGGCAATGACAATAAAATGGTCACCGGGTGGATCACACTCTCGAACTGCGAGGCCAAGATCATGTACATGAAAATGACCGAGAGCAGGAACGCGAAAATGAACTCGACGAAGGTTCGCTCCAACTCGCGCCCCTTACCGGAAACGGTGAACGAGTAACCAGGCGGCATATTCATTTGCGCCGTGGCGACGCGTAAAGCCTCGATGCGGTCGGCCAGGGCATAGCCCGGGGCGATGGCGGCGCGCAGCGAAACCTGCCGCTCGCGGTTCAACCGGTCGATACGGGAAGGCCCGGTCTCTTCGGTGATCTTGACCAAGTTATCCAGGCGCACCAATCCCGCCTTCGTGTCGGTAGACTTGTCGTCGCTGAGTCTTCCCCCGCCCGCCGCCGGTACCAACAGGCGGCTGATGGTAGCCTGGTCGCTGCGGTCGCGTTCGGTTAAGCGCAACGCGACGTCGTAATCCTCGCCGGTGGAGTTGTCGCGGAAACGCGTGACCTCGGTATCACCGCCGACCAGCAACCGCACGGAGGTTGCGATGTCATTAGTGCTCACGCCCAGGTCACCCGCGCGTTCGCGGTCGATGCGAATCCGCTGCTCCGGCTTATCGAGCTTTAACGTCGTGTCGGCATCGACAATGCCGCCGAGGCTCTCGGATTTCACCTTTAGCTGTTCCGCATATTTTGAAAGCTGGATCAGATCGGGCCCCCGCAAGGCGAAATCAATGTCGAAATTTCCGCCGGTCCCGAAATTGAACGACTGCGAGTTCCGCACGCTGACACGCATCGGCGCGAACTTGCGCATACGCCGGCGCACTTCCTGCATCACATCCTGTTGCGAGTAGTTCCCCTGAAACGCTTTCCAGGGGCGCAGATGTACCGTCTCCCAAAACAGACGGGTCAACGAAAAGGTGCGTTCCGCGTGCGGCGCGATGCGCACATAAGCGCCGCCCTGGTTCACCCCACCCAGAAATGATCCGCCGGCCGAAGAAAGGACTAGGGTCACCCCGCGCACCTGTTTCAACTCGGCTTCGACGGCAGTCATCGCCTCGTTCATCGAGGCGAGGTTGGTTCCCTCCGGACCGTTGACGTTGAGTTCGAATTCGGCCTCGTCAACGTTGCTGGGAATGAACTCTTGCTTGACCGCCCGATAGAGCGGGATGCTGGACAGGATCACCGCGATCGCGATACCGATCACAATGACTCGATGGCGCAGAGCCAGCGAAAGCAACCAGGAATAGGCCCCGTCGATATAGGAATAAAACCCTGCCCGCGAGGTCCCGTGTTGAGCGCGATGCGTCTTACGCGCGGGAACCCCTTCGCCGTCCTCTTCCTCTTCGGCCTTCTCTTCCGGCACCTTCAACAACCGCGCGCTCATCATCGGGGTCAAGCTGAACGAAACCAACAGCGAAACCAAGATCGCGACCGCGGCCGTGATACCGAATTGGTAAAGGAATCGTCCGGAGATCGAAGACATGAACGACACCGGCAAGAAAATAACTACCAACGACAGCGTCGTCGCCAGAACCGCCAAACCGATATCCTTGGTCGCGGCTTTGGCCGCCTCGCGCGGCGTCAACCGCTTCTCTTCGATGAAGCGAAAGATATTTTCCAGCACCACAATGGCGTCGTCGATCACGATGCCGACCATCAACACCAGCGCCAGCATCGTCACGCTGTTCAGCGTGAAGTCCAGCGCCCACATCATGCCAAAGGCCGAGATCACCGAGGCCGGAATGGCCACCCCCGCGATAATTGTCGCGCGCAGGTTGCGCATAAATGCGAGCACAACCAAACAGGCCAAGAGGCTGCCCAACACTAAGTGAGTATTGATCTCGTGCAACGCTGCGTCGATGTACCGAGATTGATCGCGAATGACCTCGAGTTTTACGTCGGACGGAAGTTGCGTGTTGGCCTTCTCCAATTCGCGCTTGACGTTCTTGATCACCTCGACCGTGTTCGAACCCGATTGGCGGCGGATCTCGAGGGTCACGGTGGGCACGCCGTTTAGCCGCGCCAACGAACGTTGTTCCTTCGTGCCGTCCTCGACATGTCCGATATCGCGAATTCTGATCGGCGATCCGTTGATCTGTTTGATCACCAGGTCATTGAAGGCTCGCGGATCGGTCAAGCGGCCCATGGTCCGCACCGACAATTCCCGACGGCCCGACTCCATATTGCCGCCCGGTACGTCCGCGTTCTGCGCGATCAAGGCGTTGCGAACGTCCGTCACGGGGATTTGATAAGCGGCCAGGCGTTCGGCGTCGATCCACACGTTGATGCCGCGGTCCAGTCCGCCGACGACACGAACTTCGCCCACGCCCCCGGCCCGCTCAAGCTGGGGCTTGATGGTCTTATCGGCTAATTCGGTAAGCTCGCGAATGGTGCGGTCGCTGGAGAGCGCCAGGGTCATCACCGGCTGGCTGTCGTTATCGAACTTTTGGACCACCGGCGGGTTCGCATCTTCCGGTAGTTGATTCACCACCGTGGCGACCTTGTCGCGGACGTCTTGCGCAGCGGATTCCAGGTTACGGTCCAGCTCGAAGGTTACCATCACCACCGAGGTGCCGTTTCCCGAGATCGAACGCAATTCGGAAATACCGTCGACGGTGTTGATGGCCTGTTCGATCTTGTCGGAAACGAGGGTCTCGCTCTCTTCGGCCGAGGCGCCGGGCAACGAGGTACGTACGGAAACGGTGGGAAGGTCTACGGAAGGAAAGCGGTCCACGCCCAATCGAAAGTAACCCGCGGCGCCGACCACGACCAAGGCCAACACCAACATGGCGGCAAAGACCGGCCGGCGAATACAAAGTTCAGCAAGCTTCTGCATAACGCACGCGGCTAGCCCACCGGCGGCCGATCATTCGGCCACGACGGGCTGTCCGGTTTGCAAATTTCCTGGGTCGAGAACTACCCGGTCACCGACATTCACTCCGGCCACGATCTCGATCCAACCATCACCGCGACGGGCCGTCGTTACCGGCTTCTCCACCGCCTTACCGTCCTTGATCACGATCACTTTTTCGATACCGGCAAAGACCACCAATGCATTCGGCGGGATAGTGATCGCCTGCTGCGTATCGTCGGTCACGATGTCCCCACGCGCGGACGAGCCCGGCCGCAACGTGCCGTCGTTGACGACGTCGGCCTCGATTACCAGCACACGATTCTGTTGCGAGATGGCGGGCGCGATGCGTGTTATGCGGCCGGAGTAATTTGCCGCAGCGCCTTCGATAGTGATGCGAACGTTCTGGCCTTGACGTACGTCGACGGAATCGCGTTCGGGCACTTCGGCGCGAAAGCGCAACGGATCGACACGCACCAGATTGACGATCGGCGCGCCGGAACTAACAAATTCACCGATGCTGGCTCGCTTCTCTTCCACGCGGCCGGAAAACGGCGAGTACACGACGGTATCAGCCAACTGCTGCTTCGCCATGTCGAGTTCAGACCGGCGCTGGGCCACCACGCCCTGCCGGTTGCGGATCTCTTCGAGCGCGTCTTGATACTTTCCCGCAGCAACTTTTTGCGCGGCGACGGAGGCTTCGTACTCTTCGCGCGAGATCACTCCTTGACCGAGCAAGGACTTGTTGCGATCCAACACTTGTTGGGTCTGATCCACGGTGGCTTGCGCTTGGCGGACGGTCGCGGTCTTGGTCGCATCGACGCGGTCGTCGGAACCATCCAGCGCCAAACCCAGTCGCGCACGGGCTTGCGATAAAGCCGCACTCGCTTGATCGACTTTTAGCTTGTAGTCACGGTCTTCCAGCGTCGCGACCACCTGCCCCTTTTGCACCACCGAACCCAGGTCTACCGCGATGGTTCCTATGCGACCGGGGATCTTGGTGCCTACGATGGCCTGATCGAATGCCAGCAGCGTGCCGGTAACCGACACGGTCTTACCCACCGGGATCTGCGCCACCGCCGTGGTCTTAACTCTTCGCGGATCTTTTTGACCGTCGCGGTTCTGCCCGCGCGCGGAATCGGCACCCTTGCACCCGGTCAAAAGGCTTAGGCAAGCGAGTGACGCGATCGTGAGAGCGATGAAGAGAGTCCTGCGCCCCGGCCTTCGCAACGCAGGTCGAGCCGTCTTTGAGTTGCTGCGATCTAATACCATGGTCCCGTTCAAACTAAAAACATTATAACGCCTGCGCCAGGGAAAAACGCTAGAGCAAGCGAGCCGGTCGCCGGCGTTGCCGCTGTGATTCGGAAGCAGGCTTGGGGAAAAGGGGTCGACGGATCGAATCCATGCAAGTTATTTATTAGACCGAATGAACCGTTATCTAATCGATCGACCGAGACTCCCCCACCAATCTATCCTCCGAAATTACAGCTAACCAATCTAAGGCGACGGAAACGCCAAATAAGTCACAACATTACGCGTAAACCGTCCGCTCCCGGCCATCCCGTCTCGCGCCGGTTCATCACATTATCGTTTCGTGTGATTAGGATTCGAACAGAATAGGTTGCAATTAATCGTGCGATCGACGATCGCAACTCGTTCCCTAACGGATCCCGATCTTCGGAGGCGTCATCATGTCATTTCAATTACCCCCTTCATACCGAACCATCGTCTCGAAGGTTCTTGCGTTTTCGCTCCTAACCGCCCTTTGCGCGTTGACATTTGTGGCCTGTCCGCCCAAGAGCAGGGCGCGTGCAGACGCCGAACGTGGAGCTAATTCGGTGCTTCTTCACTCGCAAACCGCGCCGGCACAGACGCTCTCCGTACCGCCCGATTCGCCGCGCTGGTTGTTGGAGGGTGCGGCCAGGCCGGCGGAGTATCTGGGGCGGAAGTGTTTGAGCATCAGCGGTGGCGGTGCTTCGCTTAAAGACCTGGAAATGCAGGACGGCGTGATAGACGTCGACGTAGCGACACCCGCCAAGCGCGGATTCTTCGGCATTCAATTTCGCATCACAGCCGACGGACTCAATGGCGAATGGGTCTATCTGCGCCAACACAAATCGGGTTATCCGGACGCGCTCCAATACACGCCGGTGCTGAATACGGGGTTGAATTGGCAGCTCTACAACGGCCCGGGATTCACCGGCCCGGTTGATATTCCGCTCGGTGAATGGTTCCACCTGCGCTTGGAGATAGTGGGCGCGACCGCGAAACTTTACGTGAAGAATATGGACCAGCCGGTGTTGGTAATGAACGATCTGAAAAGCGAGGTAAAGAAGGGGCAGCTAGCGCTGGCGGTGCTGACAGGCGAGACCTACTTTTCGAACTTCGTAGTGCGCGAAACCCCCGCCGCACCCTGGGTGCGCCACCTTCCGCCGATGCCTCCCGGCACGATCACCAAGTGGAGCATCTCGCCCGCCTACGACGCCTTCGCGCGTGACCTAGAAAAACCCTTATCGAACACCGAACGCGACGCCATCAAATGGCAACCGGTCGAAGCCGAACCGCCCGGCATGGTTGTTCTTTATCGCTACCTGGAAGCGCCCCACCCGCGCGTGACCTTCGCCACGGATTTCGCAAAACGCTTGGACCCGCAACCGGGCACCAAAGTCATCTACGCCCGCACGACCATCGACGCCGACCGCGACGGGGTTAAGAAATTGCTGCTCGGCTACAGCGACGAGGTCAGCGTCTTCCTCAACGGCCAGATCCTCTACCGCGGCCGCAGCGCCCAAAACTTCCGCGACCCCGCCTTCCTCGGCATCGTCAACCCCGAAAACGATACCATCTATTTGCCCCTCAAAAAGGGCCACAACGAACTAACTCTCGCCGTCAGCGAACTCGGCGGCGGTTGGGGATTTGTTTGTAGGTTGGGAGGTTTAGAACTTTAGGCAATCGCGGCTGACTTGCCGGGTTTGAACGCAGGCATTTATATTAATAGGACCTAATTCATGCAGCGCCCTGCACGCGATCCAAAAGCCAACGGATAAGTATTGTTCTAGTAACTTGACGGGTATACGATTGAAACTGTGATCTAATGTGCCAGTCCTTATGCGTCGCTAAGAGAGACAGCATTATTTGGTGTTCATTTTCACCACCCGGCAATGCCCCCGAATGAAAATGGGCCGATCGGCATTTGTTATAGAGATAATACCATAATTCTTCCTCTACAACGGGACAGTATTTAGATGCGAGGCTTACAAACTCCTTTGCAGTTTTGGTTAGACTGAGGGAATCAATCGCAGCCACCGAATATGCTAATCGAACTGAAGGATAATGCTGCCCCGCCACAAGTGATATTTGAAATAAACGCGCCGCCCCCGCAAATGCCATTTTCTCGTTTTCTGGGAGTGCATGATAGCTGCGAAACAGCTTGCGAATATCCCGTGGACACTTGATCTTTCCAGCACAGTGGGATCCGAAGCTTGGAATTCACGTGACTTGAAGTCGCGGC
>JADMIO011426272.1_pt1 | contig 14897 bp, 8 predicted proteins | sample 8958161 | NCBI WGS metagenome assembly JADMIO01 (sample SAMN16585339, study PRJNA669376) | soil metagenome | isolation source: Crop rotation soil | place: USA: Cullars Rotation, Alabama | collected 2011 | reverse complement strand
CAATACACGTTGTTGTAACCGAGAACGGCTTCAAAGCGGTCCGTCAAGCCGGCACTCAGGCTCACTTTTCCGTCGTTTCGAATGTTGCTGCCGTCCGTGCGGATTAACGTCGTAACCGGCCCTTGGCTCGGATTGAGCAAGTCCGGCTCTTGCGCCACCACGAAACTGTCGCTCGCGTCGAACTTATATTTCGGCGTGAACGCATGGCTCAATTTGATGTTCGCCTCATGGCTGTGGTCGGCACGATGGTTGATACGATCCTCGTAAAAACGCATGTCGTAGCGATAACTCACACCCAAGCTGGTTTGCTCCCGGTACAGATTCAGGGCGGCCATCGGGCTCAAGTCGAAACCGAAGCTGTCTCTCTTGAGCTTCTTCCCATTCGCGTCCAAAAGGTCGCCATGTGCCGTATTGTAGTTATCGTCGTAAAAACCACGGAGTGAGGCTGAAATGCTCCAGGGCTTGGTTGTTTCAGTTGAACTTGCCCCGGGAGCGTAGGCGCCATGGATGCTTGCAGCGCCCAATACAGCCAGACTGGCACACGTGATCATGTTTTTCATACGTATAAAATCCTATTTCTCGATAGTTTCCGCCGATAAACCATTTGTTGAAAAGCGGACCTGTTCTACGGTGAGGCCCGACCCTTGTCAACGAATTTTTAGGTCTAACTCCAGAAAAATCAAACAGTTATTTTGATGTTCGAGGCGCTCGGTTCCGGTCACTCAAGAACAAATGATCCGGCAACAATCCCCGGGGCGCTTGCTTGAGCGGAAATCCCGTGGGCACATTTGTTTTGAGCAAACTCTCAAGCACAAATTTTCCCCAAATCCCCTCTTTCCCACGAATCATTTCCGTCAAAAATCGCGAATCCATCGTGAGAGGACTCAGAAAAAGGGCCTGAATGGGCTTTTGATAATCATTGAGCGTAAAGAAATCACCCTGAGGATCGGTGCCTGCATCCAAGGTCACGAGCAAACACTTTCGGTTGCCGTACCAGGCTACGCCCCAGGGCATATCGCTCATCATGAGTTCGTCATCCTTCAGCCAGCCAGCCGTTTCCTGGATGAGTGGGGGCAAATAAGGGGGATAGGAGACAGGCCATTCCCTGGGGGGCGAAAGCAGGAAAATCAACGGAGCGGCCAAAACCAGGAGAAAGGCCGCGATCGCCGCGGAACGAAGCGGCGGGATCGGCCATTCGATCGCATCCAACAGGATCATGAACATCGCGGTCCCGAAAATGAACGCTACGGGAGCTACCACCGCAAGCAGGTTTTCAGAATTCACCACTGGGTTCATCGTGGTGAAATAGGTTTTTCCGAGGGCTTGCGCCGCGACCAGCACCAGCAGCGTCCCAACCAAAAACCATCGAAACCGTTTCAAACCGTCATTCTTGAATGTGATCAGGAGGCTTACCAGGAAGAATGCTGCGAGCCAGCTTTCGCCCAGCTTGGGAATACCGTTCTGAAGGTTATCAGCCGTTCCAACCACCAGCTTCTTAAAGATTTGGGTGAAACCCACTTTATCCAGTTCCGCTTCCAGGTTCCGCGGCATCGTGCGATCCAGCCGGTTTCCAGGGAACGCTGCCGTTTCCTGATAGACCGCATAGGTTGCAGTTCCAAATGGCGCGCCGCACAAAGCATAATTTCGCTGCATCCACGGCGCCAAACAAGCGAGCAGGACGATCAAGGGGATGCTCCCCAACACGAATCGCCGGGTGCCGCCCACCCAGAGCAAAAATCCTGTCACTGGAATGATCAGCCAGGTGATTGCATAACGGGTGAGGGCGGAAACACCCAGAATGAATCCCACTGCTATGGCCAGGCCGATCAATTTGCCCGTGCTCGCAGTTTGTTCGCGCACCCCCCGTTCCATCGCGAGGAGCAAGTGGGCCAGTCCTAAAAACAAAACGATCAGGAGCATGGTGGATAATCCGGAGACACTGAACCTCCAGAAAAGCTCCGTCGTCGCAAATGCGAGTGCGGAAATCCAGGCGACAGTCGCGTCAAAGAGTTGCTTCGCGAGCGGAAACAGGAGCAGGATCGCGATCAGGAAGAGGCCCTGGTTTAATAAGGCGATCATGACCTCCGGCTGATAACGGGAAAAATTTTGCGGGTTCACGATCTCCGGCTTCAGGGTCACGACTTTCATCCAGCCCGCCAGCAACCATGGAAACACGGGAGGATTCGTGATGTCCGGGACGTCCTGCTTTAGCACGGCGGTGCCACCCGATTTCTTCTGCAACAAAGCCACCGCGAACGGCCTGATGCATTGGGTGGTGAACCCTTTGCCATTTGCGATATTCCGGGCCAATTGCGCCGCTTCCATCGCTTCCGGATTCTTGAAATCACTAAACTCGCGAATGTCGTAGATGGCCGCGAGCCCGGCCAGGAGCAAGAAGGCCAGGGCCACTTTCAGGTATTTCGCACCCTCGCCCTCTTCCAATTTGTATATCCAATCCTGCAGCCCTGTCGGTATCATCGTTAGTTTCCTTCCAAATGGTACGTATGCAGCTTCCGATGCAAGGTTCGCCTGCTCATACCGAGCTTTCGGGCCGCCAGAGTGCGGTTTCCATCCGCCTCTTTCAAGGCCCGAACAATCAACTGTTTTTCCGCTTCCTTCACCGTCATTTCGTTCCCGCTCGAGCCTCCCGGTTCCCCTTTGGTTTCCGGAATCGTCGCGGACATCTGGACATTTCGGGGAAGGTCCCGGAGCGTGATCCGGTCCTTTTTTGATAAAACCACCGCGTGCTCGAGCGCTGCCCGCAACTCACGCACGTTGCCAGGCCACGCATATTGGCTCATTGCTTCGAGAGCGGAAGGATCCATTTCGTTCACGGATTTTCCATATTCAGCCGCGAATTCGGCCAAAAACGCCCGGGCCATCAAGGGGATATCCTCTTTTCGCTCTCTCAACGGTGGCAAGGTAATGGGCAGCACGCTCAACCGGAAGAACAGATCCTCCCGGAACGCTCCGGTCTTCGCCATCTGCTCGAGATTCTTGTTCGTCGCGACAATCAATCGAACATCCGCGGTGATCGTCTTGCTTGATCCCAATCGCTCGAAGGTCCGTTCACCCAGGAACCGCAGCAGTTTGATCTGGACCGTAGGATCAATTTCGCCGATTTCGTCCAGGAACAACGTCCCCCCTTGCGCTTGTTCCACTCGGCCAATCCGCCGTTCATGGGCTCCCGTGAATGCCCCTTTTTCGTGGCCGAACAGTTCCGCTTCCAGCAGAGTCGCGGGCAAAGCCGCACAATGCACCGCCACTAGAGGTTGCTTGGCCCGGGGACTGAGCTGATGAATGGCTTTGGCCACCATTTCCTTCCCCGTCCCGCTTTCTCCCTGGATCAAAACCGTGGCCCGCGTGGGCGCAACCTGTCGGATAACCTCAAAAATCTCCTGCATCGAATCCGATTCGCCAATGATGTTCTCGATCCGGAACCGCTTGTCCAACTGCTGGCGCAAATCCTGGTTCTCGTGCTCGAGGCGTTGATGCCGGAGCGCTTTATCAATCCGAAATTCCAGCTCATCGATTTGCATTTTCCCCTTGGCGATATAATCATCCGCTCCTCGCTTAATCGCCTCGACCGCGAGTTCTTCCGAGCCATACGCGGTCATCAGGATACAAATAGGCGGTTTAGGCAAGGACTTGGCCCGCGCGATCAGCTTCATTCCATCCTCATTGGGCATCCTGAAATCGGTCAACAACACCGCGAAGTTCTCCTTCTCGAGCAAATCCATGGCGGCGGTGGCCGACTCGGCCACGTAAACGTCATAACGGTCCTCCAGCGCCGCGCGCAATCCTTCGCGCTGATTCTTTTCATCATCCACGATCAAAACCATGGGCTTCATCATCTGTGCAGGTCCGATCCCTGGACCGGAGGTGAAGGTTCCGAGTTGGAAGCCAGCAATCGCGTCGGCCGCTCGTGCAAAGGCAGCCAGATTCGAAAAGTGGTCCCTTGCCCTGTCCGGCTGTCGATATCGATCCGCCCCCCATGCTCCCGAACGATTCTTTGCACAATCATCAAACCCAAACCCGAGCCCTTCTTCTTGGTGGTGAAGAAGGGCTCAAAGATCCTCTTCAGTTGCTCAGGAGGGATCCCGCAACCGGTGTCCGCAACCGACACCCAGACCGCTTCCGAAGCCGCTCCTGTCATCACACGCAAATCCCCGGTCCGGGTCATAGCTTGCATGGCGTTCTTGATGACATTGACCAGCACCTGTTTCATTTGAGCGCGGTCCAGCGGCACGTTCGGAAGGTTCCGTGCGAGCTTTTCGTGGATCAGGATGCCCCGGTTCTCCAACTCGGGACGCAACAGATCGAGTGTTTCCACCACCACATCATTGATCGACCCGGCCGCCAGTTTGGCCGGCGAGGGTCGAATCGCCTGCAAAAACTGCGTCACAATGTAGTCCAGGCGTGTAATCTCGGTCTTGGCCACATTTAAATAATTCTCAAGTTTTGTCGCGATCTCAGCCGTCTCGGTAACCTCTGGCTGCGCACGCGGCCGTAAACGCCCAAGTTTGGGAGCGCTGCTCCCCAAGGCCGAAGGCGGTCGTTTCAGTTTCCGAAGCTCACGTTCCATCAGCTGAAGGTGGATGTGCAAGGCGTTAAGCGGGTTCCCGATTTCGTGGGCCACACTCGCGGCCAGCAACGTCAGCGCCTGAATGCGCTCGCTTTCGATCGCTTCATACGTCTTTTGCCGCGCCTCAGTCGCGTCATGCAAAATGATGGCAACTCCTGAACTTCCCGTTTTCTCCCCACCCAGCGGCGCTGCGTACAAACGAAAGTACCGTGGCCGCGGGAAAGAAACTTCGAACTCCTGCCTCAAAATTCCCTCGCCCCCATCCAGATCCACTTTTGAGAGGCTCTGCCAATCGAACTCCGGAAGGTACCGTGAAAGGGGCTGCCCTTCCACTACCTGGGTTTGCAAGCCAAGGACCTGGTTCACGGCTTGATTGAAATAGATGATCCGCCCATGTTCGTCCAGAACCACCACCCCATCCTCAATAATATTGAAGAGTGTCTCCAAAAAGGTGCGTTCTCGCGCCAGGCGTTGCACCACCGTCTGGAGCCCTTCGGTATCCAATCGGCCGATCCGGCCCAGGACCTTATCGAGAAAGCTTGATTTCGGGGAGGCCATGCGTCACCCAACGTTTAGGAAAACCACCCCTTCTTCTTAAAGTAAAGGTAGGTGGCCAGCGTCGAGCTGACCGTGATCAATCCGGCCAGCGCATACCCATGCTTCCAATCGATTTCAGGCATGTTCTTGAAATTCATTCCGTACCACGTCGCCACCATCATTAGCGGTGTCGTCAGGATCGTGATCAACGTTAACAACTTCACGACTTCCCCGGTCTGATTGGACGACATGCTTAAATACACGTGAAGGATCGCGGTAAGCGAATCAGCGTACCCCTGCGCCAGTTCACTAATATGGAAGAGTTGATCGTACACATCCCGGTAATAAGGCACCAGGTGCGGACGCACCAGTTTATGCTCTCCGCGCGCGAACCCGGAAAGCACTTCCCGTTGGGGTCCCATGATCTGACGCAAGTGGATGACTTGCTTTTTCACCTGCAGGATCTTATTCAGCGTCTCACGACCCGGATTGCGCAACGCTTCCTCCTCCAGGCTCGAGATCTCGATCGATAATTCGTCCAGGGCCGGTTTGTAATGATCCACGATTGCGTCCAACAAAGTGTGCGCGACCCGATCCGGGGCCCGGGCCACGTGCAAGCTGCTCTTCAAACAAAGGTCCGCCGTCGTCTGGATCGCTTTCAATGGAACATCGTGATACGTCACCAGGAAATTCTTCCCCAGAAAGAAGTTCAGCTCACGGGTCGCAAACACACCATCCTTGCGGCTGTAATCGACCGCGTGGATCACGATGAACAGGTAAAGGGGAAATCGATCATCTCCCTTGGGTGCGTATTCCTCGACTTTGGGCGACGGGCTAACCGAGACACAATCCTCGATCGACAAAGGGTGAAAATGAAAAACCTCCTCCAGGACAAAGTGGGTCTCCTGCTGAGTGGGACTCTCGAGATCAACCCACAAAAATAGATTTGTGTCCGCCAACAAAGTGGGCATCAAGAACAATTCAATGTCCTTGCTATGCAACCGCCCCTGCGTGGTGAACACAAACGATCGAACCATATTCCTGATAGCGCCAACCTGGCACACCTAAGAATAGGTGATTTGATGAGCTTGAAAAGGGAATTCCTGAGCAATTTTGACACACTGGACTCGCCCTCTTAACGGTTCGCTTCAAAGAATTTCCGGATTCCAGAAAGCGACGGCACGCCGGTTTGGGCCCCCAATACATGTCCGACATCATCGGTTATGACCGTGCCAGCCTGGGCGGAACCTGCTGCCAATAGTTTATCATATGCGGCCAGCACCTCTCCTCGCTTCGATAATGGGATGTTTAAGAACCTCGAAGAAGGCTTCCATTGCTTCGCGTAGACAGCCAATTTGTTATTATCGTCCGCGGCATCGGTCGGCACCACGACGATGTCCGCTCCCTCTGGTCCCAACTCCTCCTTCAGCCGTCGCAAAATGGGCAGGTCAGTGATCGAGGTCGGTTGCGAAAGAGCGAAGGAGACATAGACGTGAAGCCTGGCGGGTTTCGCCGCAGTATCGAGCTCGCGAACCGGGAAAATCGGCGTCGTGGTAACCGCGCGGTTCGGAGGCCCGGCCACTCGATACGGCTTCCTTACGAAAGCTTCGCCAGTCGGCGAGTCCGCGCTGTTTTCGTACACGGTCACCAGGGTCCCCTCCTCAACCTCTTGCGCCGAAGCTTTCTTTCCGGATGGCCATCGCACCGTGAGGTTGTTCGCCTTCCGATGGCCTCCAATTCCGACGATCATCGTCGCAGAGTTTTGGGCAGCCCAACCATCCCCGCAGCGATGTTCGCGGATCAGTTTCTCGTCGCCCAAATCTACGGTAAGCTCCGCGCCAAACCCATCGCGGCAGGCAAATTCCTTTGAGGGAACTGGTGTTCGGTTTCCTCCCACGAACCGGACCGCGATCATACCGCCCGTTCGGCCGGCTTTGGCGGCCTCATTATGGTACAAGTTAAAAAGCGGCTCGTTGGCGTTGACCAGCGCCACATCCTGCCAGCCATCCCGATCGTAATCGAGCACCGCAAACCCCCGGCTATCAGCGGGATTATCCAATCCTGAGAGTCCGGAGATATCCAGGAAAGAACGTCCGCCATGATTCAGAAAGTAATGGTTGCGTTCGTTCCCATTCAACGAATGCACCCAGATTTTGTCCCCTTGGCGATCCACCCCAGCCAGCCGGGTGTCAATCTGCGGACCCAGGTTATCCGGGGCCGGAGTCCGTTTCCACTCCGGCGAAAATCGAAAACTGGCGCGGGAAAGGTTTTGGTCCGTGCGCAGCATCGTGCGCCAAAGATTGCTTTCCAGGTCGATTTCCGATGCCAATTCCTTCGGCGCGGTGAAGTATCCACTCAAAACGTAAAGATCCAGAAAACCATCGTTGTCGAAATCCACGAAACAGCCACCCCAGGACCATCCAGCATTCATCACGGTCATCGACGGCAGTTCCGTCCCTGCCACCTGGGTGAATTTTCCGTTTGCGCCTTGGTGATACAGCCAATTCCCTGCCGCAGACTCCACGAACATCTTGCTCAATCCCGGGATTTGCGCCGTCATCCGACGGCCTGCGGCACTGTACATGTTGGAAACGTAGACATCCTCCTTCCCGTCGTTGTCGTAGTCCCCCCAGGACGCACCCATCGAGAAGCCGTACGACGTGATCCCTGCCTCTTCGGAAATGTCCTTGAAACCCGCCGCCCCATCGTTCCGGAACAAGTTGCTCGGTGCCCAGTCGTTGGCCACGAACAAATCCGGATCGCCATCATGGTCAAAATCCCCCCAGGTCGCTTGGAGCGAGTTCCGCCAGATGCCCAGAACGTTATTCTCCGGCGCCAGTTCGAAACGGCCCTCTCCCCGGTTTATGAGCAGGACGTTCGGGGGACCGAGCTGGTCCAGCACCGTCCCTCCTTTGCGCTGGGTGTATTCGGCCACTTTTCGTTTGTACTCCTGGGCAAGCTCAGGTGCAAAAAACTCGTCCGGCCAATCGAAGGCCCCCTCCTTCACCTGGGCAACCCCCCCAGCCGGACTGGCACCCATCGGGGCTGCCGGCCTGTAAGTGCACATATACACATCCAACAACCCATCGCCATTGTAATCCGCCGCCGCCATGGAAATGACCGCCATCGGCATGAAACTCGGGATCGGGTGCTGATAAAAGTGGCCGCCTCGGTTCTCGAGGTAAGTGCTTTTGAGCAAACTGCGCCCAAGCATTACGTCCAGGTCCCCATCGTTATCAAAATCCGCAAACAGCGCGCAGGTTGTGTGTCCCGGAAGGTCGAGCCCAAACGCAGCAGCCTCTTCGGTGAAGGTCCCGTCTCCATGGTTGTGCAAAAGCATGTTTTTCCCAAGCCGAACCGTGATGTAGATGTCGTCGAAACCGTCCCCATCGATGTCCACCACCGACACACCTTCCTTCTGATTGACGGAAATAGGGGCAAAGTAGGGATGCGGGGGCGCTTTCATCCCTTCTCGATAGTACTTCACGGTCGCCTGGTAATGCTGCGATTGACGGGTTTTCGCAAGATCCTCGCGATTCCGCAACGCTGTGTCCAAGGTTTCAACGAATAGCCTTTTGGAGCTCGCGATCCATTCCATGGATTCAGTCCGCCACGAGCTGATCAACCACTCTGGTTCCGGTTCGCCTGCTCCCGCTTTCGCGCGTTCCCAAGTCAAGTTCATCTTTCCCTTGAAGGAACGCCACTCCCCGGACTTCATTTTGGCCAATGCTTCAAAGCCTCCCTGCGCATCGTACCGGTACAGATCTCCTTTCGGATGCTCCCCGCTAACAATGTAGACCTTGGCATGGTCAAACCAAGAGACCTCCTCCAGCAGTGGACGCCAGAGATCGACTTGCGAAACCTCTTTCATTGACGCCGTCACCGGCCACGTCCGCGAAACAGTCAAATCCTCGTTGGTCCCAATCCTTGCTGGCGGACCTTGCACATCTGAAACGGTGATCCTGGAAGCGAAGATGTTGGTCTCTCCATCGGGCAGACGCAGGTTCATCAAACCTTTGGATAACCGGTTCATCTTGGGAGTGATTTTAAGACAGGTCTCCTCCGCGGCGACGAGAGCGCTGATGACCGCCCCGTCGTTGTTGGCAGCCTCAACAACGGGCCGGACCATTGCGATCCCGCCAGGTTGCTTCGCGGGATGCGGGGGGGGCTTCCAAAGGGGAAGTGCGAGCGAAAGCAGCAGCAAACCGCGGAACCCCCAGGATCCTTTCCGTCCCAGCCACAAGCCGCTCACCAATCCCGCCAATAGGAACAAGAAAATTATTGGCAACTTCCATTTTAGCAAAGCAACGGAACTGCCCCAGGAAACTAGCAGAGCCCCGTAAAAGAGTTTTTGTCCCGTCGAGGCCTGGCTGCGTGAGGGGCGGTGATTCACAATCGAATGAATTAATATTTGAGATCCCGAGGCGTCGAGCAAAATTGGTATGAACCAGTTTTTGGAATTGATGCCTTCATTTTTACTACTAGATCAAATTTTCACCCCTTTTCATTTGACCTTGAAATGGGTTTCTGTACCACTGGGGCTTCAACTAACTTATGCAAACTCTCACAAGGATTCGCTCGCTCGTCGCGCTTTGTTCGGTCCTCTTGCCCCTCTGTTTGACATCCCAGGCCCAAACAGTCATTTGGACGGCTGGCATGGACGATAACGGCTGGCCTGTCGGCTCTGCCGGAGGTGCGGACGCGAGTTTCGTTCAAGAAAACGGCTCGATTAACCCGCTTCCCGGAAGCCCCATCAGCACCTCTGTTCCCCAAGGCGCTGATAACGACTATTATTTTGCCGGCCTTTACACCACGGTGATCCCTGGCAACGGCACGTACGACCCGGTGGGACAAGTGGATGTGGATGAAGAAGCCGCCGAGCGCGCCTTCGCCGGGAACGACAACGATCTCCGCTATCATTTCAATCTTCCTTCGACCCTCAAGCCAACCAACCTGCTTTCCGTCACCTTCGACATGTTGAACTTGCAGGATGGGCAAGCGGACACGCGGTACGGAGTCGAAGTTTGGGTGAACAATGTGAAGGTTCAGCCAGAGATTCTCATCCGCGCGCCCCAACTGAACAAAGCTTATACCACCCCTCAATTTACGCTCGCGCAAGTCAATGCCCAGGTCGGCCCGGGCTTTGACAACATCGTGAGCCTTCGTGGGATCAATTACAATTCGGATGGCGGCGGTAACTGGATGGGCTTGGATTATGTTCGCTTAAACCAGGAAACCGAGTTGATCCCTGCTGCAACCTTCCCTTGGGCGGTCGGGAAGGATGACAATGATTGGCCCGTTGGCAACGGCGGAGGAACCAACGCAACCTTCGTTCAGGAAAACGGGGTCGTAAATCCCCTGCCCGGAAGTCCCAATAGCCCAGAGGTAAACGGCCAGGCTGACAACGATTATTATTTCGCCGGTTCTTACACCACCATCATCACGAACAACGGCAATTATGTCCCGGTCGGGACGGTCCCGGTAAATGAAGAAGCTGCGGAACGCGCTTTTGCCGGAGCCGACACCGAGCTGCGCTACCACTTTAACCTTCCCAACAACCTTAAACCAAGCGATCTCTTGGCAGTTACCTTGGATCCGCTTAACCTCGACACGAGCGGATCCGACCCTCGCTTCGGTGTCGAAGTCTATTTCAACAACATCCGCGTCCAGCCTGAAGTCGTCATCCGCAACGCACAACTCAATAAACCACTCACCACTCCCCAGTTCACGCTTGCCAGTGTGGGTGCCCAGGTCGGACCGGGTTTTGATAACATCGTAACCCTGAAAGGCATCAATCATAATGCCGATGGCGGTGGGAATTGGATGGGTCTGGATTACATTCAGCTCAACCCGGTCGCACAGCCTATTCCGCCCGCTGTTCTCCCCTTGGCCATTGGTAAAAATGATAATGCCTGGCCGACCACCCTTAATGGCGGTGGCCCGAACGCGAGCTTTGTGCAAGAAAACGGCGTCGTCAACCCGCTCCCCGGCGACCCGAACAGTCCTGAAATCGACCAGAAGGCTGACAATGATTATTATTTCGCCGGAATTTATTCGACGATCATCACCAACAACGGCAAATACACCCCGGTCGGCACGGTCCCGGTTAACGAAGAAGCTGCCGAACGCGCCTTCGCAGGGAATGACAATGAGCTGCGTTACCACCTGAACCTGCCCCCTAACCTACAGCCGACCAATCAGCTCTCCGTCAGCTTCGACGCCCTGAATCTGGACACGAGCGGCAGCGACCCGCGCTGGGGGGTGGAAGTTTACTTCAATAATGTCAAAGTCATGCCCCAAGTCGTTATCCGCAACGACCAATTAGGCACCACGTTCAACACCGCTCCCTTTACCCTCGCGAGCGTCAATGCCCAACCTGGACCAGGTTTTGACAACATCCTGACCTTGAAAGGCATCAGCTACAATGCCGACGGTGGTGGGAATTGGCTGGGGATCGACTATGTTCAACTCAACCCTGTCCTTCCGCCACCCTTCCCCTGGGCGGTCGGGAAGGATGACAATGGCTGGCCCGCAGGCAATGGCGGCGGTCCGAACGCCACGTTCGTCCAGGAAGCCGGGACGAACCCTTTGCCAGGAAACCCTGCCAGCCCGGAGGCGGACCAACAAGCTGACGACGATTATTACTTCGCCGGCGAGTACAAGACCACGATCGCCAGCGTCGTCGCCGTCGAGGGAGATTACACCCCCGTTGGAACAGTCCTGGTTAATGAGGAGGCTGCCGAGCGCGCATTTGCGGGCAGTGATAACACCAAGCGTTACCACTTCAATCTGCCAGCCAGCTTAAAACCAACCGACCAACTCATGGTTTCGTTCGACATGGTCAATCTCGACACTGGCGGCGCGGATCCCCACTACGGCGTTGAGGTTTATTTCAACGACGTGCTGGTCGGACCGGAAACTATCATTTACACCCCCGACCTGAATAAGCTTTTCACGACTCAACCGTTCACACTCGCCAGCGTCAATGCTGAGGTTGGCCCAGGCCCGGACAACATCGTGACCCTCAAAGGAATCAACTATAATGGTGATGGCGGCGGCAACTGGATGGGGATCGATTTCCTGCAGCTCAATCCGATGCCCACACCCACACTGCCTTTGCAAATTGGTAAAGATGACAATGGCTGGCCAGTCGGGGATGGCGGCGGGCCCAACGCCACATTCGTCCAGGAAAACGGGACGATCAACGATCTGCCAGGCAGCCCAAAGAGCCCCGAGATCAACCAACAAGCGGATAACGACTATTATTTCGCCGGCATATATACCAACACGATCGCAGCCAACGGCCCCTATGACCCAGTTGGCATCGTTCCGATCAACGAAGAGGCTGCCGAACGCGCCTTTGCCGGGGGAGATAACGACCTCCGTTACCACTTCAATCTGCCCGCCACACTCAAACCCACAAACCAACTCACCGTCACCTTTGATGCGCTTAACTTGGATACTAGCGGCACCGACCCCCGTTACGGCATTGAAATCTACTTCAACAGCGTCCTCGTCCAAACCCAGATTGTGATCCGCGCCACGGAGCTGGATCAGGATTTCACGACCAAACCATTCACCCTCGCCAGCGTGGATGCGAAGGTGGGTCTCGGTTACGACAATATTGTGAGCCTGCGCGGGATCAATTACAACGCGGATGGCGGCGGCAACTGGATGGGGATCGATTACGTGCTAATCGCCCAAGCCGGCGGCGCCACGGAAGCTCCGAAGCTCAAAACACCCGTCCTAAGTAATGGCAAGGTAACCATCGACTGGACCGGAACTGGCGCGCTTGAATCTGCCACCAGCGTCCTGGGGCCTTGGACCCCGGTCACTCCCGCTCCGACGCCACCTTACGTGGTTGACGTCACCGGAAATAAGCTTCGCTATTTCCGTCTGCGCGCGCCCTAACCGGGCCGTTTATTAACTTTTCGCACAGGCCGCCGGTTGCAAAATCGGCGGCCCTTTTGTTGACTGGCCTCAGGCCAAACCGAGTTTCCACCCGCGCGAGTTTTTTGTATCGCCAATACCTGACCTTTCGGGTAGCCATCTTGCCATGATGCCTCATCCGCAATTGCGCTCGAAGGGTTTGATCGCCGTTCTTGTTCTCCTGCTCATCCTCCCGGCCAGGGCCGCTTCAGTCTCCTCCACGCTTTCGGACACATCACCGCGGGATTTGGGGGCCATCGGCGCGGGCGAAGGCCCTGCCTGGAGTGCGGACGGTTACCTCCTCTTCACTGGCGGCGGCCAGATCACCAAACGCACCGAGGAGGGCAAAGTCAGCATCTTTCGGAGAGAGGCAGGCGGCGCGAACGGGCTCCTCTTTGATCAACAAGGTGCGCTGCTCGTTTGCGAATCAAAGCTCCGACGCGTCACACGCATGGAGCGAAACGGCCAAATCACCGTTCTGGCCGATCAGTTCGAAGGCAAACGATTCAATACCCCCAATGATTTAACCACCGACTCCAAAGGCCGGATTTATTTTAGCGACCCGCGCTACGGCCCGCGCGATGATATGGAAATCCGCGACCCGGATGGAAAGCTCGTGGAAGCAGTTTACAGAATCGACGCGCCGGGGAAGGTCGCACGCGTCACGCACGCTGAAATTGAACGCCCGAACGGCTTGCTGGTCTCTCCTGATGATCGCTACCTTTATGTCGCGGATAATAACAACAACAATGTCGGAGGCGCTCGCAAACTTTTCCGATTCGATTTGCGGCCGGATGGTTCAATCGATCCAGACTCCCGTAAACTCATCTTCGATTGGAAAAACGCTCGCGGACCGGACGGTTTCAAGCTTGGCCCCGATGGTCGATTTTATGTCGCCGCCGGCCTGAATCGGCCTCATCCACCTTATGAAACCGCGAATACTTTGCGCGGTGGCATTTATGTCCTCGAAACGAATGGCACTTTAGTGAAATTCGTCCCGATTCCGAACGACGAGGTGACTAATTGCGCTTTTGGTGGAAAGGACCGCAAAACGCTTTTCATCACGGCGGGAGGCCATTTATGGAGCTGGACTCCGTTCTCCCCTTCGAGCCATTGATTTTGTTTCCCCAATTTCCCCATGATCCGGCGTGATTACATATTGAAAATGATCGAGGAGTTCGTGCAGGCTCTTGCACGCATCTCTTCTCTCAAAAAAGAACTTCGCTGGGTTGAAGCTTCCTCCGATCTCACCGCCCAATTTGACCTTCTCTGTGGACTCACCCCGGAGCAAGCCGTTCAATTGAGTGAAACCGAATTGCTGGCAACCATCGTCAATCGAGGCCCCTTGCAAGCTGTTCCGGAAAAACTCCTCATCCTGACCTCTCTGCTCAAGGAGACAGGGGACGCAAGCGCTGGCCAGGATCGCCCGGATGCCGCCCAGCTTTTTTACCGAAGAGCCCTCCGCTTGTTGATCGCCCAGCCCACCGAGGAATCCGTCCTGCCCGCCTATGTTCCAAGGATCGAAGCGCTGCTCGCTTGTTTCCAACCTGGAACTCTTCAAATGGAAGATCTAGCCCTCCTGATGCGATATTACGAAACCCTCCAAAATTACTCCCGGGCCGAGGACGTTCTCTATCAGATGATCGAACTCCAATCCGAAAACCCCCATCTCCTGCAATTTGGTCAGGCCTTTTATCGCCGCCTCGCGAGTCTTGGCGACGAGCAATTATTTCAAGGGGGATTGACCCGCGAAGAAGTAAAGGCAGGCCCGGGAGAACTCGAACGCGCCACGCGGGTTTGACCTCAAACCCGCACCGAATGTGGCCAGCCCCGGCCCCTGCTTCCG
>JADMIO011525505.1_pt1 | contig 14898 bp, 7 predicted proteins | sample 8958161 | NCBI WGS metagenome assembly JADMIO01 (sample SAMN16585339, study PRJNA669376) | soil metagenome | isolation source: Crop rotation soil | place: USA: Cullars Rotation, Alabama | collected 2011 | reverse complement strand
GCCGCGACTTCAAGTCACGTGAATTCCAAGCTTCGGATCCCACTGTGCTGGAAAGTCAATACCGATGTCGGCGACGCCTGGGAGTATGCGGACGCTCCCGAGTATCCGGAGAAGATGACCACACTTGCCTATCGATACGGAATCAACTATGTTATTTACTCCATGACGCACTAGGAGGTAGGCATGGAGAACGCAAAGGCCCGGCTCGGCATCCTCTTTCTCCATGGCATTGGCGACCAGACGCAAGGGTCGACGCTGGTCAGCTTCGGCGAGCCGCTCGTTCACTGGATCAACAACCGCTATGACGGACACGCCCGGCTAGTCGTACCGGCCGGCGCTACTCGGGATGAGATACAGCGCTGGCGCGATGCGGTCTGGAAGCGCTGGATCGCTAGCGGGCGCGAGGACATTCTGCGGCTCGAGCCGCAGCTTTGGCGCTTTCAGCTCGATACCTACCTGGACGCTCGCAAAGGCAGCCCGCCGCAGACAGAGGAAGGCGAGGCCGGTACGGAGGACATCGAGCGGTTCGGGAAATACACACAGGGAACGAAGACGGCACTGCTGGGGACCGCGGAGCTGCGGGACGTGGTGCTCAAGCCTCCGCCGGGTTCGGGTGCACCGGCGCACGCGGAGCTCGCGATGCGCGCTATTCATGTGGACGGAACAGTGTCGGAGACGAGCTGGCTGCTGGCCGAATCATGGTGGGCGGATGTGTTCGGAACGCCACGATTCCGCGACCTGGTGGGCCGCAGCCTGAAGCTGCTTCCGGCGACGGCCGGGCTGCACTTCGGCGCGCAGGTGAGGCGCGCGAGCCGCGCGACGGGGATCAAGTTCAGGCTGCTCGATTACCTGGTGCGAGGGTGCCGGATCACGCTCGCCTTGGCCGCACTGTTCGGGGGCTTGTTGCTGGCGGTTGCGGGCCTCGCGGTGATGTTCGTTCTGTATCCGCTCGCGCTGCTGCCGATCGCGAAGCTGCGTGCGTTCGCCGCCCGCGTGCAACGCGTAGTGACGGCAACGCTCGGCGACAGCTACGTACTGGCGGCGAATCCCGTGAAGGCGGCGGCCATCGTTTCGCAGATGCGGCGCGATCTCGAGTGGCTGGCGGAGCGCGCGGAACGAATCGTGATCGTGGCGCACTCGCAAGGGGCCGCGGTGAGCCATCTGCTGCTCGAACAGGCGGCGCAGAACGTGCGCATCAAGCCGGACGAAGAGGCTTTTCGCGGGCCGCAGTGGCTACACAGGCTCGACTTGCTGATCACACTGGGATCCGGAGTGCGAAAGCTCGAAGAGATGCGGCGGATCTGCGGCAACCTAAACGATCGTTCGTGGCAGTACGCGCCAATTGCGCTGTTGGGGCCGATCGCGTTGCTGGCGCTGATCAGCGGGATCACGGGCGGAACGATCAGCGCCGCTTCGGTGGGCATCCTGACCTTCATGCTCCTGATAGCGGGGCTGGCGGTATCCGGCTTGGCGCACGGTACCGCGAACTCCGAACTGGAGCGCTCGACCGCGAAGCTACAGGCGCTCGAACTGAAGTGGGACGACTACTTCGCTTCCGCGGATCCGGTTCCCAACGGCAACATTATCGAGCGCGACTATCCGCATGCGGTGCCGGTTCACAACCGTGGATCGCTGTTCGGCGATCATACGAGTTATTGGGAGAACCAGGACGAGTTTGTGTCGGCAGTAGTAGCGTCGCTGGGACGGATCGACGACAGCGCATCCGTGCGCATCCTCGAAGTGGGAGAGACCGCCTACAAACACGCGGCCCGCAACCGGCGTTGGCGCGTCTGGTACCTGATCGCAGCAAGGAGACTTGCCTTGGTCTCGATTGCGGTGGCCGTGATCACTCATCTGAACGAGTGGGCGCTGCTCGAGCAATGGAGCATTCAGAAGGTCTCGTCGTGGCTGGTGAAATTGCTGCCTAGCGAGCTCACGTGGACCATGACGGTGTCGGCGAAGCCAAGCCCGGCGACCATCGCGGCGACGGCCGGCTGGGTGGCGTCGCTTTGGGCGGCGTATTACGCAGGCTATCTGCTTTGGCGGAATTGGGACAAGGTGGAGGTGCAGATGTTTTTCAACCTGCGATCCCGCGAAGGAAGCGACAAGCACGCGTTGGCATTCGTTGCAGCCGCAGTCGCTCCGCTGGCGTTCACGTTGTCGCTTTGCCTGCCAGAGGTGTTTCAGCCGCACTACCAGGCGATGTTCATGACCTGCTTCTTCGCTGCGATCGTCGCTGCGGTGAGCTACCGGATGGTGGCGGATCGGAGAGAAGCGAAGGAGAAGGCGGAGACGAGCGCTCGAGCTGCGGCGCGGTAGGACAGAAACAGGAAGAAAGCGGTCGCAACCTCCTGTACATTGGCAACCTGAGCTCAGGCGTCGCCGAAATCGCGCGGGATCGAATATTGGTCCATTTTGTGCAGGATCGTCATGCGGCTCTTGTAGCCAAGTGCTTGCGCGGCCTTCGTTATGTTGCCGCGAAAGGCGACCAGCGCCTCCATGATCTTCTCGCGCTCAACATCCGCCATCGTCTTGATCGGGTGATCGCCGCCACTACTCTCCACCGCGGCAGCTCGGGTGACCGGGCGGCTCTTCACGGCCTCTGGCTCCGCTTCGGCTCCCAGATACTCGGGCACGTCCCAGGAGAACAGAACCTCACCGGCCGTGGTGGCGCAGGTCATCATGCAGTTCTGGAGCTCTCGCACATTGCCCGGCCACTGGTAGCTGGATAGGCGCGTGAGCGCACGCTGCGAAATCATGCGTGTCGCGGTCCCGCGCTCGGCGGCGGATTTATCCAGGAAGTAATGGGCCAACAGGCGAACGTCATCGAGACGCTCGCGCAAGGGCGGCACGTAGATGCGGCGGCCGAATCGGTGATAGAGCGCCTTGCTGAACGAGCCTCGCTCGACGGCAATTTCCAGATTCTGGTCAGTGGCGGCGATCACAAGCACGTCAATGCGTATGGGGGCTCGCCCTTGTACGCGCCAGACCTGGCGCTCCTCGAGCACCCGTAGAAAACGTTCCTGAAGCCCGGGAGTCAGGGCCTGGATTTCATCCAGGAAGAGTACGCCGCCGTTCGCCGTCTCGAACCAACCGGGCATGCCGCCCGGGTCGGCCCCAGAGATTCCGGCGCGCGCAGCGTAGCCGAAGACCTGAGAATCGGCCAACGATTCGGTGATGGTCGCGCAGCTCCTGGCCATGAAGAAGCCGTTGCGCTTGGCGGAGCGTTTGTGCAGCCATTCGGCAACCAGTTCTTTTCCGCTGCCGCTGTCGCCCTGGATCAGGACATGCATTCCGGACGCGCTCGCCTCATCGATCTCCCGCAGCAGCGTCTGCATGGCGCGACTCTTACCCACCAGCATCCGCGGCCAGCTCAATGCCCGTTCGGCCTCCTGAGACTTCGTGCGGCCTTCGACACTGCACATCAGCCGACCCACGAGAATGAGAAAACGCTCGTCGTCGTCGTCGAAGGGTACTGACGTTCCGGCGCGATCCAGGCACAGGAATCCCACGGATTTTTTCTGCTCGCGAATAGGCACCAGCAGAGTCGCCGTGTCGCGCACCGTCTGACCGCTCTGCAGGCGCTCGATGAAGTCGGGTGTGGAGATCTCGATCTGGTCGTCCGCGCCGAGCGCGACGAGACCGGTGTCTTCGAAGCCGCCGCCACGGAAGATGCCGGCAAACCCCCGCTCGGCTCCGGCGACGCGAACGAGCGCGGGCATCAGGCGGCTGAGAAACGTGCGCAGATCGGGAGCGCTCGCCGCCCGAGTGATGACGGCCTGCAAGAATTCTTCACGTTGGGCTCCGCCGAACGACGCGGGTATGGGTAGGGCAAATTGAGTAGTGGCGTTTCCGTCGGTGTGACGGCGTTGCGCGACGATGCGAATGCGCGAACCACCGGCCGCGCCGCGCGCTCGCTGATAGAGCAGGTTGTAGCCGGCAATCTCAATGGTGTCCTGGTCTTCGAGGAGCCGCTGGTAGACGGGCATTCCGTTAACCCAGACACCACGAACGCTGCTCAGGTCGCGGACAAAGTACTGGTTGGCACTCTCATCCGTGGCCACGAGAACGGCGTGAAAACGAGACATGTCGTTCGTCTCGCTGGGCAAGCATACCTCGTTGCGGGTGTCACGACCGATGCCCACAACCTGCCCCGAGAGCGAGACCTCGCGTATCAATTCACCGCCCTGGGTGATAACGAGATACGACATTGACTAGGATGGTCATTGTAATACGGCGGACCACCCCGACCGAGCCGCTGCCGGTGTACGAACGGGCTAGGCAACGGCGCAAAGGCCGTGCTTCAAGGCGATCCCGCGGAGCATTTCCCGCGTGCGGAACGCTCGGACCCGCAGGGTAACCGCGGGGATGCCGAGCGTGGTCGAGAGCCGGCGGCGATGGGTAATCGCTTCCCGGCCACTATGGGCGTACCAGCTGATCAACAACTCGCGCTGGGCAGTCGGAATTTCATCGCAGCATTCCTTCAACGCCGCCATTTGAGCTTCCTTGTCCATGCGGGCTTCCTGGCTCGGCGTGTTGACATCGGGCATCGCGGAGAGATCGACCATGGCGACCTCGCGGCGGGGACGGCGATGCATCTCGATGCGGATGCGCCGCGCCACTCCGAAGGCGAACGCATGGATGTCATCAATCTGCTGCTCCTGGTTCTTGCGCATCACGCGGTCGAGCGTCTCATCCGCCCAACGTTCCGCGTCCGAGCTGTTACCCGCGAAAAACCTGACCAATTGCGTGCGGAGGTGTTCGTAGGCTAGGCCTGCGCGGTCGCGATCGCTATCGAGCCGTGCGAGGAAGCCGTCAAAAGCATTCTGAGTCAAGGTCCAACCGCGGGTGTCTGCGTTGCCTGTATGGCTTACCGGAGTGTGCAGTGCGTTTTCCATTGTCTTCAGCTTTCGGGTTCTCATAGGGCACGGGGGCTGCCAATTGGTAAGTAGCTGAAAAATATAGAATTGCTGGCTGTGTCAGAGCTGCACTAGGGCTTTTCCCTTACAGAGAATGAATGGTGGCCTTATCTAAAAAGTAGAGGGTACGGAGGAGGGAGTGGTACTTGAGTAGAGGGCGACGGGTGTAAACCCGCCGCCCATCTTTGGAGGGAGCTCTATCGTTTACAGCGCGATGGTTACCGTTTTCACTTCTGTGTACTGCTGGAGCCCGTACTCGCCGAGCTCGCGGCCGATGCCCGATTGCTTGAAGCCGCCGAATGGAGCCGCGGCGTCGAAAACGTCGTAGCAGTTCACCCAAACCGTCCCGGCTCGGACGTTGTTCGCGATCGTGGTGGCCTTCGTGATGTCTTTCGTCCACACGGCTGCCGCGAGCCCGTACATTGTGTTATTCGCGCGGTCGATCACGTCATCCATGCCATCGAACGGGATGATCGACATCACCGGGCCGAATATTTCTTCCTGCGCGATCTTCATGTTGTCGTGAACATCGGCAAAGACCGTAGGCTGCACAAAGTAGCCGCGGTCGCCGACACGCTCGCCGCCACACACGAGGCGTGCGCCCTCCTGGCGGCCGGAGTTTATGTAGCCCATCACCTTGTCAAACTGGGCGTCGTCCACCTGCGGCCCCTGCTCGGTACCGTCGTCGAGGGGATTGCCCACAGTGCGGCGGCGCGCTCGATCGGCGCTACGCTCCACAAACTCGTCATAGACTTTGCGCTCGACGAAGAGGCGCGACCCGGCGCAGCAGCATTGACCCTGGTTGAAGAACAGCGCGAAGTGCGAGCCTTCAATGGCGGCGTCCATGTCCGCATCGGCGAAGACGATGTTCGGGCTCTTGCCGCCCAACTCCAGCGTGACCCGCTTCAAGTTCGTCTGCGCCGCCGCTTCCATGATCAGGTGACCAACTTCGGTGGAACCGGTGAAGGCGACTTTGTCGACGTCCCGATGACGTGCGATGGCCTGGCCCGCGGTCGGACCATAGCCGGGGAGAATGTTGACGACTCCTTCGGGCATCCCAGCCTCGAGCAAGAGCTCGCCGATGCGGAGCGCGGTGAGTGGTGTCTGCTCGGCAGGCTTCAACACGACTGTATTCCCGCAGGCAAGCGCCGGTCCCAGCTTCCACGCCTGCATGAGCAGCGGAAAGTTCCAGGGGATGATTTGTCCGACAACGCCAACAGGTTCAAGCCGCGTGTAGCAGAAGTAATTGCCGGCGATCGGGATGGTCTTGCCCTGGATCTTGTCGGCCCATCCCGCGTAGTAGCGATAGCAGGCGACGGTAAGCGGCAGGTCGGCGCCGAGCGCAACCTTGTAGGGCTTGCCGTTATCCAGGCTCTCGAGCATCGCCAACTCATCGGCGTGCGCTTCGATCAGATCGGCGAGTTTATTGAGCAGGCGGCCACGCTCGGCCGCGGCCATGCGCCGCCAAGGGCCATTGAAGGCTCTGCGAGCGACTGTCACCGCGCGCTCGACGTCCTCCTTATCCGCTTCGGCGACGCGGCAGATTTCTTCGCCGGTGGCTGGGTTGATGGTGGGGAAGGAACGGCCCGAAGCGGAATTGACCCATTGGTTATCGATCAGAAGCTTCGTGGCCGTGATCGGGACAGGCTGATGCGGTGCGGCTGCGACAGTCGACATGAATGCCTCCAGAGATTTGCTCGCGGTCCCTAGTGGGTGCGGGCGCACGGGGTAGTATATGCCTCTGGAATGTGGCAGACAAGCGACAGGCTCGACGCAGCGAGTGCTTGAGCGTTACAATCTCCCGCAGAAGAGATCGTCAGGCAACTTGCATGTCTTCTACGGTAATCGCTGGACGCGTGCTGCCGATCGCGAGTTTTTTTTTCGAGCCGCGCTCATTTCTCGAGCCGCTTAACGTGATCGTTGTACGTCGCCTCAGCTGTTCGCGTGCCGGTGTCCCACTCGGCAGTGAGAACAGTAAACAACACAACTGTTGCCGCGGGTCCTCGACACTCACTGGAGCGTAAGAGAAATGGCAGTAGCTTGGATCAACCCGTCCATTAGCGGGGATCTCACAACGGATCCGCGTGTTCTCACGGTTATCGTAGACTGCGACTCGCACTCTGTATTGCTATATACATTTCAATAGGCCCACGTGATAGTGGTGGTAGCAGACCCTCAAAAGGCATATAGGATTTTGACTAGCTCTTCAAGATCGGCAAGTCATTGCTCACAGGTGAGTAGGTGCTGATTTTCACAATACTTTTCGCTTGTACGCGGTATATGTACTGGTGTACTATGCCTTTCATCCCCACCATGTCGGGGGAAACGCAGCACATTCTGCGGGCGCTCGCCGTTTGGGCTCCCGTGACTGCTAACATGCCTCACAACTCGGATATCACCAGACTGGTCGCACTCCGGAGGGGAAATGTCGGATCAGCTGTCTAATATAGCTACGCTCGAACACACAGACGAAGTGAGCCTGAGGCTCGCCGCTGAGCGGATGAAACTGCGCCGGGAGGCGGGTCTCGTCCAGCTGCAGCATTTCAAAAAACCAGTCGAACGATCGTTCCGCGCTGAAGAACGCGATAAGGTAACGGTCCTGTTCGGCGGACTCACCTGGAAGCACGAGAAACTTATTCAGGCCGTGTTCCAGGGCTCTGGGTATAAGTGCGTCATGGTTCCGACACCGGATGTGGCGGCGTTCCAGTTGGGTAAAGAGTACGGGAACAACGGACAGTGCAACCCGACTTACTTCACCGTCGGTAATCTTGTCCAATACTTACAGGGCCTGGAACAAAAGGGCGAAAAGCGCGAAGACATCATCAATAACTATGTCTTCTTTACGGCCGGTTCGTGCGGCCCCTGCCGTTTCGGCATGTACGAAGCGGAATATCGCTTTGCGCTTCAGAATGCCGGCTTCGATGGCTTCCGCGTGCTGCTGTTCCAGCAGCAGGAAGGCATCAACGCTGCATCCGGCGAACCGGGATTGAAGTTCACCGTCGACTTTGGCGTGGGCATGTTGAATGCCCTGCACATCGGTGACACCATGCAGGACCTGATCCACCAGATCCGGCCTTACGAGGTGAACAAGGGCGAGACCGACCGTGTCTTCCCCGCCGTCGGCGATGAACTGGCTCGCTGCCTGCGCGAACGGCCGCCGTTCGAAATTCTCGAGGCGACCTCAGGGTGGTTGAAGAACTACCTGTCGCGTCCGGAAAAGAAGAAGCTGAAGAACACGCTAAACACGCTGGGCAAGATCCGCGAGAACCTTTACGGCAAGCCGCTGATCGACGCCCTCGAAGACGCGCGCGAGAAGATGAATGCGATCGACATCGACCGCACGCGCGTGAAACCCGTGGTCAAGATCACGGGCGAGTTCTGGGCGCAGACGACCGAGGGGGACGGCAACTTCAACATGTTTGCCTTCCTGGAGCGCGAAGGCGCACAAGTCCTCGTCGAGCCCATCGCTACCTGGGTAGCCTACCTGCTGTACCAGGCCAAGTACAACGCGATGCGCAAACGGGACGTCGAGGAGTATCACGAACGTCCGCAGTGGCATGAGTTCCGCAAACGGATCCAACCTGAGCTGAACTATCGCAAGAAGGTGTTCGGCTTGGCCATCGGCGAGACCATGTGGCAGTACTTCTACCACCGCATGAACGAGAAGCTGGGAGGCATTACGCACCGGCTGGCTCCGCAACCCGAGCTCGATAAACTCGCCGAGCCGTACTACAACCGCTACGCCCGCGGCGGCGAGGGTCACCTGGAAGTCGGCAAGAACGTGTATTACACGATTCACCATCTGGCTCACATGGTGCTCGCACTGAAACCGTTCGGATGCATGCCATCGACGCAGTCCGACGGAGCGCAATCCGCCGTCATCAATCGCTACAAGGACATGATCTTCCTTCCGATTGAGACCAGTGGCGAGGGCGAAGTGAATGCCCACAGCCGCGTTCAGATGGCGCTTGGCGAAGCCAAGTCCAAGGCCCGTATCGAATTCGAGCAATGCCTGCAAAAGACCGGCAAGCGGCTCGAAGATATCCGCGCCTACATCGACGAGCATGCGGAGTTGAAGCGTCCCTTCTATCACGTACCCCACATCGAGGGTGTGTGCGGGACCGCTGCGCAGTTCATTCTTCACGTTTCCGATAGAATGGATCGCGACGCCAGCTTCTTACGACGTGCCCGCGTGAGAATCGCGAAAGCAGCCTAAAGCGGAACCGCGACCGCGGTGGCTCAGGGAGCACCTGGCCGCCGCGGTTCGTGTTTTGATCCTAAATCTCTTACGGATGACAAATGCCTAATTTCGAAGCCTCTTACTCAGTAGGCCTTGACGTAGGTTCCACGACCGTCAAGGCTTGCGTGGTCAAGACTGCCACGGACGAGATTGTCTGGCAGGATTACCAGCGGCACGAAACCAAACAGCCCGAGAAGTGCCTCGAGTTCCTGCAGCGCATGGAGAGCGAGGTCGGCATATCGCCGGATAACTCCCGTGTGTTCATGACGGGCTCGGGTGGCGGCAATATTGCCGAACAGATCGGTGGCAAGTTTGTTCAGGAAGTGACCGCTGTATCTCTCGCGGTAGAAAAGCTTCATCCGGAGGTGTATTCAGTCATCGAGCTCGGCGGCCAGGACGCCAAGATCATCGTTTTCAAGGACAACAACGAGAGCGGCCGCAAAAAGAAGATTCCGTCGATGAACGACAAGTGCGCGGGCGGGACCGGCGCGGTCATCGACAAGATCAACTCCAAACTCAAGATCCCGGCGCTCGAACTGGCGAACCAGGGCTACGACGGCATCAAGCTTCACAAAGTCGCGGGAAAGTGCGGTGTCTTCGCCGAGACCGACATCAACGGTCTGCAAAAGGAAGGCACGCCGCCGGACGAGCTGATGGCATCGCTGTTCGAGGCGATCATCCTGCAGAACCTCAGCGTGCTGACGCGAGGGCATACCCTGCGTCCACACGTGCTGCTGCTCGGCGGGCCGAATACGTTCATCCGCGGCATGCGCGAGGCGTGGATCGCCAACATTCCACGCATGTGGAAAGAGCGCAAGGTCGAGATTCCGGAAGGCAGCACGCCCGAACAGCTGATCAAAGTTCCGGAGAACGCACAATACTTCGCCGCGCTGGGTGCGATCGAATTCGGCAAGGACGAAGAAGCATCGGTGGGCCGGTATCTCGGCACCGAGAAGCTGATTTACTACATGGACGTGGGCCGGGCGGAAGAAAAGGCCAAGGCCGGCGGCAAGGGTCTCGTCGCGTCGGACAGCGAACTCGAGGATTTCAAGGTCGCCTACCGCCGCAAGAAATTCATCCCCGCGACCTTCCAGCGCGGGCAGGTGGTGGCCGGGTTCGTCGGCGTCGACGGCGGTTCCACTTCCACCAAGGCCGTTCTCGTCGATACCAATGGCGATCTGCTCTGCAAGTGTTATCAACTCTCGGGCGGGAATCCGATCGAGGACACCAAGCAGATGTTCGAGAAGCTTCGCGCCCAGGTCGAAGATCAGGGCGCCAAACTTGAGGTCCTGGGCGTCGGCACTACCGGCTATGCGAAGGACATCCTGAAGGATGTTCTAAACGGCGATGTAGCCTTGGTGGAGACCGTGGCGCATACAGAGTCGGCTCTCCGGTTCTACGATGATCCGCACGTCATCGTGGACGTCGGCGGCCAGGACATCAAGTTGATTGTCCTGAAGAACGGGCGCGTCAAAGACTTCAAGCTGAACACACAGTGCTCGGCGGGCAACGGCTACTTCCTGCAATCGACGGCCGAGAACTTCAGCATTCCCATCGAACAGTTCGCCGATCAGGCGTTTGCTGCCCAATCCATGCCGGTATTCGGCTATGGATGCGCGGTGTTCATGCAGTCCGACATCGTGAACTTCCAGCGCCAGGGTTGGCGTGCCGAGGAGATCCTTGCCGGGTTGGCTGCGGTGCTGCCGAAAAACGTGTTCCTCTACGTAGCCAGCATCCCGAACCTCGCGAACCTGGGATCGCGTTTCGTGCTGCAAGGCGGAACGCAAAACAACATGGCTGTCGTCAAGGCCGAGGTCGACTTCATTCGCGCCAGTTTCCGGAGCGCGAACGTGAAGCCGGAAATTATCGTGCACGAGCATTGCGGCGAGTCGGGCGCGATCGGCGCGGCCGTCGAAGCGATGCGCATCTACAACAACGGCCACCGGACAACGTTCATCGGTCTCGATGCGGTGCGTAACATCAAATACCGCACCACCCGCAACGAAGAGACGCGCTGTTACTTCTGCAAGAACAATTGCCTGCGCACGTTCATCGACGTGGACCTCACTGGCGAACTGCCGGAACTGCCCACCAAATCGTCGGCCGCCAAGGCTGCAGAAGCGGCAGCAGCTTCGAGTTGCTCTTCTGGCGGATGCGGCACCCACGAGCACCACGGCCAGACCGAGGCTCTCCACGCGAGCAAACAGCCGTTAACCCAGATCCAGATGTCGATCAGTTCCACCGAGACGGTGAAGCTTCCGGCAATGGATCCGTCGAAGCTCTACACACCGCCTCCTCCGCCGGCCGCGAACGGTGTCGAGTATCAGGACAAGAAGACGAAGGTACCGCTACGCGTCGGCGAGCAGCGCCTCATCATCGCCACCTGCGAAAAAGGCACGGTGGAAGATGTCGAGGATATGAAGGGCATCAAGAGCGGCCTCGAATCGGTGAAGGCGCTGAACCCCAACTACGTCGAGGTAGCGTCGCGCGAAGTCTTCCGCTTCCGCGATATCAAGCCCGTCTCCGATCCGATCCCGTCGCTCACCTGGTGGCAGAAGCGCAATAAGGATCTGGTCAAGCGCGTCGACCTGATGGAGAAGCGCAAGACCTTCCGCCTCGGCATGCCGCGCGTGTTCTACATGTACTCGCACGCGCCCATATTCAACGGCTATTTCCAGGCACTCGGCATCCCGCCGGAGAACATCGTTTACTCCGACTACACGTCGAGCGATCTGTACCGAGCGGGGGCCAACCGGGGCGCTATCGACCCCTGCTTCCCGGCCAAGATCGGTCTCGCCCACGTCCACAATCTGATCTTCGTGAAGGGCGCGAAGAAGCCGCTCAACGCGATCTTCTATCCGATGTTCGACGTGCTTCCGACCAAGCTGGTCAACCTGCAAGCGTCGAATGCGTGTCCGACGATTACCGCCAGCCCGGAGACGGTGAAGGCGGCGTTCACCAAAGAATCGGATGTGTTCGCCGAGAACGGCATCACGTTCCTTGACCCGATCACAAATATCCCGGACCGCAAGCTGTTCTCGCAGCAGATGTTCGCGGCCTTCGCTCCTCTGCTCGGACTCAGCCCCGAGGAGAACGATCGCGCGGTGGAAGTCGCCTACAAGATGCAGGAGCTCTATGAGAAAGAGATCCAAAAGAAGGCGCGGCAGACGCTCGATCAACTCGAGCGCGAAGACCGCATCGGCATCGTCCTGCTGGCGCGCGTGTACCACCACGATCCGGGCCTGAATCACGAGATTCTCGATGAATTCCAGAAGCTCGGCTATCCGATCTTCAGCCAGAGCACGCTTCCGTATGACGAAGATATGCTCGACCGGCTGTTCGGCGACGAGGTAAGGGCGGGCCACATCTCGAGCCCGCTCGAAATTCAGGACGTTTGGAAGAATAGCTACTCGGTGAGCACCAACCACAAGGTATGGGCGGCTAAGTTCACCGCGCGCCATCCGAACCTGGTGGCGCTCGAGATGAGCAGCTTCAAATGCGGCCACGACGCGCCGATCTACGGCGTGATAGAAGGCATTATCGAGAAGAGTGGCACGCCGTACTTCTGCTTCAAGGATCTGGATGAAAACAAGCCGTCAGGCTCCATCCGGATCCGCGTCGAGACCATCGACTACTTCCTCCGCCGCTATCGCGAAGACGTGATCAAGAAGCGGGCGAAGGAGCGCGAGATCGAGGAGCACATCGCCGAACTCGAACGTCAGCTGCGGAACATGGAGCAGGTCGAAGAAGCTCAAGCCGTAGCATAAGCACCTCGCCAGCGGGGCCGGCCCGGGGTTCACTCTCCGTGCCGGCCCCCCGGCTACTCCCGCCCAACTACCTGTCCGCAGAATTCCTGCTAAATCTTCCTCCGGTTCACGCCTTTGCTGACATGAGCACCTCTGTGGCCGGCGAGGTCACCGTCTATTTAATGGAATGGCAGCGCGGCGATCAGCATGCGCTCGACCGTCTGCTGCCGGTTGTCTATGGCGAACTTCAGCGCCTGGCCGCGGCGTACTTGCGCGGTGAGCGCAAGGGGCATACTCTGCAACCCACGGCGCTGGTGCACGAGGCGTACCTGCGGCTGGTAAACCAGAAGACGCCGCAGTTACGCAGCCGCTCCCATTTCTTCGGCGTTGCCGCGCACGTGATGCGGCAGGTGCTGGTAGATGCCGCACGGACCCGCAACGCCCAGAAGCGGAACGGAGGAGAGCAGGTGCCGCTCGAAAAGTTAGCGGTGTGCACCCCTGACCGGCCCGCGGACATTCTGGCGCTCGATGACGCGCTATCGGATCTGGCCAGGGTCAGCGCGCGCAAATGCCAGGTCATCGAAATGCGTTACTTCGGCGGTCTCTCGAACGACGAGATCGCTGAAGCGCTGGGCGTCTCCGTGGCCACCGTGGTCCGCGACCGGCGCTTTGCCGAGGTTTGGTTCCAGCAGCGCCTGTCCAGCGACATTCAATGACCACAGAGCGCTGGCGTGCCGCTGACGAAATATTCGAGCTCGCCGCAGACTTGCCGTCGCGGGAACGTGCACAGATCCTGGCCGAACGGTGTAGCGGCGATCCCGAACTGCGGGCAGCCGTCGAGCACCTTCTCAACTCTGAACCGCACACGGCTGGCAACGCCATCTCCGCCGCTGTGCATTCGGCAGCAGCCGCTTGGGCAACCGCGCAAAGCGAATCCATCACCGGCACCCGCGTCGGACCGTATGTGGTCGCCGAGCTGATCGGCGAGGGCGGCATGGGATCCGTTCATCGCGCTGTCCGCGCCGACGATTTCCGCATAGAAGTCGCCCTCAAGCTGGTGAAGCGCGGAATGGACACGCGGCACGTGGTGCAGCGCTTCCGCCGCGAGCGCCAGATTCTGGCGACGCTCGAGCACCCCAACATCGCGCGCCTCCTCGATGGCGGCGCCACGGAAACGGGTCTGCCGTACTTCGTCATGGAGTGCGTGCACGGGCGTCCCATCACCGAGCATTGCGCGAGCAATCACCTCACCACCTGCGAGCGGGTAGAACTCTTTCGTACCGTCTGCGACGCCGTCCAACACGCGCATAGAAATCTGATCGTCCACCGTGACCTGAAGCCGAGCAACATCCTGGTTACCAGCGAGGGAACTGTAAAGCTACTGGATTTCGGCATCGCGAAGGTATTGGCGGGTGACCAGACGCCGGAGTTCACGGCGACGTTAGCGGACACTCGCATGTTCACCCCGGACTATGCCGCGCCCGAGCAGGTACGCGGCGAGCCAGTATCGACAGCTACGGACGTCTACGCGCTCGGAGTTGTCCTGTACGAGCTTCTATCCGGAAAACGCGCGCACAACCTCACGACGTATAGTGCGAGTGAGGTAGTGGAGGCGGTCTGCCACCGCGAACCGCTGCGTCTCACGCACGCGGCGCCCCCCGAACTGCGCAGGGCCTTGCGCGGCGATCTGGAGAACATCGTGGCGCGGGCCCTCACGAAAGATCCGGCACGCCGCTACGCATCGGCCGACCTGTTCAGCCGGGACCTCGACAACTATCTTGCCGGCCGCCCCGTGAGCGCCCGTCCGGATACCGCGCTCTACCGCACGGGCAAGTTCATCCGGCGTCACCGGCCTACCGTCGCGGCCGTTGCACTCACCGTCCTGCTGCTGATCGCCACGGCCACCGTGGCCATACGAGAAGCAATAAAGGCGCGCGAGCGGTTCGACCAGGTTCGCCGCATGGCGCACACCTTCCTGTTCGATTTCCACGAC
>JADMIO011053167.1_pt1 | contig 14898 bp, 10 predicted proteins | sample 8958161 | NCBI WGS metagenome assembly JADMIO01 (sample SAMN16585339, study PRJNA669376) | soil metagenome | isolation source: Crop rotation soil | place: USA: Cullars Rotation, Alabama | collected 2011 | reverse complement strand
GGCGCCGGCGGCGGCCTTGTAGCCGCGCATCAGCACGGCGGGGCGTCGGCCGGCCTCGGCGAGTCGTTCGACCAGCCAATGAACGACCGGCGTCTTCCCGGTGCCGCCGGTGGTGATGTTGCCGACGCTGACCACCGGCCGCGCGGCGCGGTGGGACTTCTTGAACCGCCAGTCGAACAGCCGGTTTCGCGCGGCCATCAGGCCGGCGTAGAGCGGCTCGACGACCGCGAGCCCGCCGCGCGCCGAGGCGGCGGCGAGCCCCTCGCGACGGCCGGCGATGATGTCGAGGAAGGCCTGTTCCGACCCTTGGCTCATGTCGCCGCACTCGATTCCGAATGACGCTCGTACACGATCGGGCTCGGCGGCACCCTGCGCAAATCGAACCGCCCGATCAAATCGCTCGCGGTGCGAACGTCCGCCGCGTCGTCGATCCCGCACCAGCCGGCGACGAGCGCGAGCACGTCCCCGGGCGAGCGGCCCTCGCGGCGGAAGTCGTCGATCTTCGTCGCGCCGTGGCGCTTGGCGAGGCGCTTGCCGTCGGTGCCGACGACGAGGGGGACGTGCGTATAGCTCGGGATCTTCTCGCTCATGCCGAGGGCATCGTACAGGAGGATTTGGCGTGGCGTCGAATCGAGCAGGTCGTCGCCGCGGACGACTTGGGTCACGCCGGCGTCGGCGTCGTCGACGACGGTGGCGAGTTGGTACGCGGGCGAGCCGTCGGCCTTGGCGATGATGAAGTCGCCGAGCTCGCGCTCGACGGCGTAACGCTTCTCCCCTCTGAACGCGTCACGAACGGTGATCACGCGGTCGGGCACACGCAGGCGGATCGAAGGGTCCCGGCCGCTCCGGGCCCGCGCGTCTTCGACTGAAATATATCGACCTCTACACGTTCCCGGATAAATGAAGGAGCCGTCTTCGAGGTGTGGCGCGCTGCTGGCGGTAAGGGCTTCCGTGCGTGTGCAGGTGCAGGGGTAGGCGAGGCCGTCGCGGACCAGCCTTTCAATACTACCATTGTAGATTGCCAGTCGTTTCGATTGATAGACCGGCTCGTCGCCCCAGTCGAAACCCAGCCATTTCAGGTCGTCGATCGCCTGAACGTCGGCGTTCGGGCGGACGCGCGGGCCGTCCAGGTCGTCGATCCGAAGCACGATCCGCCACCCGTTTTGCCGGGCCAGGAGCCAGTTGACGAGGAACGTCCGCGCGTTGCCTAAATGTAGTAAGCCTGTAGGTGAGGGCGCGAGTCGGGTGATCTGCATAGACGAGCTCATGACCATGGGGGAACTACCATTAGCGACCTCATGAAATTATATCGAATGTCCGTTTTGCGTTATGTGGATTAATGTTATAAATTGGCAACAGTAATGGGGAAGGTCTGGTCATTGAAAGATGAGGCTACCGATGGCTCGTCCACGCATGGATTCCGGAATGTCTATAGCGAAACTAGAGTCCTTCCTCCGCGCCAGCCGCGAGAAACTTTCGGGCCTGCAGAAGGAGCGGGACAAGGCGGCGAAGGCGTTGGCCGCGATCGACGCGAAGATCGCGGCGATCAGCGGCGGGGCGGTCGCCGCCGGCGGCGGGGCGGTCCGCGCCCCCGGCACGCGGGCGCGCAACGCTAAGAGTCTGACGACCGTCCTCGGCGAAGTCCTCTCGTCGGGCAAGCCGATGTCGGTCGGCGACATCGTCGACGGCGTGCTCGCCACCGGCTACCAGTCCAGCAGCCCCAACTTCCGCGGCATCGTCAACCAGACCCTGATCAAAGAGAAGAAGACGTTCGGCTCCGCCGGTCGTGGAATGTATCAATTGAAGAAGTAACCCGTCCGTACGCATCTCATTTGCGACCGATCTCACTTCCCGCGTCATTCATGGACGAACCGACTCGACGGAGAACTGAAGAAGTTCTACGTGAGGGAAGGTGCACCCGGATTCGGTTCCAATTCGCGCCGCGAAGGCGCGTGCGTTTCGTTTGCCTTTCGGCGAAACGATCGTTCGCGCCTTCGCGATGGCCCCGGGGCCTCCGCGCGCGTTCGTATAAAACGTAGTTGCCAGGCGTGGACGCATTGCGCAACACGGCCGGTGGACTCGCACGTATTCTGCTGGTGTAGTCCTCGACGAATTGTGAGCGCTTCGTGACGTGAACCCACTTCGACGAAGGTGCCTGCACCGATTTCGAATTAGCTTCTATGCCGATTCGATTTCCTCTCGTGTGGGAGAGGATTCGGGTGGGTGTCGGAAAGGAAGTGATGAATGCAGAATGGTGGATGAAATGCCTTTTATTCAGCACTCATCGTTCCGCATTCATCACTTCTTCTTCGGTGCCTTCCCCCTCACCCCGGCCCTCTCCCCCTTGGGGGAGAGGGAGGTTAGACGGTGATGACGGGGGCGATCGCGGGCGTGATTGGGGCGTCGGAGAGTTGGCCGCCCTCGGCGTGGACGGTGCGGCGGGCGTTGCGTTCGTCGCTGCTCACGCGCCCGTCGTGCAGGCGGACGACGCGCTGGCAGCGGTGGGCCACGCTCGGGTCGTGGGTGACCATGATGATCGTTTTGCCCGCGGCCACCAGTTCGTCGAACAGTTCGAGGATCGCCTGGCCGGTCTTGCTGTCGAGCGCGCCGGTCGGTTCGTCGGCGAGCAGGATGAGCGGCTCGTTCACCATCGCCCGGGCGATGCAGACGCGCTGCTGCTGACCGCCGGAGAGCTGCATCGGCCGATGGTCGAGCCGTTCGAGCATGCCCACGCGCTCGGCGAGCGCCCGCGCCCGCTCGTGCCGCACCTCGGGCGGGATGCCGAGGTAGAACATCGGCACTTCGAGGTTTTCCTGCACGGTCAGCTGCTGGATCAGGTTGTAGTTTTGGAAGATGAAGCCGATCCGCTGGCTGCGGATTTCGGAGAGGCGGTCGTCTTCGAGCGTGGCGATGTCGTCGCCGCCGAGGATGTACTGGCCGCTGGTCGGCTTGTCGAGGCAGCCGATGATGTTCATCAGCGTGCTCTTGCCCGAACCGCTCGCGCCCATGATGGCGGTGTACTCGCCCTGCAAAAAGTCGACATTGATCGATCGCAGGGCCGCCACCTCGACGTTCGTGCCGGGCTTGCGGTAGATCTTGCTCAAATTGAGGACGTTAGCGACGGACGGAGTCATTGAAGGATGATAGTCCTGCGGAGCGCGGGTGTTGAGCCGGGCAGGGCGAGAGGGATTTGAATTTTGGATTTTAGAGTTCGGATTTTGGATCCAAATGCGTCCGGAGGCGATGTTTCGGCGGAGGGGTGAGCGCAATTGTTGTTCGGGAAAAATCTTGCGTGATGGGGAAGCCGCCGCCGCTGACAGTGCCGGCGGCGGCATTTTTATCGGAGCAAGCCGGCGTCAATTGCCGATAAACCCAGAATCCGCAGCCCAAAATCCAACATCTCCCCGCTCGTGCCCGTCGCGATCCTCGCCTTCGCCATCCTTGCCGCGGCGGGGATGACGTATGGCACCCACCCGGACCTCGCCTATTTCCGCCACGGCATCGAGTGGATCGTCATCGGCCGGCGTCTGCAATGGCCGCTCGCGACGGCGTCGCTGATCGCGTGCATCGCGATCCTCGGGCTGGTCGTCTCCGGCCGACGCCGCGCCTGGTGGTTGCTCGGCCTCGGGCCGGTCCTCGCCCTCTTCGCCCACCGGTTTTCGCCCCATTCCAATCCGGTTCGCGCGGTCCTGGAGAATGCCCCGTTCGTCGAACCCGCGAAGCGACCCGACGTCGATGACACCGAGTTCGTCGTCGGCCTGGTTTTCGAGGGCCAAGCCTACGCGCTGCCTTACCGCGCGCTGTACACGACGCCGATCGTCGAAATCGTCGACTACGACAAGCGGATGCTCGTGCTCTGGTCCGCACCGGCGAATCGCGCGACCGCCGTGATGATCGCGCGCGAACTGCGCCCGCGCGACCTCGAAGTCGTCTGCACGCCCGCCAATTCCCTGCTCGTCTACGACCGCCGGCTCGGCCAGTTCATCAGCGGCGTGACCGGGAAAACCATCGCCGGCCGCCCAGTAGTAGGGTTCGGCCGGTCGATCCCGGTCGACAAGCTCTCGTGGGGCCGCTGGAAATCGAAGTATCCGGACACGCGCATCCTCGCACCGATGCCCGTCGACGAGCGCGCGCCCGACCGCCCGATCCTTCCGATGGCAAAGTTGCCCGCCGTCGACCCGGCACTCGAGCCCGACGCGTTCGTCGCGATGCTCTCCACGACCCAGCCCGCGGTGATTCCGTCCGACATCCCGACCACCCAGCCGATCAACGTCACCGTCGGCAAGACGCGGGTGCTCATCGTCCGCGACCCGAAAACGAGGGAACTGCGCGTGTTCGATCGCAAGGTCGACGAGGACCTGTTCCCGAAGTTCAGCTATCGGACGACCCGTAAAGCAGCGGACGCGATCATGGTCGATTCCGACAGCAATTCCGCTTGGACGATCGACGGGACGGCCGTCGAAGGGAAGCTCAAGGGCAAGAGGCTGAAAAAACTCGACGTCGATGACCTGCTTTACTGGGGCGTCATGACCTATTGGTACCCCGATCTTCAACTGATCGACGTCGGGGCGAACGAGCCGACCACGATGCCCGCCGACGAACCCGCCCCGACCACCGCGCGAACCAAGCGACCGACCCGCCGACGCGCCCAGTAGCCGTTTCGCGGGCTCGGCACCCGAGCCGGCGGTCGTCAATGCACTCTTCGACGTATTTGAGATCGTCGATATACCACGCGACTACAATTGGTTGGATTTCGTTCGCTCGGCATATGTCCTGTCGCTTTCTGATAGTTGCGGCAAATGTCGCCGCTTCCTAGCTGCCTGTGCGGCAATTAGCGACGGAAGTGCTGCCCATTTAGCCGATCCAACACCATCTTCCGGCTTGCAGTTCGCGAAATGGCGCAGAGACTGATACTCAACGGTTCCGGTCAAGGAAGACGGGATCAAGTCGGGTCGCCCGGTCGTCCGCGGAAGGCGGCGTGGAACCCGACCTCGACACCAACCAGGAGCGGGTCGACGAGGATTCGAGGCGTGCGGATGCGCGGCATCGGTGCCCGCGCCATCCGATCGTCTCTACCGCGTCCGGCCCGGTGAAGCATGGAATACGGCGTGATCATGGCGGGCGGCTCGGGCACCCGGCTCTGGCCCCTCTCGCGCGGCACGGTCCCCAAGCAGTTGCTCAAAGTCGTCGGCGGCAAAAGCCTGCTCCAACTCAGTTACGAACGCCTGCGCGGCATGCTGCCGCCCGAGCGGATCTTCGTCTGTACCTCCGCCGCCCACCGCGACCAAGTCCTCGCAAACCTGCCGGAACTGCCCCCCGAAAACCTCCTCGGCGAGCCGACCGGCCGCGACACGTCGAACGCCGTCGGCTTCCCCGCGTCGGTCCTGCTCAAGCGCGACAAGGACGCGGTCTTCGCGATCACGACCGCCGACCACGTCATCCAGCCGATCGAAGCGTTCCAGAAGGCGGTTCAATCCGCCTTCGAAGTGGTGCGGCGCGACCCGCTGGCGCTGGTCACGTTCGGCATCGTGCCGACGCACGGCCACACCGGGCTCGGCTACATCCACCGGGCCGAGGCGATCCCCCAAGTGCCCGGTGCCTACAAGGTGCGGGCGTTCAAGGAAAAGCCCGACAAGCCGACTGCCGACCGGTACGTCGAATCCGGCCACTACTACTGGAACAGCGGCATGTTCGTGTGGCGCGCCGACACCGTGCTCGGCGAGATCCAGGCCCACCTGCCCTCCAGCTACAAGGGCCTGATCCAAATCGGCGAAGCCTGGGACACCCCCGAGCAGGCGAAGGTACTCAACGACGTCTACCCGCGGCTGCCGAAGATCAGCATCGACTACGGCGTGATGGAGCCGGCGAGCCAGAACAAGGGGAAGGCCCACGTCGTCACCGTCGAAATGCCGATCGAATGGCTCGACGTCGGCTCTTGGCCCGCGTTGGCGGAGACGTTCAAGGTCGACGACCACGACAACGCCGTCTCCGCGGACATGGCGGTGCTGCTCGACTCCGACAGCAACATCATCCTCAGCACCGACCCGACCCACCTCGTCTCGACGATCGGCGTGAGCGACATGATCATCGTCCACACCGCCGACGCGACCATGGTCTGTCCGAAGAGCGAGAGCCAGCGCGTGAAGGACCTGCTCGCGAAGGTGACCGAGAAGACCGGCAAGAAGTATTCGTAAGCTCGGTCAACGCTATTCTATTCGCTAAGGCGGCGGGCTCAGCTTTGCTGAGCCCGCTCTCGCGTCCGGACCACACGGAGTCTAGAATCGTTCGTCGAGCCGTCATTGCTTCCAAATGAGCCTGTTTTATCAACACATTTTCGTCCTCCTGCTCGTCGCCGGCTGCGGGGCGGTCGTCTTCCGCCAGGCGTTTCGCACGCTCGCCGGACAAAAGAGCCGCCTCGGCTCCTGCTGCGGGCGCGGGTGCGCCCGGGCCGAAGCGCCGGCACAAGATAAACCCGCCGGCCAGACGGTCTTCATGCCGGTCGAGTCGCTCCGGGTCCGTTCGAATTCGGGCGAAATTCGACGTCCGAAATGAATCTGACGATTTTGTTGGCGGAGGGCTTGCGTCGCTCGGCAGACGCGATATATTCCCCGCCCCGCGTCGGACGAAACGAGTCAAACGACTCGCGAGAACGACGAACTTTTCGGAGCCTCGGTCGTAAGACTAAGAGCACTCCGCAAAGGGGTTTGAGAGTTAATCAGACGCTCAAACGAAACTAAAAAATCTTCGACGCGAGACCTTGACGCGACGAAAATCGAAGATAAGATTTGCCTCCCCAGTCGCGAGTGACACGAGTCGCGAACGACAAGGCAAGAAGAAACGACAGAGGAAGCGAAAGCTTGAGCCTGATTATTAGCTCACACACACCGCTGTAAACCGCAGTGTCCCCAGACAACATGGGCCACTGGAAACGGTGGTTGTTAATCCGAGGCGGCGAAAACCGTCCGGTACACTGTCGAACCTGAGTAAGTCAGCCGTTGCGACGACTGTCTCACCCGTGTTCGACGGGAATTTCATCGACCGACTGCGACCGGCCACAAGCCGGAAGCGAAGGTCGACCCGAGATTCGCTCTTTGACAAGTGAATGAATTGAGGTTCAAAGGTTTAACAAGGTTCACCAAGACCGGTTAAATCGAAACGCCCGACCGTGATCGCGAAAGCGAAAGCGGGAGAGTGATTCGGTATAAGCCCGGCGGTGATCCTCCGCGATGCCTGCCCATCTTTCTTTCCGGAGTGATCCCCACTCCAACAAGAGATTCGTCTCTTGTCTTTCCGTCGGGCAGGTATCGTCGAGCACCTTTTTGGCGATTGATGATCCGTTACCGGTCCTGTCAGGCATCTCTGCCTGGTGGACGTTGCGGTAGCCCGCTGTGGCGTCGACGAGTGTGTGGAGTAACTTCCCACGTTAGCACTCGGGTGACGCCTGTCGTTTCCTCCGACGCCAGTCGGAGGAGAAGGCATGACGATGATCGGTAAATGTGGTCAAGCTACTAAGGGTGTATGGTGGATGTCTTGGCATCGAGAGGCGATGAAGGACGTTGTAGCCTGCGATAAGCTCCGGGAAGCTGGCAAACAAGCGTTGATCCGGAGATTTCCGAATGAGGAAACTCAGCACGATGAACTCGTGTTACCCACGGCTGAATGTATAAGCCGTGTGGAGCGAACCCAGGGAACTGAAACATCTAAGTACCTGGAGGAAAAGAGAAAGACATTGATTCCGTAAGTAGAGGCGATCGAAAGCGGAAAAGCCCAAACCGGGATTCGTCCCGGGGTTGCGGGCGCCTTGAGCTGAAAAAAGGATAGCGGAAGAGTCTGGAAAGTCTCACCACAGAGGGTGAAAGTCCCGTATGCGAAATCCTAAATAAGCGTTGAGAGGCGTACCAGAGTAGCACGGAGCTCGTGGAACTCCGTGTGAAGCTGGCCGGACCACCGGCCAAGGCTAAATACTCCTCGATGACCGATAGTGAACAAGTAGGGCGATTGAACGATGAAAAGCACGGCGACGAGCCGAGTTAAAAGTACCTGAAACCATACACTTACAAGCGGTCGGAGCACTATGCCCAGCAATGGGAATGTGTGACGGCGTACCTTTTGCATAATGGACCGGCGAGTGCATTTCTGCAGCAAGGCTAAGGTGTCAAGCACCGGAGCCGTAGCGAAAGCGAGTCTTAAGATGGCGTACAGTTGCAGGATTGCGGCCCGAAACCCCGTGATCTACCCATGAGCAGGTTGCATGCCCCGTAAAAGGGGCAGAAGGACCGAAGCCGTGAACGTTGAAAAGTTCTGGCATGACTTGTGGGGAGGAGTGAAAGTCTAATCAAACGGGGAGATATCTGGTTCTCTTCGAAATGCCTTTAGGGGCAGCCTCGAGCAACTACACATTAGGGGTAGAGCTACTGAAAGGGATCAAGGGGCTACCCGCCTACTTGTCCCTACCAAACTCCGAATACTAATGTGACTATCTCGGGAGTGAGTCCGCGAGGGATAATCTTCGCGGTCAAAAGGGAAACAACCTAGATCGCCTGCTAAGGTCCCAAAACATGACTTAGTTCGTTAGGAAGTTATTCTACTGAGACAGCCAGGATGTTGGCTTAGAAGCAGCCACCATTTAAAAAGTGCGTAATAGCTTACTGGTCGAGTAGAGTAGCGCCGTAAATGATCGGGAATAAGCCATGTACCGAAGCAGCGAGCTGTAGTAATACAGCGGTAGAAGAGCGTAGCACTCCGCGTCGAAGCCGTATCGTGAGAAGCGGTGGAGCGTGTGCTAGTGAGAATGCCGGTATGAGTAACGATAATGCAGGTGAAAATCCTGCACGCCGAAAACCTAAGGTTTCCTGGGGAAGGTAAATCCGCCCAGGGTTAGTCGGACCCTAACACGAGGCCGAAAGGCGTAGTGGATGGATAGCAGGTTAATATTCCTGCACCGACAGTGAAGGTTGAACCCGTGTGTGTAGTCTTTCAAGGCAGATCCTCCGATTAGACGTGGAGGTTTCGCAAGATCGAGGCCGCTTTGTTGCCGAAGTCTGTGGAGAAAGGCTCGAGAAAAGCTCACGGGTGACGACACTGCCGCCCGTACTAAAACTGACACAGGTAGGTGAGGAGAGTATCCTAAGGCGCTCGAGAGAACTGCGGTTAAGGAACTAGGCAATCTAACCCCGTAACTTCGGGAGAAGGGGTCCCTCCGGCGCAAGCCGAGGGCACAGAAATCAGCCTGGGCGACTGTTTATCAAAAACACAGTTCCGTGCTAACTCGCAAGAGGATGTATACGGAATGACGCCTGCTCGGTGCCGGAATGTTAAGGAAGTCGGTTAGGGTTTCGACCCAAAGCTGGCGACCGAAGCACCGGTAAACGGCGGCCGTAACTATGACGGTCCTAAGGTAGCGAAGTTCCTTGTCGGGTAAGTTCCGACGTGCATGAACGGCGTAACGACTTGGGCGCTGTCTCGACCGCAGACTCGGTGAAATTGAAGTGGCGGTGAAGATACCGTCTACCCGCAGCAAGACGGAAAGACCCCATGCACCTTTACTATAACCTGATAGTGATGCCGGTTGTGGACTGCGTAGGATAGGTGGGAGGCGTTGATCCCTGGGTTCTGGCCCAGGGGGAGCCATCGGTGAAATACCACCCTGTTTGCATTCGTCATCTCACCCTGTGCCGTGAATCCGGTCAGGGAACACTGTTAGGCGGTTAGTTTGACTGGGGCGGTCTCCTCCAAAAGAGTAACGGAGGAGTGCAAAGGCAAGCTCAGAACGGTTGGCAATCGTTCGTCGAGCGTATAGGTATAAGCTTGCTTGACTGCGAGTGCTACGGCACGAGCAGAGCTGAAAGGCGGCCTAAGTGATCCTGTGGTCCCGTGTGGAAGGGCCATAGCTCAACGGATAAAAGGTACGCTGGGGATAACAGGCTGATCGCCTCCGAGCGTCCATAGCGGCGAGGCGGTTTGGCACCTCGATGTCGGCTCATCGCATCCTGGGGCTGAAGGCGGTCCCAAGGGTTTGGCTGTTCGCCAATTAAAGCGGTACGCGAGCTGGGTTCAGACCGGCGTGAGCCAGGTCGGTCCCTATCTGCTGTGGGCGTAGGAACCTTGACGACACCTCTTCCATAGTACGAGAGGATTTGGAAGGACGGACCCCTGGTGTACCAGTTGTCGCGCTAGCGGCACGGCTGGGTAGCCATGTCCGGAACGGATAAACGCTGAAAGCATCTAAGCGTGAAGCCTATGTCAAGATTATGGTTCCATGGGGCTTGTCCCCGAGAGACCCCGAGTAGACCACTCGGTTGATAGGCCGGAGCTGTACGGAGTGAAAGCTCTTCAGGTTACCGGTACTAACGGTCGATTGCTTGACCACTTTTACCGATCATCGTTGCACAAAAATGTGACTCGACGATCGCGGGTGGTACAGGTCAATTAAATGCCCGTATCACGAATTGAATCGATGCTCGGTCCAACGGATCGAGTCTAAAATTGAACCTCACATTCACCACTTGAAATAAGACGACCTGCCGGGTCCTAAACCGGCCCGGCAGGTCTTTGTTGGTGGCAATATCCGTAGGGTCACACCCGTTCCCATTCCGAACACGGTCGTTAAGCCTGCGGAGCCGATGATACTGCTTCAGCGGGAAAGTAGGTCACTGCCAGCATTAAACTGAACCCCCGGTCCGAAAGGATCGGGGGTTCTTTTTTGCGCGCATTGTGACGTTTCATTTCTCTGTAGAGCAAACCGTTGTAATATTGTTTCCTTGCTCTAGGCGGATCGGGAAGCGGTCGCCCATCTCTCGGGAAAGGAACATCCCATGTCTCGCTCCATACGCTCCCGCAGGTTCCGCCGCTTGACGGCTGCGGTCTGCGCCATCGCCCTCTTCACTCTGTCGAACACGCTCGTCGCGGACCAGCCCGCGCCTCATGAACATGAGGCCACCGCCGGTCCCACGCCGGACCAAGCCTTGAAGATGTTGATGGACGGCAACGCCCGTTACGTTGCCGGTAAGGCCGAACATCCTCATCAGTCGTCCGATCGCCGCGGGGAGGTGGCAAAGGGTCAAAAGCCGTTCGCGGTCATTCTCGCCTGTGCCGATTCCCGCGTCGGGCCGGAAGTCGTTTACGACGGAGGATTGGGCGACCTGTTCGTCGTGCGTGTCGCGGGCAACATTATCGACGACGCGGTCGAAGGAAGTGTCGAGTACGCCGTCGAGCATTTGGGCGCCCCGCTGATCGTCGTCATGGGCCACGAGCGGTGTGGGGCGGTGAAGGCCGCCGTCGATTCCGCCGGTTCGAAGGACCCCGCCCCAGGCCACTTGGGCGCGATCCTGAACAACATCAAGCCCGCCGTCGAGAGCGAGAAGCCTGCGCCCGCCGAAACGCACCTCGATCGCGTGATCGAAGCGAACGTGCGGAACAGCGTCCGTAAGTTGTCCGAGAACGAAGCGATCGCGGGCCTGGTGAAAGAGGGAAGGGTGAAAGTCGTCGGCGGGCGATACGACCTCGACACGGGTGAATTCAAACTCGTCGAAGCCAAATAGTCCGAACCTAAACACCAGCTTCTTGATCGAGCCCCCATCCCAAGCGGACTGTGGGCTCGTTCTGTTTCCGAATTCACTGATCCGAACCCGGGCGGCTCTTCGACTTGACCCGACACTGGCCCTCACCGAACCTAGTCGCGACGGATCGATTCAGGAGGTCCTCGTGAAATTGTTGATCATCGTGGTCGGATTACTCGTGCTGGTCGCGGCGACCGTCGCGATCCTGTTCAATAAGCTGGTCCTGCTGCGGAACCGTTTCCTCAACGCCTTCTCGCAGATCGACGTGCAGCTCAAGCGTCGATACGACCTCATTCCGAATCTCGTCGAGGCCGTCAAAGGTTACATGGCCCACGAGCGGCAGACGCTCGAAGCGGTGATCGACGCGCGCAACGCCGCCGTGACCGCGGCCCGGAACGCGTTGGCGAATCCCGCCGACGCCTCCGCCGTCGCGTCGCTCGGCTCCGCCGAAGGGGCACTCGCGGGCACGCTGTCGCGATTCCGCGCGGTGGCCGAGGGCTACCCGGACCTGAAAGCGAACCAGAACACCGCCCGATTGATGGAAGAATTGTCGTCGACCGAAAACCGCGTCGCCTTCGCCCGCCAGGCGTATAACGACGCGGTCATGCTCTACAACACCGCCATCCAATCCTTCCCCGCGATCCTCATCGCCGGCCCCTTCGGCTTCCGCCCCGCGAGCCTCTTCGAAATCGAAAACCCAAGCGAGCGGCAAGTGGTCCAAGTTTCCCTATAGGCGGCTTCGTCCGCGCTTCTTCTTCGGCGGATAAATCCGCCCTACATTGTCCGCCACGATGGACTTCTTCGGCCAACAAGATCGCGCCCGCAAGTCGACATTCAAGCTCGTCGTGCTCTTCACGCTCGGCGTGATCGCGATCCTCGTCGCCATCAACCTCACGACCTTCGCGATCCTCACCGTCGTCGAAGGGACCGACCGGACCCGCTCATCGTTCAACGACCCCGCGAGCGGTCGTTACGGGAACGGCCTCTTTTCCCGTCGGCGGACCGCTCCGAACCACGCCACCGTATACGGGTTCGTTAACGCGATCACGCTCCTCGTTATCTTCGGCGGCAGCCTCTACAAAACCGCGCAGCTCTCGCAGGGCGGCTCGGTCGTCGCGGAGATGATGGGCGGCCGGCCGATCCGGCCCGACGTCGACGCGAGGGAACGACAGCTCCAGAACGTCGTCGAAGAAATGTCGATCGCGTCCGGCGTGCCGGTGCCGGCGGTCTACGTGATGGAGAACGAAGCCGGCATCAACGCCTTCGCCGCCGGCCTGACGCAACGCGACGCCGTCATCGGCGTGACGCGCGGCTGCATCGAGAAGCTCGATCGCGACGAACTGCAGGGCGTGATCGCACACGAATTCAGCCACATTTTGAACGGCGACATGCGGCTGAACCTCCGCCTGATCGGCGTCCTCCACGGCATCCTGCTCATCGGCCTGATCGGCTACGGCATCGTTCGCTACGTGCCGTACAACAGCGGCCCGTCCTACCGCCGCAGCCGCGACGACAAGGGCGGCAACGGCGTGCTGTTCATCCTCGCCATTGGCGTCGCCGCCATCGTGATCGGCTACGTCGGCGTCTTCTTCGGCCGGCTCATCCAGGCGGCGGTGTCACGGCAGCGCGAGTACCTCAGTTCACGCGCAACACCGCCGGCCTCGCCGGCGCGCTCAAGAAGATCGGCCGGTTCAGCAGCGGGTCGAAAGTTCAGAACGCGTCGGCACTCGAAGTCGCGCACCTCTTTTTCGCCAGCGCCATCCGCGTCGGGTTCGTGAACCTGCTCGCGACGCACCCGCCGCTCAAGGATCGCATCAAGGCCCTCGATCCGACGTTCGACGGCGAGTTCGAAATCGGCCCGGGCCTGGTCGACGTGCTCGACGAGACCGCCCCGAGCCAACGCGGCGACGCGCTCGCCAGCATGCTCGGCGGCACCGTCGCGGTCCGGCGGACACGCCGTGCAAAACCAGAACTCGAGGACGAAGGCCCGATCCCGCTCGAACCCGCCCGGTTCGCCGATCGCGCCGGCGACCTCTCCGAGTCTCACGTCGCCGCCGCGACCGCGTTGCTCGCCGACATTCCCGACGACGTGAAGGTCGCCGCGCGCGACCCGTTCGGCGCGCGGGCCGTCGTTTTCGCATTGCTCATCTCGGTCGACGCGTCGGCGCAGTCGGCCCAACTCGACGTCCTCCGCCGCTCGGTCGATTCGACGACGTTCAAGGACGCGCAGGCGTTCGTGCCGATCATCGGCGACCTCGGCGCCGCGGCGCGGCTGCCGATCCTCGACCTTTCGCTGCCGGCGTTGCGGCAACTCTCGTCGAGCCAGATCCAGCCGTTCCGCGCGGTGCTGAAGTCCCTCATCGAAGCCGATCGCACGGTGACGCTCTTCGAGTACTGCCTCTTCAAGGTCATTCGCGAGACGCTTAAATCCGCCGAGGGAAGGCCGGGAACGGGGCAGGTCCAGTTCTTCGCGATCGCGCCGCTGATGCCGGACGTCGCGGTCGTGCTGTGGGCGCTCGCCTCCGGCGGCAACGACGAATCCGCCGCCGCCACGTCGTATCACGCCGGCGTCCAGCGCCTCGGCGCGGGCGAGGTCGTTCCGACGAAGTCGAAACTGGATCTCGCGCGCCTCGACGAGGCGCTGTCTCGACTCGACGCCGCGAGTCCGGCGATCAAGAGGCGGCTCATCGACGCCGCCGCGTTCACCGTCGCCGCGGACGGCGTGGTGCGGGCGGAAGAAGCGGAACTGCTCCGCGCAATCGCCGCCACCCTGGACGTGCCGATGCCGGTGGTGGGGTGAGTGGGTGTCGCTCGGCGCGAGCCGAAGGTACGTCGCGAAGACGCAAGCGTGTGCCTCGCCGACAGGCGGTGGTGCCGCTCGTGTCTGTGCCGCTCGTGTCTGTGACGCCTGCGTCTGTGGTGCTCGCGTGCTCGCGATCACTTAAAAACTTCACGAAATCCGCATGTTGCGACGTTCAAACGTGTTGGCGGTGCTTTTACCCGCGTGCAGGCCGACGCGCAGAATTCGCGTCTTGAGCCTCACCGCTTCGCGCCTAGGATGGGCGGTATGATGTTGCCCTCCGACATCTTCCCCGGGCATGCGGATTTCGATCCCGCCGCCGACTTCGACGCGTTCTTGAAGAGCGCGCCGGCGCGCTGGGTCGTCTATCTGCTCGCCGACGCCGACGACCAGCCGGTGCAACTGTTGTGCGTGAAGAATCTCCGCTACAGCCTGAAGCGTAGACTCGGCGGCGAAGAACAGGTCGGCCCGACGCGGCGCGTGAATTACCGCGATCTCGTCCGCCGCGTTTACTGGCGGCGGGTCGACAGCGACTTCGAA
>JADMIO010306744.1_pt1 | contig 14898 bp, 15 predicted proteins | sample 8958161 | NCBI WGS metagenome assembly JADMIO01 (sample SAMN16585339, study PRJNA669376) | soil metagenome | isolation source: Crop rotation soil | place: USA: Cullars Rotation, Alabama | collected 2011 | reverse complement strand
TTGTTGTAGGTTTTTCCCGCGTCGAGAATTTCCACCGCCTCCTGCGGAAACGCGCCGAGGAAATCCTCATTGTCGAAGACAGCGGCGGCGTCCTCGTTCCATGCGGGATACGAGCGGAAGCTGCGGTTGTCCGTGAGGATGAGATCGACATTCTTTCCCCAGCGCAGAGCGCGATACACCTTCAGCGCGTGGATGGCGGTGCGGTTGTTGGGCTCTGTGCCGAGTCCATACTCGTCGAATTGCGTGACGGCGGCATCGCTCACCTTCGGTGCGTCGAAGCGATTGACGTCCGGATCGCCGCGCTTGGCAGCGTGCGAAGGCTGATATTCGAACCAGGCTTGCGCAGCGGCGACCTTGCGGATCTGCGCGCCGACAACGCCTTTGCCGTCGTCGGTCAGGCTCTGAAATCCTTTCCAGGAGAATTCGTGATTGTCCCACATGCAGATGAACGGCAAGCGCGCACGCGCATCCTGCAGATCGGGATCGGCGAGATAGGCGCGCCATGCGGCGCGGTAATCGTTGAGGTCGACGGGGACGTGGTAGTCCGCGATCTTCATGCCTTTGGGGTAGCGGACGATGTCGCGAATCTTGCGCGCGTAATATCCCTTGGGCCGGTCTTCCGGATACCAGACCAGCTCGTAGATGAAGTCGCCGAGGTGCAGCACGAAGCCCAGCTGGTCCGCCTCGGCGGCGCGCGCATCTTCGTAGAGCATGCGGCGGTAGGCGTTGTTGGCGCCGACATTCTGGTTCTGGCAGCTGACGAAGGCGAAAGAGACGGGGCGCGGATCGTCAACGGCCGGTGCGGTGCGCGTGCGGCCGACGCGGCTGCCATTTCCGGCCGCATCGCTGAAGCGATACCAATACACATGCGCCGGCTTCAGTCCGGCAGCCAGAACGCGCACCGTCCAGTCGTTCTCCGCTTTCGGCACGATGGAGGCTGTAGCAACCACGCGCTGGAAGTTCTCATCCTCCGCAACTTCGAGGGTGAGTTTCGGCGCAGCCTTTCCGCCGGCCGGATTGCGGCGGGTCCACAGGATCACGCTGTCAGCGGTGGGATCGCCCGAGGCCACGCCTTCCGGATAAAGATCGCGCCGCTCCTTCCACGCGCGCGTCGAGGCTTGTGCGAAACCGCTGGCCCACGCCAGCGCCGCACCCATTGCCGCAGCGCTCGCCACGAATGCGCGCCGGCTCAAGTCACGAGAGATTTGTTGCGCCATTTGGTGCCCCCGTTTTGCTGTAGGAGAGGCTGCCTCAGCCGCGCGCGGCCGCATAGCATGTGCGACGGCTTCAACCTTCACGAAATGGAGAGCCTGTCCTCAGCTCGTGGGAGCGGCAGGATTGGAGAACATGACCGGACGCGGTATCGGCTCCATCGGCACTTCGATGTCGTGCGGATAGCTGTCATTGGCGCCGGTGAACCCGTCGATGATGACACCGGTGACCCCGCCGGCGATGGCATTGCCGAACGTCACGAAATTGAATTGCGAGGAAGCAATCGCCCTCCCGTCCTTGAAGCCGCGCTTTGTGCAGATGACGTTCAGATCTTCGCGGCTTCGGGGCACCGTGACGGAATTCGGCGTGATCACATCCCAGTAGCCGCTCGCGGTGAACAGGACGCAACGCGCGCCCCAGACAGGCGGCGACGAAACGTTCACCGTCTGCGTCGTGCCTTTGATGACAGTGGCGCAGCCGGACAACGCCGCGGCGAAAGCGGCCACAGCCGCCAAGCCAACCAGTTTCATGAAACGCCCCTCGCCCGAACGGCGAAGGAAGTACCATCGCGGCGCCTATCGGTCCAGCCGCTGAGGCGCAAAAGCACCAGCCACGCCGACTCTTGGCGCTTGCATCGCGCTCCAATCTCGCGCCTGCTGCTTCGGTCAAAGGAACGCAAGGTCGGGGCGGCGCAGCCATGAGCGCAGCAGAAGGCGTTTTGCCAGCGCGTGTGCCGCGTGGGCATCGCACATTCTTCGGCCAGCCGCGGGCGCTTGCCTATCTCGCCTTCACCGAGGCCTGGGAGCGGTTTTCCTACTACGGCATGACATCGCTGCTCGTGCTCTACATGACGCAGGCGCTGTTCATGCCCGAGCACATCGGCAACATCGCGGGCTTTGCCGCCTATCGCAGCGCCATCGAAAGCGTGTTCGGGAAGATGAGCACCTTGGCGCTCGCCTCGCAGACCTACGGCCTCTACACCGGCTTCGTCTATTTCACGCCGCTGTTCGGCGGACTGATCGCGGACAGGCTCATCGGCCGGCGCAATGCCGTGGTCGCTGGCGCAATGCTGATGAGCGGCGGCCACATCGCCATGGCGTTCGATCAGTCGTTCCTGCTGGCGCTTGTGCTGCTCGTCACCGGCTGCGGCCTGCTCAAGGGCAACATCTCTACGCAGGTGGGGCAGCTCTATGCCGAAGACGATGCGACAGGCCGCACGCGCGGTTTTTCCATCTTCTCCATGGCAATCAATGTCGGCGCTGTAACGGGCCCGCTCACCTGCGGATTGCTGGCGCAGCTATACGGCTGGCATACCGGCTTTGGCCTTGCAGGCGCGCTGATGCTGATTGCGCTGGGCACCTATCTTTCGGGCTATCGCCATCTCACTGAAAGCGCGCGGACCTTTGCAGCATTTGAACCTGCCGCACCGCTCACCGCGCAGCAGAAGCGCGCCATGGCTGCGCTTCTTGTCGTGATGCTGATTACGATTCCGCATTCCATCGCCTTCTACCAGAATTCCAATGTCGGCCTCATCTGGATCAACGCCCATGTCGACCTCATGCTCGGCAGTTTTCACATGCCGGTGGCGTGGTTCGGCTCCGCCATGGATTCCTTCATCTCCATCGCCTGCGTGCCGTTCCTGTTCGCGCTCTGGCGTTGGCAGGCAAGGCACGGCGGTGAACCAAGCGAGATTGCGAAAATCGGAGTCGGCGCCGCGCTGGCCGCGGTTGCGAATGTTGTGCTTGCTGGTGCGGCGCTTCTGCCGGGCCGCGTCTCGCCGCTCGTTCCGATTCTCTATGAAGTCATTCTCGGTGTCGCCTTCATCTGGCAGTGGCCGACTTTGCTCGCGCTCGTGTCCCGCATTGCGCCGCAGCGGCTCAAATCGACCTTGATGGGCGCGGCGTTCCTCACCCTGTTCGTCTCCAACACCATCATCGGGCGCATCGGCGCGCTCTATGAGCACATGACGCCGGCGCAGTTCTGGTCGATGAATGCGGCCATCGCGGCCGCAGGCGCGGCGCTGGCTTTCTTCCTCCGCAAACCGCTTGGCCAGCTGCTGGAGCACCATGACTGAGGCGCCGAAACAGAAGCTGAAGTTTGTCGACACTGCGCTTTACACCTTGGCTGTCGGCGTCGGCATTCGCTGGATTGCGGTCGCCGCGGCGGTCGGGCCCGCCTCGCTGCCATTGTGGACGCTGGCGCTCGTGGTGTTTTTCCTTCCGCTTGGTGTTGCCACCGCCGAACTCACATCCCGCTTCGATGGCGAGGGCGGCATCTATCTCTGGGTCCGCGAGACGCTTGGCCCCTTCGCGGGATTCATTTGCGGCTGGCTCTACTGGATCGCGCTGATGCCGTATTTCGGCACAATTCTCTATTTCCTCAGTGGACTCATTCTTGCGGCTTTGGGCGGCGATCCGAAGAACACGCTCGCCTATCTTTCGATTTCGGTTTCGCTCTCGCTGCTGGTGACGGGCATCCAGATCGCGGGATTGAAGTACGGCAAATGGCTGCCAAATGTCGGAACGGCAGGCGGCTGGATCGTCGTTGCCATCATTGCGGTGACAGGCGCCGTTATTGCGGCGCGCGGCCAAAGCGCCACGGACTTTTTGCACGCCTCATGGATGCCGCACGCCAGCTTCGACACCGCCATTCTGTGGGGCACGATCGTGTTCGCCTATTCCGGCGCAGAAACGGTCGGCATGCTGCGCAATGAGATCGCAGGCGGCATGCGCACAGTGCTCAAGGTCTTATCGATCCTCGGCATCGGTTCGCTGATCATCTATATAGCCGGCACCTCTGCCTTCCTCGCCATTCTGCCGCAAAGCCAGCTGACGCGCCTTGCCGGATTTCCGGATGCCTTGCGGGCCGGATTGAATCATGTCGCGCTCGGTGACTATGCGCCGCTCGTGATCGGCCTCTTTGCGCTGAGCATGATGGGAAGTCTCACCGGCTGGTTCGGCGTGGGCGCGCGCTTGCCGTTCGCCGCCGGTCTCGATCATTTCCTGCCGCAAGCATTCGGCAAACGCCATCCGAAGACCGGCGCACCGGTCGCCGCCATTCTGTTGCAGGCCGCATTGATGCTGGTCTTCGTCGGCTTGAGCCAGGCGGGCACGAGCGTAGCCGCCGCATACGATTTCCTGGTTGCCGTCGCCGTGCTGGGCTCGACGATTCCCTACCTCTTCATGTTCGCAGGATACCTGAAGGCGGCGCGCATGCCCGATGCACCGGGCGTGTGGCGGCCTGCCGGCGGCGTGCGCACCAGCATTGTGCTCGGTTGGATGGCGCAGGTTTCGTGCCTGATTGCCATCGCCTGCACCTTGGTGCCGAGCTCGGGCGATCCGCATCCGTGGATCGGGCTGATGAAGATCGTCCTGTCTGCCGCAGCGATGTTCGGCATCGGCGCGCTGTTCTATTGGCTCGCCGACCGCCGCCGCAGAGCGGCACTGGCGCTCTCACCGGCGGAGTAAGGCGCATGCAAGAGCCCAATCCATCTCCGCGATTTTCACCGATGGAGTTCATGCGAAATGTCGTGATCCTGCTGATCGGCTCACTGTTCGTCTTGTATCTTGCAGCTTTGGGTTACTTGTACGCTCGTCAGCGCGACATGCTGTTCCCTCGGAACGGGGCACCAATAGAGTTGCCAGATCAGGCATCGATCTATCGTGCTCGCGATATTGTCGAATCCGACGGAACGCGTTTGACGATTTGGCAGGCTCCCGAGTCGCGCGAAGGCATGGGGACCTTCGTAATGTTCTACGGAAACGGCGCTTCGGTCCATGAATTCGCTCGAATTGGCGAAAGCCTTACTCGCTACGGCTTCGGCGTCGTTCTTGCGTCCTATCGCGGCTACTCCGGAAACACCGGAATTCCAAGCGAAACCGGGTTGATGGCCGACGCGCGCGCGGTGCTTGCGATTGTCCCCAAGGGTAATGGTCCGATCATCCTTTGGGGCCACAGCTTGGGATCTGGCGTTGCGGCGCGCATGGCAAGCGAAGACCGCGCCTCGGCCCTCATACTCGAATCACCGTTCACCGCCGCTGTCGATGTCGCAGCAGACGCATATCCGATTTTTCCGGTGCGCTGGTTGATGAAAGATCGATTCGACACGTTGTCGCTAGTGCCGCAGATAAAGCAGCCCGTTCTCCTTCTACACGTTACGGAGGATGAGGTTATTCCCTTCAAGATGAGCGAAACGCTGAACCGAGCTTTCGACACGCGCGCGACCTTCGTTCCCATTCGAGGAGCAGATCACAATCCGGATCAAGCTGAGCTGCTACCGATCGTACTGAATTGGCTGCACAACCGTTCAACGGCGATCTATGAAGGCAAGGCGCGGCGGCCGCGGATATGAGCGAATTGGTCATCCCGAGCGCCTGCAGAGACAATGTATATACACGTATTGACATCCGCTGCATGACCCAATAGTCTTCAAACCATGGCACGCACCCGCGCCTTCAAATCCGGGAACAGCCAGGCTGTCCGCATCCCCGCAGACATTGCTTATGCGGACACCGAAGCTGAACTCGAAATCACCCGCAGCGGCGACGTAATCACCATCTATCCCGCCCGGGGCAGTCTGAAGGACGCGATAGAGCAGCTGCAAAAAATGCCGAAACCATCCAGTGTGCAGCTGATTGAACGAACGCTCGTCCGCGATCCGGAAAAGCTCGGCGGCTGAGAGTGCCGTTTCTCGTTGACACGAATATCATCATACATGCGCGAGACGGCACAGTTTCTGTCGAGGAGCAATTCAGACAAAAGGATGGAGAGATCGTTCTTTCAGCGCTGTCCATGGCGGAGCTTCAGCGCGGCCTGCATATTCCGTCGGAGGGTGCCGCGCTTCGTCGCGCGCGTTTGGATGTTCTCCTGAAACGTATCCCCGTATTGCCATTTGGCGAGGCCGCGGCGAAAGAGTATGGACGTATCATAGCGCAGATCGGTTGGGTGCGGGGGCGAGACTTCGACCGGATGATCGCGGCGCATGCGCTTGCCACCGCTTCGATTCTTGTGACCAACAATGTCGCTGACTTTCGCGATATTCCCGGCCTTCAACTCGAGGACTGGACTTAATGCCTCTCCGTTCTGCCGCGCAGAATACGTCGGAGGTTGTATCCTTAACCCGCTGAGGTCGCGCGAACTGGACTTCGTGGGCGAGTCAGGCGCCCTCCCGATTTTTACGGGAGCCTGTCTGCTAAGGTGGCAGGATGGGCTTCCGGCCTTCAGTCCGGCCTTTCTTGTATTTTGAGGGGAGGGACATTATATGTTGCGACACGTGGTTCTTACGTCGCCGTCAGACGAAGCGCTTCCAAGTTGATCCGACCCGCCGAAAGCGCGCCTGACCAGCCGAAACCTTCCGAAAACCTGATGTTCTCGTTTTCCACGTCTGTGTGCGGCGGTGGTCGCCGGCACGGAACCTCGATGATCCAAGGAAAAAGATGACCATCGGTACCGTTAAATTCTTCAATACCACCAAAGGCTTCGGCTTCATCGCTCCGGAAGGCGGCGGCAAGGACGTGTTCGTTCACGTTTCGGCCGTGGAAGCTGCAGGCATGCGCAGCCTGAACGAAGGGCAGAAGGTGTCGTTCGACATCCAGCCCGACGCCAGGGGCGCCAAGGCGGCCAATCTAAAGGCCGTCTGATACGAAAAGCGGGGGCGGCGGGTTTTCCGCCGCCCTTGTTCTTTATGGCGAAAGGAAAGCCCATGGCCGACACCCGAACCGGAGCAGACCGCAGCGCGGCGCGCACCCGCGCGCAGAATCATTTCGCGGCCTCCGAGCAGCGCGAGACGCTGGTGCGGCAGATGATCGACAATGAGCGCGCGGCCGTTGCGGCGCGCACCGACAAGCTGCGTGCACTGCGGCTGGCAAAGGAAGAGGCCGATCGCGTTGCGGCGGCCAATGCACCCAAACCCGCGACGACGGCGAAGCCGCGCACGCGCCGGGCAGCGGCGAAGAAGGCCTAGCGCCTCCGTCGCACATCTTCAATTTCCAATTCCAGTTTGCGTGCGCACACAGCGCACGAAGCCTCACGCCAAAGCGTAAGTGGAACGTCACACATTTCCGTAAGACGAAAGCGGCGGCCCCATCGCAAGGGCCGCCGCTAATCCGCTACATCATTTGTGGCAATGATGATGCCCGTGTTCGTGATGACAATGATGATTGTCGTCGCCGGCTGAGGCGGCCGAAGCGCCAAGCCCAATCATCAACGCGGTGGCGGCTACAATCAAACGTGCAATCATAACGGAACTCCTTTGTTGCTTTGGTTACATGAGCGGCCGGTGCCCGACGATGATCCGGTGCCCCGTAATTCATTGACGAATGCGCCACCGCATAATTCCGCGCGCGAACCCTGCGCGCGTCAGGAAGTCGCGATACTTGCTTCATGATGGAATAACCTTCGGCAACATCCGGGTGCGGAGCAAATGCCGCTTATGCGTTACTTCCTAAGCGCCAATGGCGGGCCGCTGGTGGCGCTGCACGTTGAGATCCACCGTCACCGAAACGCTGTCGGCGATCCGCACGAGCGGAATGCTGCCGTTGATCCCATAATCCTTGCGATTGAACGCCATGGTGCCTTTGATAGTGCCGCCGCTCGTCCCCGCGCGGGAAACCGTCAAAGCGAGTCTTTCCGGCTTGGTCACGCCGCGGATGGTGAAATTGCCGTCCACCTCGAATGTGTTTGCACCGGTCTGCACGATCCGTGTCGAGCGAAAGGTGAAGCTGGGGTATTGTGCGGCGGCGAAAAAATCGTCGCTCTTCAGTTTGCGATCCTTCAGGCCGCTTCCGGTATTCACGCTGCCGGCGTCGATCTGGATGCTCATGACGCAGCTCGCGGCATCGGTGGAGGCACAGGTAAGGCCGGCATTCCACCGGTCGAACGTGCCCGAAACCGGCACCGAGGCGCTGACGAAAAACTTGGCGGAGCTGCCTTGCGTGGGGATCGCAAACACGGGAGCGGTTTGTGCCTGGCAAGGTGCCGCTATTGTGCCAACAGCGGCGAAATATAGCAGTGCCAGCTGAGCGCGTTGCGCGGCCGTCTTCCGGACCCGGCAGAAATCAATCGCCATAAAGTTGTTCTTCTCTCAATGCGAGGGTGCGCTTTCCGCACTCACACGCGCCACGAAACATCTTCGGGTTATCAACCAGCGATAGTAGCGCGTGATCTGGGACGCGATGAATTGAACCAAGGTCCAATCGTTCCCGAATTCCGAATCGGTGCTAACATTGCGAGGGCCGTTAATGTCGGGGTCGGCAAATGACAGAATGGATTCGCTGCACGCGTGCCGGCAGTGGAGAGGCGGTTTTCGTGAACAGGGCGCGAGCCGTGTCGGTGTCCCGACGGGATGAGAACACTACAGCCATCATCTTCGCCGATAGTGAGGGCGACTGCATCCTAATCCAGGAGCCACCCGAGGCATTCCTGCGAACGAAGCCGTTCAGCTAGGCACACGAAGTGGCAAACGAAGACATCTACTACAAGAGCTGGCGCATCCAGGTTACGCCGTACGTTTCGGGATGGAAGGCACTGCTCTATCGCCCCGCTGGCGAAAAGTCCGAACCTGCAATTCCCATTGGCTCTGATCGCAAGCTCGTCATCGCGGAAGCAAAACAGTATATCGACCGCACATCTCGCCGTTAGCTGGCGCATCCGGTTTCTTCCTCGACATAACGCACGGCGGGTTTGCGGCAGGTGGCTCACCCCGCACGAGCCGCGCAGTCTGCTAGGAAGCGACGTTGGCCTTGTCGATCAGCGAACGGATGCGGGCGAGGGCAATCTGGAAATCATAGGGTTTCGACAGCACCTGGTGCTTCTCACAAAGCCCTTCCGCGGTACGGGCTACGCCGATGTCTCCGGACGCCAGAAGGATGGGAAGGCCGGGGCGATGCTCCCGAACCCATTGCGCAAGGCCAAACCCGTCTGTGGTCCCCGGCATGCGCACGTCGGAGAAGACAACGTCGATGGGAAACTCGGCGCCCTGGATCATGCTGACGGCTTCGGCAGCAGTGCTGGCCTCGATCACCTTGAACCGGCATTCCTGCAGATAGTCGGAAACAGCCATGCGAAGCAGCACATCATCCTCAACGATGAGGATGGTGGCCTGGCGTTCCTCAGGCTCTGGCAGCCTTACTTCACTCAGATTGGTCATTGTTCGTTATTCAAGGCACACGTGGCAGGTGCGGAACGTGACAGTAGCGTCAGGGTTCCTGCGTAAGGCGGTCACATGTCTGGAATGCGGCACCTTGTGTCCACTTGCGTGGTGTCTGCGCGCGGGCGCACCTGTAACAGGTTCCGCGTGATCTATTCGATGCTAGGACGCGAGATCGGCGGCTTTGAATTGAACTAAGGTCCAACGCGGCGGCAGCCGGTATATGCCATAACAAGAAGAAAGCCTGAGCCTGTTTGGCAGGCTCAGGCTTTAGCAAGCTGCCTATTTCAAAACCGCCTCGCGCATCATCATGTCGCCCATGATGGTGCGGATGGAGCCCCGTGCCGCCTGCTCGTGATCGGATTTGGCGATCGAACCGGCGATCTTCGCCTGCAGCGCGTATTGTTGGGCTTGCGACATATCGAACGCCGCCATGTTCTTGTAGGTCTGCGCGAGGAAGATGTCCGGCTCACCGGCCCTTGGGTTCTGCACCAGCCAGACGTGGTAATCCGTGATGACGCCCGCCTTCTTCATCGCCTCTTCCTGGCGTTTCCAGTCGGTCGCGAGCCAGTGCATGTAGTCGTTGAAATGACCGTCCTTGGTCTGGATGGAGGCGACGTCCAACACAGCCCCGTTTTCGAACATGGGCGCGTCGCTGTCCTGCGCGATGGCAGGGACGATGGCAACGGTAAGCGACACCGCAAGCGCGGCGAGTGAATATCTCATCGAAATTCCCCTTCGAGGTTTGGATGGAAATGCGTTCAACACATACGCGCGCGCCAGCCGGGCGGCGTCTTCGGGAGGCTGAGATAATCAGCGCCTTCTATCTAGCATCCAAACGATCAGAAGGCATCTTAATCTTCACGAGCTACGCGCGGAGCCTCACGGGGATTTCCAGCATCCGGACCTCGGCGCCGCGTCGCTCGAACCGAGGTTGCCCAGTATTGGGAAGGCGCCTGGCAGTGCCGATTTCGAGTGCTATTCCCAACCTGACCACTGGGGCGGCTATGCGACGCCCGAAGAAGCGCTCCGCCGGGCAGAGGATGTGTGCTGCTGCATGCCCGAGACTTTTGAGACTGGACCATTTGGGTGGTCAGCCAGCGAATAGAACCACGCATGCCGAAAGGCTGGCGGGAATATCCTCTAAACTTTGCTTCGTTCTCTGTTTAGTCCTATACTGGGCAGATGAATCATGCAGGGTTGGTCCGCGAGCTCAATGGGTATCTCGCGGCGCAGGTGACATTGGGACAGGCGTTTCGGGTCCGGGCCTTTGCCGCGGCGGACCCGCGGCTGCGCTCGGCCTGGATCGGCCATTTCGTGCGGTTCACCAGCGGGATGGCGGCGACTGCCAGCGTTCTGGCTCAACTTCAGCATGCCGGCAGCGGCGCGGCTTTGTCGCGTCCGCTGCTGCGGCTGCCTGCGTTGCCGCGTCTGCCGGATGAGGGGGAGGGGGCACCCCCTGAAATCCGCAAAACAACCTCAGGCGGAATTTGTAATTCCACCAACGGCTTAGGGTTCCTTCCCCGCGAGGCGGGGGAGGGTGGCCACGCGAAGCGTGGTGGAGGGGGCGAGAGCTGCCGCGGCGGTGTGGCGCCCCCCTCCCCGGCTTCGCCGGTACTTCCCCTGCTTTGCAGGGGGAGAGCCAAATGCGCGAGGTCCAAAGGTGGGGCGCCGAGGGGTAACCGGAACGCCCTGAAGGCGGGCTGCCACACGGCGGCCTTCCACGAATTCGGACGCGAGCTCAGCACCTATCTGAAAGTGCTGCGGGCGCAGCTTGCGGCGATCATGGCGGGGGTACCGCGGCAGCCCGCGCGCGTGCTCTATCTTATCCAGACGCCGACCCGCTGCTACACGAAAGTCCTCTGCGGCCGGCGGCGGCAAGCATCGCTGCCTCGCGACATCGAAGCCGCCGGCCAAACGCCGTTCGTGATTGGCCGCACCTCCGCGCCCGCCTATATTGGGGAAAAGCCATTCCCCGATATCCGCGAAGGAGCATCCGATGCTGAGCAAGCTGCAATTCTATATCGACGGCAAATGGGTCGACCCTGCCACGCCGAAGGCGCTCGACGTGATCGATCCGGCGAACGAAGAGGCTTTCGCGCGCATCAGCCTGGGCTCGAAAGCGGATGTGGACAGAGCCGTGGCCGCGGCGCGCCGCGCCTTCCCGGCATGGTCGCGCACCACCAAGGACGAGCGCCTCGCGCTGATGCAGAAGATCGTGGAGGTCTATCAGCGTGGCTACGGCGAGATGGCGGAAACCATTTCGCGCGAGATGGGCGCGCCTTTGTCGCTCTCGAAGAACGCGCAAGCCGCGATGGGCATCGCGCATCTCACCACTGCCATGAAGGTGCTGAAGGATTTCGAGTTCGTGAAGCCGCAAGGGACGACCGCCATCTGCTACGAACCCGTAGGCGTGGTGGGCATGATCACGCCGTGGAACTGGCCCATCAACCAGATCGCCTGCAAAGTGGCGCCAGCGCTGGCGGCGGGCTGCACCATGGTCCTGAAACCGTCCGAAGTGGCGCCGCTGAACGCCATGCTGTTCGCCGAAGTGCTGGACGAAGCGGGTGTGCCGGCCGGCGTGTTCAATCTGGTGAACGGCGATGGGCCGAGCGTGGGCGAAGCGCTGAGCGCGCATCCCGGCATCGACATGATGTCATTCACGGGGTCGACCCGCGCAGGTGTTGCGGTGGCGAAGGCCGCAGCCGACACCGTGAAGCGCGTAGCGCAGGAGCTGGGCGGCAAATCCGCCAACATCGTACTGGACGATGCGGATTTGTCGAAGGTCATCCCCGAAGGCGTGATGAACATGTTCTCGAATTCGGGGCAGTCGTGCAACGCGCCGAGCCGCATGTTCGTGCCGCGCGCAAAACAGGATGAAGTTGTCGCGATTGCGAAAGCGACGGCCGAGAAGGTGAAGGTGGGCGATCCGTTCGCCGAAGGCACGCGGCTTGGGCCGGTGGTGAGCGAGGTGCAGTTCAACAAGATCCAGCGCCTGATCCAGGCGGGGATCGATGAAGGCGCAACCCTGGTAACGGGCGGCGTGGGGCGGCCGGAAGGGTTGAACCGCGGCTACTATGTGCGGCCGACGATTTTCGCCGATGTGCGCAATGACATGACGATTGCGCGCGAGGAGATCTTCGGGCCGGTGCTGTCGATCCTGCCCTATGACAGCGAGGAGCAGGCGATCGAGCAGGCGAACGACACGCCGTATGGTTTGTCCGGCTACGTGCAGTCGGGCTCGGTCGAGCATGCGCGCGATGTGGCGGCGCAATTGCGTACCGGCATGGTGCATCTAAATGGTGCCGGCGTGGATCTCGCCGCACCGTTCGGCGGTTACAAGCAGTCCGGCACGGGGCGCGAATGGGGCGCACTCGGCTTCCACGAGTTTCTGGAGGTGAAAGCCGTGATGGGCTACGCGGCGTAAGTTGGTGTTGGGCGAGGAGAGATGAGCAAGCGCACTCTCCTCGTTCCCGATCAGGTTTGGACCGACGGCGAGACGCAGCGCGGAGGCTGCGTTCTCGTGGAAGGCGAGCGGATTGCGGCTGTTGGAACGCGGCAATCCATCGGCGATGTTGCCGACTGCGAAGTGATCGAGCTTCCCGGCTGCACTCTGCTGCCGGGATTGATGGACCTGCATTCACATCTCTTTCTGCACGCGTACAACGAAACCTCGTGGGACGATCAGGTGTTGAAGGAGACGGAAGCGTATCGCACAGTTCGCGCCGTGCGCCACGCCGAAGCCACCTTGATGGCCGGCTTCACCACCTTGCGCGATCTCGGCACCGAAGGCGCCGGTTATGCCGATGTGTCGCTGAAGCGCGCTATTGAAGATGGCATTGTCAAAGGCCCGCGTCTGTTCGTGGCGGGCCGCGCCATCGTGGCGACCGGTGCTTACGGTCCGGCGCGGCGCAACTTCCGCACCGATTGCTGCTTCCCGCAAGGCGGTCTGGAAGCGAGCGGCGTTGAAGAGATTGTGCGCGCCGTGCGCATCGAAGCCGCGCACGGCGCGGACTGGATCAAGCTCTACGGCGATTATCGCGTGGGGCCGAACGGTGAAACGCGACCGACGTTTTCGCAGGAAGAACTGAACGCCGCCGTCGCCACCGCGCACGATCTCGGCCGGCCCGTCGCCGTGCATGCGATGACCGACGAAGCCATGCAGCGCGCCGCTTGCGCCGGCGTGCAAACGATTGAGCACGGCTACGGCGGCAGCCGCGAGACCTTCGCGCTGATGCGGAAGAACAATGTCGCCTTCCTGCCGACGCTGACCGTCAGCGAAGCGCTGAGCGAATATTTCCGCGATTATGTGCCCGGTGAATCCGATCCCACTGAATCCATGCAGATGGCGGAGCGTGGGTTCCGCAATGCACTGGCCGAAGGCGTCACGATTGGCTGCGGCAGCGACGTCGGCCCGTTCCCGCATGGCGATAACGTGCGGGAACTTGTGTGGATGACGCGCCTCGGCATGTCGCCTGCACAATCGTTGCTCGCCGCGACAAGCGTCGACGCAAAAATCCTCGGCCGATCGCACGAACTCGGCAGCATCAAATCCGGTTACCTCGCCGATCTGGTTGCTGTCGACGCTTCACCGCTGGAGAACATCGCATCACTGAAGGACGTTCGGCTGGTGATGAAAGGAGGCGAAGTCGTTCGAAGGAACTATGGTTAAGCGCACTGCTGTTGACGCGCCTGCGCCCGATGTGTTGATTCGGGGTCGCGGGCTGTCTGGCTGAACGAGAGATGATGCCGTTGTAAGATGGTCGCGCTGCCGCTTCCAAATCTGCCCGAAGGTCTGTCCGACCTGCGCGATCTGGCGCTCGATTTGCGCTGGACCTGGAATCATGAAGCGGACGCCCTGTGGGACTACATTGACGAGCGCTTGTGGAAGCGCACCCGGAATCCGTGGAGTGTGCTGCAAGGTGCCACACCGCAACGTTTGCAGCGCCTGGCTGAGGATCATGCCTTCCGCGACAAGCTCCGGGAATACGTAGCGGCGCGGCAGCGTTACCTGGAACAGCCCGGCTGGTTTGTCTCCGCACATGGTGAGCGCGCGCTGAACGGCGTCGCCTATTTCAGCATGGAGTTCGGCCTTGGCGCGGCGCTGCCGCTCTACGCCGGCGGCCTTGGCGTGCTTGCCGGCGACTACATGAAAACCGCCAGCGATCTCGCTGCGCCGGTGATCGGCATCGGTCTTCTCTATCAGGAAGGCTACTTCCGCCAGATCGTCGACACGGAAGGACTGCAGCAGGAGCTGTATCCGTACAACGAGCCGGCCAGTCTGCCTGTCGCACCGGTCATTCTGGATGAGGGCGGCTGGTTGCGCATACCGCTCGAATTCCCAGGCCGCACCGTTCAGCTGCGAGTCTGGAGAGCAACCGTCGGGCGCGTCACGCTCTATCTGCTAGACAGCAACGATCTGCTGAACAGTCCTGTCGATCGGGGCATCACGGCCAAGCTCTACGGCGGCGGCAGTGAAATCCGGCTAATGCAGGAAATCGCGCTCGGCATCGGCGGCTGGCGCGTGGTGGAAACGCTGC
>JADMIO011302025.1_pt1 | contig 14899 bp, 14 predicted proteins | sample 8958161 | NCBI WGS metagenome assembly JADMIO01 (sample SAMN16585339, study PRJNA669376) | soil metagenome | isolation source: Crop rotation soil | place: USA: Cullars Rotation, Alabama | collected 2011 | reverse complement strand
GACGAAAGGCCCAGTCTTTCGACTGAGCCTTTCGTTTTATTTGACCATGTTGGTATGATTTAAATTAATACGACTCACTATAGGGTCAGTGCGGCCGCGACTTCAAGTCACGTGAATTCCAAGCTTCGGATCCCACTGTGCTGGAAAGCTACGAGACGGCCGCCGAGGGCGCCTGGGGCGGCAAGCACTACTTCACCTCTGACCGCTGGGACGACCTCTTCGCCGACGTGCGCGTCGACCTGCAGGTCCACGCCGGCCACCTCGCGACCGACCACTGCCAGGCCACCGTCTTCAAGGACCCGCCGGGCAACCGCAGCGGCCCCGGCGCCGTGGTCAACTCGACCACGGGCTCGCCGAGCGCGACCACGGGCCAGTTCCGCGCCTCCGACATCACGGGCACCAACGACTACCTCAACTACTCGCTGCAGTTCGAGAGCGGCTCGGCCAACCTGCGCCGCGCGTTCTCGACCAGCCTGGAGGCGTTCGGCGACGACGGCGACAAGCACCTCGACAAGCTGATCGTCGACTTCCAGCGCGGCACGCCGACCGGCGGCGCCCACATCACGATCACCGGGCACGCGAGCACCACCGGCGACGGGGAGAACAACCTGCGGCTCTCGCGCCGCCGGGCCGAGGCGGTGGCCGCCTACCTGCGCACCCACGGCGACAAGATCGCCAACTCGCGGATCACCGTGGAGGCCGTCGGCTCCGACGGCGCCGAGGCCGACGAGAGCTGGCAGCGCGTGGACATCCGCATCGGCGACGGCCAGGCGCAGGTCACGATGGCGCACGAGACCGGCCACATGTTCGGCCTCGACGACGAGTACGCCTCGCCGCCCGGCGGCATCGCCCCGGGCGCCGGCACGCCCGGCCAGATCGGCACGCCCGTCGCCCACTCCGCCATCTCCGGCGCGATGGGCGGAGGTGTGCAGGCGGCCGTCTTCGAGAACAACGACAACATCATGTCCGTCGGCAACGTCGTTCGCCCGCAGCACTACGCCACGTTCCTGGAGGGCCTCAACCTCGTCACGAACCCGGAGCGCTTCCACTACGGCGGCGCCGGCCACTCGCCGACTGCGATCCCCGACCTGATCGGGCCGGACGTCGTGCATCCGCCCGGCGAGCCCACGGCGGTCGCGTGAGCCTCGTCTTCGGCTACGCCGCAGGCGCCGGGCGCGCCGCCGCATCGGGGATGCGCGTGCACGAGGACGGACGGGTGGAGCTGCTCGAGCCCGGCTCGGACTGGCGGCAGATCGCCACGCTGACCGGGCCGGAGGTCGACGAGCTCGCCGCCCGCACCCGCGCGGCCGGCGTCCCCGACCTCCCGGCCGAGGTCCCGCGGCCGTCCGGCCTGCACGGCGGCGGCGAGTGCGAGCTGTGGAGCGACCTCGACGGGCGCTCCGTGCACAGCGTCATCCACGGCTGGACGGAGGTCAACGAGGCCGCGCAGCCGACGCTCGAGCTGGTGCTGGCGCTGTCCGGGCTGGTCTCGGCCGCCCAGGCGCGGGGCTAGCCGCTGTAGCGGGCCAGCGCGTCGGTCATGCGGTCCTGGAGCCGCCGCGCCGTCCAGGGGTAGACGCCGTTCATCAGGAACGCGAAGGCGATCCGGCGCCCGCGCCGCGTCTCGCAGTAGCCGGCCAGCGCGGAGACGTTGGAGAGCGTCCCCGTCTTGGCCCGGCAGGCGTCGCGCGCCGCGGAGCCGCGCATGCGGTCGTAGAGCGTGCCGGTGCGGCCGGCCACGGCGAGCGAGAGCTCGAACGGCTCGGCGAGCACCGGGTCCTCGTCCATCGCGGTCAGCAGCGCCGTCACCGCCTTCGGCGAGGTGCGGTTGGAGCGCGAGAGGCCGGAGCCGTCCACGACCGCGGTGCGGATGCCCAGCCGGGCGGCCTCGGCGCGCACGACCGCCGCGCCGGCGCTGGTCGTGCCGCCGGCGCCGAAGCGGGCCCCGAGCGCCTTGATCAGCGTCTCGGCGATGAAGTTGTCCGACGGGACGTTCATCGAGGCGATGAGGTTCTGCAGGGCGGGCGAGTTGACGCTCGTCAGCGCGATCGCGCCGGCGGGCGTGGCGCCGGTGCGGGCGCTGCGGCGCACGCGCACGCCGCGGCGGCGCAGCGCCTTCGTGAGGGCCTTGGCGGCGAACCGCGGCGGGCTGGCCTGGAACAGCGGCCGCCGCTGCCCGGTGAACCCGCGGTTGAAGGTGAGCGCGCTCAGCGGCCCGACATAGGTGGAGGTGCGGAAGCCCTCCGAGGGCGGCCCGCGCAGCCCGTCCCAGAGCGTCTCGTCGCCGATCACGCGGCCGTCGACCTCGGTGATGCCGGTCCGCTCGATCAGGCTGTCGGCGAGCAGGCCCACGGCGCGGCTGTCGAAGCTCGGGTCGCCGTTGCCGCGCAGGTAGAGGTTCCCGTCCAGCACGCCGGTGGCCGGGTCGACGGCCGCGGCGCCGAGCAGGTCGGTGGGGATCGTGCCCTGCGGGCCGAAGCGCTCCAGCGCGGCCGCCGTCGTGTAGAGCTTCTCGACGGAGGCGGGGATCCGCGGCACCGCGGCGTCCTCGCTGTAGATGGCGCGGCCCGTGACCAGATCGACCACGTGGGCGCCCGAGTAGGGGCCGGCCTTGGCCATCTCCTTGCGCAGGATCCGCTTGGTCGTCGACGGGCCGGCCGCCTCGGCCGCGGGGGCGAGGGCGGCGCACAGCAGCGCGCAGGCGAGAGCGGTGATCCGGAGCATCGGGCGTCAGAACCCGCGGTATGCGGCGAAGTCGCGGGGTCCGCCGAATAGACTGCCGGAACCATGGGCAACGTGGTCAAGCTCGAGACCAAGAGCCGCAGCCGGCGGCGCTCCAAGACCGCCCTGGTGCTCGGCGGGGGCGGCTTCACCGGGGCCGTCTACGAGATCGGCGCGCTGCGGGCCCTGGACCTGCTCTCGGTCAACCGCACGATCAACGACTTCGACGTCTACGTGGGCACCAGCGCCGGCTCGCTCGTGGGCGCCCTGACCGCCAACGGCGTCACGCCCGAGACGATGATGCGCGTCGTCAACGGCCAGCCCGTGCCCGGCTTCCCGGCGATCCAGCGCGAGATGCTGCTGCGCCCCAACTACCGCGAGTTCGCGGCCAAGGGCCTCAAGTTCCCCTTCCACCTCCTCGGCGTGATGCGCGAGCTCACCCGCAACCTCGGCGGCTTCGGCGCCGTCGACCTCGCGATCGCGCTCGCCGACGCGCTGCCCTCGGGCGCCTACACCGGAGCGGGGATCGAGGCCTACGTGCGCGACGTCCTCGCCACCGAGGGCTGCACCGACGACTTCCGCGAGCTCGGCTGCGAGCTCTACCTGGCCGCCACCGACCTCGACACCTGCGAGCGCCTCGTGCTCGGTGCCGAGGGCTGGGACGACGTGCCGATCTCCTCGGCCGTGCGCGCCTCGACGGCGCTGCCGATGGTCTACGAGCCGCACCGCGTCAAGGACCGCGAGCTCGTCGACGGCGGCATCGTCTCCACCACCAACCTCGACATCGCGGTCGAGGCGGGGGCGAAGTTCATCGTCGTCGTCAACCCGCTGGTGCCGTTCGTCAACGACTTCACGAAGGAGATCCCGACGCTGTTCGGGACCCGCACCCGCCGCGTGTCGGACATGGGCTTCCCGAAGATCGGCTACCAGACGTTCAAGCTGCTCGCCTATCAGCGCCTGCACGAGATGGCCGAGAGCTGGAAGGAGCGCTACCCGGGCGTCGACATCGTGCTGATCGAGCCCGAGCCCGACGACGAGCTGATGTTCCAGACGAACATCCTCAACTACAACGCCCGGATCGCCGTCGCCCGCCACGGCTTCCACTCCGTGACGCTCAAGCTGGCCGAGAACTACGACGAGTGGCGCGAGGTCGCCTCGCGGCACGGGATCAGGATCTCCGCGACGCGCGTGCGCAAGATCGTCGAGCACTACGGCGCGGAGAAGGAGAAGACCCGCGCCTGGCGGCGCATCCTCGAGCAGACCACGGGCACGCTGCTGCGCCAGAGCGCCGGGCAGCAGTGAGCCTCCCGGGCCCCCGCACGCCCCGGCCGCTGCAGGGCGCGCTCTTCCTCGCCGACGAGTACCGCTACCTCGCGCGCTGCCGCCGCCGCTACGGCGACGTGTTCGCCCTGGAGGTGTGGCCCTTCCACCCGCTCGTGGTGGTCGGCGACCCCACGGAGGTCAAGCGGATCTTCACCGGCGATCCGGCGCAGCTGCACGCCGGCGAGGGCAACCAGGTGCTCGAGCCGATGGTCGGCTCGCACTCGGTGCTCATCCTCGACGAGCAGGAGCACCTGCGCACGCGCAAGATGCAGCTGCCGCCGTTCCACGGCGCGCGGATGCGCGTCTACGGCGACGTGATGCGCGACCTGACCGAGCAGGCGGTGGCCTCGTGGCCCGTCGGCGAGCCGTTCCCGCTGCTGCCGGAGATGCAGCGGCTGACGCTGCGGGTCATCCTGCGCACCGTCTTCGGCCTCGAGGAGGGCGCGCGCATGGCCGAGCTGGAGGGCGCGCTGGTGCGCTCGCTGCCGCTGGCCACGCGGATCATGCTCGTGCCGCCGCTGCAGCGCGACCTCGGGCCGTGGAGCCCGGCCGGGCGCTTCGCCGCCGCCCGCGCCGAGGTCGACCGCCTGCTGCTGGCCGAGATCGCCCGGCGGCGGGAGAGCGGCACCCGCGGCGACGACGTCATGTCGATGCTCATGGAGGCCGACGAGGACGCCTCCGACGAGGCGCTGCGCGACCACCTCGTGACGCTCCTGGTGGCCGGCCACGAGACGACGGCGACCCAGCTCTCGTGGACCTTCGAGCGGCTCGTCCGCCACCCGGAGGCGATGGCGCGGGCGCGCGAGGACGAGGCGTACCTGGACGCGGCCGTCCAGGAGTCCCAGCGGACGCGGCCGGTCCTGACCTTCGCCATGCGCACGCTCAAGGCGCCGCTCGAGGTGGCGGGCCACCAGGTGCCCGCGGGGGCGACCGTGGGCACCTCCGTCGCGCTCCTGCACTCCCGCGAGGACCTCTACCCGGAGCCGTACGCGTTCCGCCCCGAGCGCTTCGTCGGCGCCAAGCCGGACACCTACGGGTGGATCCCCTTCGGCGGTGGCGTGCGGCGCTGCCTCGGCGCCGCGTTCGCGCAGTTCGAGATGCGACAGGTGCTCGGCGAGGTGCTGGCCCGGCGGGCGCTGCGCCCCGCGGACGCGGCGCCCGAGCGGCGCCGCAGGCGCGGCATCACCCAGGTGCCGGCCCGCGGCGCGCGCGTCGTGGCTCAGGCGCTGTAGAGCGCCTCGAAGCGGTCGGCGTACTTCTCGTTGACCACGTTGCGCTTGACCTTCAGGGTCGGGGTCAGCTCGCCCGTCTCCTGGCTGAGGTCGTGGTCGAGGATCGTGAACTTCTTGACCTGCTCGACCTGGGCGTAGTTGGCGTTGACCTCGTCGAGGATCCCCTGGACGCGCTCGTGGACCTTCGGGTCCTCGGCCAGCGCCGCGACGTCGGCGTCCTCGATGCCGAGCTCCTTCGCGAGCGCGGGCGCCTCCTCCGGGTCCAGCGTGACGAGCACGACCGGGTAGGGGCGGCGGTCGCCGTGCATGACCGCCTGGGAGATCCAGCGGTTCTGCTTGAGGTCGTTCTCGATGTTGGCGGGCGTGAGGTTCTTGCCGCCGGCGGTGATGATGATGTCCTTCTTGCGGCCGGTGATGCTCAGGAAGCCGTCCTCGTCGACCGAGCCGAGGTCGCCGGTGTGCAGCCAGCCGTCGACGATCGTGCCCCACGACTCGTCCTGCATCTTGTAGTAGCCCTGGAAGATGTTCGGGCCCTTGAGCAGGATCTCGCCGTCATCGGCGATCCGGACCTCGCTGCCCGGGATGGCGAAGCCGACCGTGCCGATCTTGTAGCGCTCCCGCGTCTGCGTCGTGCAGACCGTCGAGGTCTCGGTCATGCCGTAGCCCTCGAGCACGGGCACCCCGCAGGCGAAGAAGAACTCGAGGATCTCCTTGGCGATCGGGGCGGCGCCGGTGTTGGCCTGCTTGAGGTTGCCCCCGAAGGCCGCGCGGACGTTCTTGAACAGCGCCTCCTCGGCGGCGTCGAAGTGCGCCTGCAGCTCGGCGGGGACCTCCTGGCCGGCCTCCTGCAGCCGGCGCACCTGCAGCCCGACCTGGGTGGCGCCCTTGATCTTCGCCGGGTCGCCGTTGGCCGTGACGAGCGTGTAGATCTTCTCGAAGATCCGCGGCACCGAGGGCAGGTAGGTGGGGTGGACCTCGTTGAGCTCGACCACGATCTGCTTCGTGTCGCCGCCGAAGTAGGCGATCGTCGAGCCGAGGTCGAACGCGAGCAGCTGGATCAGCAGCGCGTAGGAGTGGGCGAGCGGCAGGTAGAGGTAGGCGACCTCGCCGGCCTCGAGCGCGCCGATCGACTCGCAGGAGTTGAGCACCTCGCGGTAGTTGCCGTGCGTGAGCACGCAGCCCTTCGGCGGGCCGGTGGTGCCGGAGGTGTAGATGAACGTGTACGGGTCGCCGGGCTTGACCGCGGCGGCGCGCTCGGCCACCTCGGCGGCGTCGCGGCCGCGGCCGCGCTCGCGCAGCTCGTCCAGCGAGATCGCGCCGTCGGTGGGCTCGACGGCGATCACCTGCTCGAGGGCCGGCAGCTCGCCCCGCACCTGCTCGATCTTGGCCGCCTGGCCGGCGTCCTCGACCACGATGAAGCGGGCCTCCGAGTTGCTGGTGACCCAGGCGCACTCCGACGGCGAGTTGGTCGGGTAGATCGGGACCACGACGCCGCCGGCGCTCGTGATCGCGAAGTCCGCGTAGGTCCACTCGGGCCGCGTCGTGCACAGCAGCGCGACCCGGTCACCGGGCTGCAGGCCGAGGTCGATCAGCCCGCGGGCGAGCTCGGACACGATCTCGCCGACCTCGGCGAAGGACACGTCGTGCCATGCGCCGTCGCGCTTGAACTTGACGGCCGCGTGGTCGCCGAACTTCTCGGCGGCCGCAGCCATCATGTCGGCGATCGTCTTCGACCCCGTCGATTCCTCGACGGCGGGCACCGTGCTCGCTTCCATCCGCTCCTCCTCAGGACCCAGGGAAGGCGGATTCTATGTGGGCGGCGCGCCCGCGGCGCGCCGCCGGCGCCCTAAGCGGTGGCTACCCGGGCGACGGTGGGACTGCGGGACGCGCTCTGCTCGCTGACGTTGGCGAGGAAGAGGGTCTTGTCGATGCGCCCCTGGAAGATGGGCACGCCCAGCTCCATGCACTTCTCGATGACTTCGCGACGCTCCATGCCGGACTCCCGCGCGAGCTCGGTGGGCGTGAGGTGGATTGCCATCGCTATCGGCCTCCTGTGAGGTTTGCCACGTGGAGGGAAGGTACAGCCTCTCCCGGACGCCCACAACCGAGAATCGTCAACACGAGCTAAACATGGTCTTCATGCCGACGTGGGTGAGGCTTCTCACCCATCAGACCGGATTCGGGATGTCCACGAAGACGTGCTCGATCCCGAAGCGATCGGCCAGCCAATCTCCCAGCGCACGCACGCCGAACGTCTCCGTGGCGTAGTGGCCGGCGGCGATGAAGTGGATCCCGAGCTCGCGCGCGTCGGCCATCACGTTCTCCTTCGGCTCGCCCGTCAAGAAGGCGTCAAGCCCGAGCGCGGCCGCCTCGTCGAGCGAGCTCGCGGCGGAGCCGGAGACGATCCCGATGCGCCGCACGCGCCCGGGCCCGGCGCCCTGCACGAGCGGCTCGCGCCCCGTCACCTCGCGCACGCGCGCGAAGAGCTCGTCGGCGGCGACGCCGTCGCCCGGGAAGGTGCCGGCGCGACCGATCGCGCGGCCCTTGAAATCGCCGAAGGCCTCGTGGCGCTCGCAGCCCAGCGCGTTGGCCAGGATCGCGTTGTTGCCCACCTCGGGGTGCGCATCGAGGGGAATGTGGTACGCCGCGAGCGCCAGGTCGTGCTTGAACAGCGGCCGCAGGCGCTCGGCGAGCATCGGCGAGAGCCCCGTGGGGTGGAAGTCCCAGAACAGGCCGTGGTGGACGAGCAGCAGCTGGGCGTCGAGCTCGATCGCGCGCTCGATCAGCTCGCGCTGGGCCGTCACCCCGGTCACCACGCGGCGCGCCTCCGCGCCGCCGGGGACCTGCAGGCCGTTGGGCCCGAGGTCGGCGAACGCGCCAGGTTCGAGCAGCTCGTCGAGCGCCGCGACGATCGACGTGATCCGGGCTTGAGGGGTCATCCGCACGCCTTCGATGTTTGAGAAACGTCAAGAACGGTCAAGTGAACGCTAGAGTTTTCTGTCTCGCTTTCAGGGGGCGAGGCAGGGAGCCTCGTCATCATCGCGGAAGCGCAGGAGGGATCTCCGAAGTGGGTAGGGGCACATGAGCGCGCTCTTGCAGGCGTCCGACAGCGCCTTCGAGTCCGAATCCGCAAGCGACCACACGCTGGTCGCCAATGTCCGGCGCGGCGACGACCGCGCCTTCGAGGCGCTCTACCAGCGCTACCAGCGGCGCATCCACGCCTACGTCCTCGGCATGGTCAAGGACCATCAGCGCGCGGAGGATGTCACGCAGGAGGTCTTCGTCTCCGCGCTGCGCCGCATGCGCGCGACCGAGCGGCCGATCGCGTTCAAGCCCTGGGTGTACGAGATCGCCAAGAACGCCTGCATCGATCAGTTCCGCCGCTCCAAGCGCGCCGAGGAGGTCTCCTTCGACGCCGACGAGGGCCTGGCCCCCTCCGACTACGGCCGGCTGGTCTCCAGCGAGCCCGTGCCGGACGCCGCGCTCGCCGCCAAGCAGCAGCTCGAGCAGATGGTCGGCGCGTTCGGCGGCCTCTCGGAGGCGCATCACGAGATCCTCGTCCTGCGGGAGCTCGAGGGCCTCTCCTACCGCGAGATCGGCGAGCGCATGGGCCTCAGCCGCCCTGCCGTCGAGTCGACGCTCTTCCGCGCCCGCCGCCGGCTCTCCGAGGAGTACGACGAGCTCGCCTCCGGCCAGCGCTGCCTGCGCGTGCAGTCGATCATCGCCAACGCCGCGGGCGGCCGCATCGGCGCCCGCGACACGCGCCGGCTCGCCCGCCACGTCGCGCACTGCCAGCCCTGCCGCCGCCAGGCGCTCGCCGCCGGGGTCGACCAGGCGCTGGTGGCCCGCCGGCCGCTGCGCCAGCGCGCGATCGAGAAGGTCGCCGGGCTGTTCCCGTTCCCGCTGCTGCTGCGCGGCCGCCGCGACGGCGGCTCGGACGGCTGGTCGAGCCAGCTGCCGATGATGTCCGACCACGCGGCCGCCGGCGGCGCCAAGCTGGCCGCCGTCGCCGCGGTGCTCGTGGCCGGCCTCGGAGCCGGCGTGGGCACGCAGGTCGCGCGCACCGACCAGCCGGCCGCCGAGCGCCAGGCCCGCGCGAGCGAGCGGTCGGCCGACCGCTCCGGCCCGAGCGGGGCGACGCCGATCTCCGACCGCACCGCCGGGGCGCGCAGCGCCGGCGAGGGCACGGCCTCGGCCCGGACGGGCACGCGCACGGGCCGCCGCGGCACGCGCGACCGGGTGTCGGGCGGGGGCGAGCGGCAGGCGTCGCAGCCGGCCGCCGACGGGGACGCGCGTACCGGGGCCGCCCCCGACGCCGTCAAGGACGCCGCGGCCGCGGCGCCGGGCACGCCGTCGACGCCCTCCACGCCGTCGACGCCCTCCACGCCGTCCGCGCCTTCCGCGCCGTCGGTGCCGGACGCGCAGGCGCCGAGCCCCGGGATCCAGCTGCCCGCGGTGCAGGTCCCGGCCTCGACGGACGGCAGCGTGCCGAGCCTGCCGCAGGTGGACGTCGAGCCGACCGTCGACAGCGTCGACCAGACGGTGCAGACCGTCGCCGGGTCCACCCAGCAGGCGCTCGACGGCGCCACGCAGCCGGTCCAGGACCTGCTTCCGTAACCGCGCGACGGCACGGGGCAGTACGCTCGCGCCGTGCCGTCACGCGACCCCTTCCTCGAGTCCCTCAAGGACACCCACCTCTACTCGGTGGGAGCCTTCTTCGCGGACGCGCACCCGGACCTGACCGACGACGTGGTCGCCCAGGCGGCCGACATCGAGCAGCTCGGCCTGGAGCGCTGGGCCGACCGCGAGGGGATCGAGCCCGACGCCGCCTTCCAGACGCTCGTGACCGGCCTCGCCGTGCGCTACTACCGCGCGGTCAACGGCTGATCCAGGCGATGCCGAGGCTCAGCTAGACTGACGCGCATCGGGGCGTGGCGCAGCCTGGTAGCGCGCGCCGTTCGGGTCGGCGAGGTCCCCGGTTCAAATCCGGGCGCCCCGATATCCCACCCTCGCGCAAGCGGGGGTTTCCTGTGTCCGGGCTAAAAGCTCGTACGTGCGTGTTACGGCGGGGCGGAGGGCGTGTTGGATAGGGCATGTCCGCCCGCCTCGCCGCGACCGCCGTCCTCGTAGCCGCGGGGTTCGCCGCGCCGGCGGCGGCGCAGGCCGAGCCTGCGCCCGCGCCGGCCGTGGAGTTCCGGCCGGCGAACGTCCCGTGGCCGCTCAGCTGGGCGCAGGCGAGCAGGGCCGCCCGCGCGGAGGCGGTCCGCGCCTGGGATGCGCGCACGCCGAAGGTCGTGCGCATGCGCCGCATCAGCTTCAGCAAGGTCGACTGCCGGGTGCGCTGGCGGACCGCGGCCGGCGCGACGCGCATCCGGACGGTGAAGGTCAAGCGGACGAGCGCGCACGACGTCCAGGCGTTCCCCGGCTGACCGCTCCCGGCGTCCTCCTCCGCCTCTCATGAGAAGGGCGTAGACCCCGCGCCTTCCACCAACGGGAGGTTCTCATGGGGTACTTCGCACGGGCCGCCGCGCTGGCGGCCGCCGTGGCGGTGCTCGCGCCGGCGGGCGCCCAGGCCGCCGACCGCGGGCTCTGGAAGGTCTACGACCAGGCGCTCAGCCGCGCGCGCTACATCGACCTGACCCACCGCATCACGCCGGACATCCCGGTCTGGAAGGGCTTCGGCCCGTCCAAGTTCGACCCGGCCAACAACCCGGAGACGGGGCAGCCGTACACCTACGAGAAGGACGGCTTCGAGGCCACGAACTACACGCTGGCGACCGACCAGCTCGGCACCCAGCTGGACCCGCCGGCCCACTGGGATCCCAACTACCCGGCGATCGACGAGCTGCCCGCGACCTACGCGGTCCGCCCGCTCGTGGTCATCTCGATCGTCCCGCAGGTCCGCAAGGACCCGAGGTACGCGCTGCAGGTGTCCGACGTGAAGGCGTTCGAGAGGCGCCACGGCCGGATCCCGCGCGGATCGGTGGTCATGGTCCGCTCGGACTGGTCCAGGCGCTGGACGGAGGATCCCCGGCAGGCGAAGGCGCTGGCCGCCGACCCGGACTTCCCGGGCGTGAGCCTGAAGGCGCTCAAGTTCCTGCACATCAGGCGCCACATCCTGCTCCACGGCCACGAGCCGCTGGACACCGACACCACGCCCACGCTCGAGGGCGAGGCGTGGCTGATGCACCACGGCTACACGCAGGCCGAGGGCGTCGACAACCTCGGCGCGCCCGCCCCGACGGGCTGCCTGGTCGACATCGGCTACCCGAAGTTCGCGGGCGGGGTCGGCGGCTACGCCCGCTTCGTCGCGATCTGCCCGCCGTCCGTGAAGGCCGGCCGCAAGATCTCCCGCCGGGACGCGCCGCTGCCGCGCAGCAGCGCTCCGCTGCACTGGGACGAGCGGCGCGGATTCCGCGTTCGCTGATGGACATCCGCCCCGGCGAGGCGTTTGCGAGCGCTTCGCCGGGGCATACACTCGCGCGATGCTCGGCCTTCCAGACGGCGTCACCGCCCTGCTGTTCGACCTTGACGGCGTGCTGACCGACACCGCCTCGGTCCATCAGAAGTGCTGGAAGGAGATGTTCGACGACTTCCTGCGCGAGCGCGACGGGGACGGCTTCCAGGAGTTCACGAACCGCGACTACGAGCGCTACGTGGACGGCAAGCCGCGCTACGACGGCGTCCGCTCCTTCCTCGAGTCGCGCGACATCGACGCGGACGAGGACCTCGTCAAGGAGCTCGGCGATCGCAAGAACGACGCGGTCCAGCGCACCATCCGCGAGGACGGCGTGAAGGTCTACGAGGGCTCGCGGCGCTACCTGGAGGCCGCGCGCGACGCCGGGCTGCGGCGCGCCGTCGTGTCCTCCAGCGCGAACGCCCGCGAGGTCCTCGAGGTGACCGGGCTGGCGCCCCTGATCGAGGAGCGCGTCGACGGCGTCGTCGCCAAGGAGCGCGAGCTGCCGGGCAAGCCGAAGCCGGACACGTTCGTGGAGGGCGCCAGGATGCTCGGCGCGGAGCCCGCACAGGCCGCCGTCTTCGAGGACGCGCTGGCGGGCGTGGAGGCCGGCCGCGCCGGCGAGTTCGGCGCCGTGATCGGGGTCGACCGGGTCGGCCAGGCGGACGCGCTGGCCGAGCACGGCGCGACGCGCGTGGTGCAGGACCTGGACGAGCTGCTCACGTGAGCGACCGCGGGCAGTTCACGATCGAGCCCTGGGGCCTGCACGAGGCCGAGCTCGACCTCGACCGGCTCGCGCACACGGAGACCGTCTTCGCGCTCGCCAACGGCCACATCGGGCTGCGCGGCAACCTCGACGAGGGCGAGCCGTTCGGCCTCCCGGGCACCTACCTCAACGGCTTCTACGAGACGCGCCCGCTGCCGTACGCGGAGGCCGCCTACGGCAACCCGGAGGACGGCCAGACCGTCGTCGACGTCACCAACGGCAAGATCATCCGCCTGCTCGTCGACGACGAGCCCTTCGACATCCGCTACGGCGAGCTGCTGCGCCACGAGCGCACGCTGGACTGGCGCGCCGGGGTGCTGACGCGGCTCGTCGAATGGCGCTCGCCGACCGGCGGCGCCGTGCGCGTGAAGTCGACGCGCCTGGTCTCCTTCACCCAGCGCTCGGCGGCCGCGATCCGCTACGAGGTCGAGCCGCTGGAGGGCCCGCTGCGCGTGGTCGTGCAGTCGGAGCTCGTCTCCAACGAGCCGGTGCCCGTGCTCACCAAGGACCCGCGCGCGGCCGCCGCGCTCGCCGCCCCGCTCGAGGCCGAGGACCACGCGACCCACGACCTGCGCGCCGTGCTGGTGCACATCACCAGGCGCAGCCGGCTGCGGATGGCCGCCGGCATGGACCACGAGCTCGAGGGCCCGGACGGCTACGTCACGGCGGTCGAGAGCCACGACGACCTCGGCCGCATGACGGTCACCGCCGACATCGCGCCCGGGGAGCCGCTGAAGGTCGACAAGTTCCTCGCCTACGGCTGGTCGAGCGTGCGCTCGCTGCCGTCGGTGCGCGACCAGGTCGACGCGGCGCTGGCGGCCGCGCGCAAGTCCGGCTTCGACGGGCTCGCCAAGGAGCAGCGCGCCTACCTCGACGACTTCTGGGACCGCGCCGACATCGAGCTCGACGGCGACCTCGAGCTCCAGCAGGCGGTCCGCTTCTCGATCTTCCACACGCTGCAGGCCGGCGCCCGCGCCGAGCAGCGCGCGATCCCGGCCAAGGGCCTGTCGGGCCCCGGCTACGACGGCCACACGTTCTGGGACGCCGAGGCGTTCGTGCTCCCGCTGCTGACCTACACGGTCCCGGACGCCGCCGCCGACGCGCTGCGCTGGCGCTGGTCGACGCTCGACCTCGCCGTCGAGCGCGCGCAGACGCTGCACCTCGACGGCGCGGCGTTCCCGTGGCGCACGATCCGCGGGCAGGAGTGCTCGGGCTACTGGCCGGCCGGCACCGCCGCCTTCCACATCAACGCCGGCATCGCCGCCGCCGTGATCCGCTACGTGCAGGCGACGGGCGACCTCGACTTCGAGCGCACCGTCGGCCTCGAGCTGCTCGTCCCGACCGCCCGGCTGTGGCGCTCGCTCGGCCACCACGACGCCGAGGGCGCCTTCCACATCGACGGCGTGACGGGCCCCGACGAGTACACCGCGGTGGTCGACGACAACGTCTACACGAACCTCATGGCCCAGTGGAACCTGCGCGCCGCGGCGGAGTGGTGCGCGCGCCACCCGGAGGAGGCGGAGGCGCTCGGCGTCGACGCCGAGGAGGAGGCGTCCTGGCGCGACGCGGCGAGCCAGATGGCGATCCCCTACGACGACGCGCTCGACGTGCACCCGCAGAACGAGGACTTCACCCGCAACGCGGCGTGGGACTACAAGCGGACCAAGCCCGAGCAGTACCCGCTGCTGCTGAACTTCCCCTACTTCGACCTCTACCGCCGCCAGGTCGTCAAGCAGCCCGACCTCGTGCTGGCCATGCACTTCCGCGGCGACGCCTTCACGCCCAACCAGAAGGCCCGCAACTTCGCCTACTACGAGGCGATCACGGTGCGCGACTCGTCGCTGTCGGCCTGCACGCAGGCGGTGATGGCGGCCGAGGTCGGTCACCTCGAGCTCGCCTACGACTACTTCGCGGAGGCCGCGCTGATCGACATCGCCGACCTCAACGCCAACACGAAGGACGGCCTGCACATCGCCTCGCTGGCCGGGGCCTGGAGCGCCGTCGTGCACGGCTTCGGCGGCCTGCGCGACTACGACGGGCGGCTGAGCTTCTCGCCGCGGCTGCCGCCGGCGCTCACGCGGCTCTCGTTCCGGCTCGCCTACCGCGGGCGGCGCCTGCAGGTCGAGGTGCGTGGCGGCGAGTCGACCTACACGCTGACCGAGGGCGACGCGCTGGAGATCACCCATCACGGCGACCGGATCACGCTCGAGCCCGACGAGCCGCTGTCGCTGAAGATCCCGCCCGCGCCGCAGCGGCCCGAGCCGACGCAGCCGCCCGGCCGCGCGCCGATGCGGCGCCGCTCGCTCCCGCCTAAGTCGTGAGCATCCCGCCGTCGACCGGCAGCGTGACGCCGGTGACGTAGGACGAGGCGTCGGAGGCGAGGAACAGCAGCGCGGCGGT
>JADMIO010957525.1_pt1 | contig 14900 bp, 13 predicted proteins | sample 8958161 | NCBI WGS metagenome assembly JADMIO01 (sample SAMN16585339, study PRJNA669376) | soil metagenome | isolation source: Crop rotation soil | place: USA: Cullars Rotation, Alabama | collected 2011 | reverse complement strand
GGTGCGCGGACCCAGGGCGCAAGCTGACAGAAAGCTTTACCGCGCGAGCATGCAAGACATGTTGCGCAACATCGCCAATCTGGAGATTCGCGCCGCAAGCGCCGAAGACCTGATTTTAAAGGCCCCCCGCGAAGCGGGACAACCAATCGTCACCGGTGTCTTGACCGCCGACGGCGAGGAAATTTCCTGCGCCAAAATCGTGCTCACCACCGGCACGTTCCTGAACGGGTTGATCCATATCGGCGAGACAAAAATTCCCGCCGGCCGGATGAAGATCGCCGACGGTGTGGAAGCGCCCAGTATCGGACTTTCCCAAACGCTTTATGGTTTTGGTTTGAAGATGGGGCGGCTGAAGACCGGCACGCCGCCGCGCCTGGACGGCCGCACCATTGATTGGGCCGCGCTGGAGATGCAGGCCGGCGATGACCCGCCCTCGCCTTTCTCCTTTCTCACCCAGAAAATCACCACGCCCCAGATCGCCTGCGGCATCACCCGCACCACCCTGGCGACCCATGCGGTCATTCGCGCCAACCTGCACCGCTCCCCGATCTATTCGGGCCAGATCGCCTCCACGGGTCCGCGCTATTGCCCCTCCATCGAGGACAAGGTCAGCCGCTTTGCCGACCGGGAGTCGCACCAGATTTTCCTTGAGCCAGAAGGACTTAGCGACGATCTGATCTACCCCAACGGCATTTCCACCTCCCTGCCCCAGGATGTCCAGCTGGCGCTGCTGGCGACCATTCCAGGGCTGGAAAAAGCCGTGGTGCAGCGGCCCGGCTATGCCATCGAATATGACTATGTCGATCCCCGCGAGCTGTCGCCGGCGCTGGAAGTCAAAAGCGTGCCCGGCCTTTACCTGGCCGGCCAGATCAACGGCACCACAGGCTACGAGGAAGCCGCGGCCCAGGGGCTGATGGCGGGATGGAATGCCGCCCGGGCCGCCGGCGGCACAGAGGCCGTCATTTTGGACCGCGCCCAGGCCTATATCGGGGTGATGCTGGACGATCTGGTGACCAAGGGCGTGTCCGAGCCCTATCGCATGTTCACCAGCCGGGCCGAATACCGCCTGACCTTGCGTTCCGACAATGCCGACCAGCGCCTGACCCAGCTGGGCCGGAAGGGCGGAATTGTCGGCGCCGAGCGGGCCGAGGCCTTTGCCGCCAAGCTGGAAAGGTTGGATGTTTCACGTGAAACAATGAGTTCCCTAAACCTGACCCCCAACCAGGCGGCCAATCACGGCTTGGCGGTACGGCTGGACGGGGTGCGGCGGAGCGCCCTGGACCTGCTCAGCCTGGCCGATTTCCAAGTCCTGACCCGGATATGGCCGGAACTGGGTGCCATGGAGCCGGAAATCGTCGAACAATTGGAAATTGACGCCCAATATGCGGGTTATCTGGATCGGCAGGATGCCGACATCCTCGCCTTCCGCCGGGATGAGGGTCGCACCCTGCCCGCCGGCTTGGATTATGGCGCCGTGATCGGGCTTTCCACTGAAGTGCGCCAGAAGCTGGAGGCCATCCGGCCAGCCACCTTGGGCCAAGCCTCCCGCATCGAAGGCGTCACGGCCGCGGCCCTGACCCTGGTTCTGGCCCATGTCAAAGGTCTGAAAGCCCGAAATGCCGTTCGGGCCTGAAGACTTCGCTGCCCGGACCGGTGTTTCACGTGAAACACTGGCCCGGCTGAAGGCCTATGCCGACATGCTGGCCGATTGGAATGAGCGCCATAACCTGGTGGCCCGCAGCACCCTGCCCGACCTGTGGAACCGCCATTTCTGGGATAGCGCCCAGCTTGCCCCCCACATCCCCGATAAAGCCAAAACCTTGGCGGATCTGGGCTCAGGAGCAGGGTTTCCCGGTCTGGTGCTGGCGGCAATGCGGCCCGATCTTGCCGTGACCCTGCACGAAGCCACCACCAAGAAATGCGCATTCCTGCGCGCCGCCGCAGAGCGCATGGGTCTGCACGTCGCCATAGAAAACGCGCGGATAGAGGATTTGCCGCACCAGGCCTTTGACGTGGTGACGGCCCGGGCCTGCGCACCCCTGCCCCAGCTCTTGGAATATGCCCACAGATTCCTGAGTCCGAACGGTGTTTGCTTGTTCTTAAAAGGCCAAAATGTGGGGTCTGAATTGACGGATGCCGCTAAATATTGGAGCATGAAGGTCTCTCAGGTCCCAAGCCAGACCGATCCCTCGGGTGCTATAGTGGCCGTGAGAGAGCTGGGCCCCCGTCATGTCACTTCCCAAAAAACCCCGCATCCTGGTCGTCGCCAATCAAAAAGGCGGGGTCGGTAAGACCACCACCGCCATCAATCTGGGCACTGCCCTGGCCGCCGTGGGCGAGCCCACCCTGGTGATCGACATCGACCCGCAAGGCAATGCCTCCACCGGGCTGGGCCTGCACCGCCAGGACCGCAAGCTGACCACTTACGAGGTGCTGACCGGCCAAGCCCGGCTGGCCGAGGCCATCGTGCCCACCCGCATCCCGGGCCTGTCCTTGGTGCCGGCGACGGTGGATCTGTCGGGCGCCGAGCTGGAGCTGGCCGACATGAACCGGCGCAATTTCATCCTGAAGGACGCGCTGGAGGAATATTCCGTACACGGAGAAAATGCCTTCTCCTATATCCTGATCGATTGCCCGCCCTCCCTCACCCTCCTGACCCTCAACGCCATGGCGGCGGCCGATGCGGTGATGGTGCCGCTGCAATGCGAGTTCTTCGCGCTGGAAGGTTTGAGCCAGTTGATGAAGACCATCGAGCTGGTGCGCGACAAGCTGAACCCCACGCTGGAGATCCAGGGTGTCGTGCTCACCATGTTCGACAAGCGCAACAAGCTGTCCGATCAAGTGGCCGATGACGTGCGCGCCACATTGGGCGAAAAAGTCTATGCCACCGTGATCCCCAGAAACGTACGTATTTCCGAGGCTCCCAGCCATGGCGTGCCGGCGCTGGTATATGACCTGCGCTGTCCCGGCAGCCAGGCTTACATCAAGCTGGCGGGTGAATTGATCCAACGCGAACGGATCAGGGCCGCGGCATGAACCCGCCCCAGGATCGCCCCCGCGGGCTTGGCCGCGGGCTGTCGGCGCTGATCGGCGATGAAGTCGCCGCGGTGAAGGGCGAGCCCGCCGCCAGAAAAGACACCCGCACGTTGCCGGTCGCGTTCCTGCAGCCGGGCCGCTATCAGCCGCGCAAGACCTTCGCCGAACAGCCGCTGGCGGACCTGGCGGCCTCGATCAAGGAGAAGGGCGTGTTGTCGCCCATCCTGGTCCGGCCGCTGGGCGCCGACCGTTATGAGATCGTGGCGGGGGAGCGCCGCTGGCGCGCCGCCCAGATCGCCCAACTCCACGACGTGCCGGTGGTGGTGCGTGAGCTGGCCGACGACCAGGCGCTGGAAATCGCCATCATCGAGAATGTCCAGCGCACCGACCTGAACGCCATCGAGGAGGCGGCTGCCTATGAGGAGCTGGTCACCAAGTTCGGCCGCACCCAGGAGGAGGTTGCCAAGGAGGTCGGCAAGAGCCGCTCCCATGTGGCCAACACCATCCGGCTGTTGCGCTTGCCGCAGCCGGTGCAGGTCTGGCTGCAAGAGGGCAGGCTGACGGCGGGCCATGCCCGAACACTGTTAAGCTCACCTGATCCCGAAGCCCTGGCGATGGAATTGATGGCTGGCGCGATGACGGTTCGTCAGGCCGAACAGCGTTCGCGGAAACGGAAAAAGTCCGGTGCAAAAGTCATCAAGGACCCAAATATTAAGGATTTGGAAACCAGTATTTCCAACCGCTTGGGGCTGAAAGTTCAGATTGTGCACAAAGGGGATAAAGGTGGGGATATGAAGATTACCTACAAATCCCTGGAGCAATTGGACGAGCTAACCCGCCGTCTCAGCAGATCCGGTTAATGGCCGGAAACCATTGATCTGAATCGCTATTTAGTGCGCCGGAGGGCCTCGGCCACATCAATGCGGCCGTCATACAGCGCCCGGCCTACCACCACGCCTTGGATGTTCGGCTCCTTGGCCGCGAGCAGGGCATCAATGTCGGCGATGGACCCGACCCCGCCCGAGGCGATGACCGGGATGGCGAGGGCCCGGGCCAGGGCGGCGGTGGCGGTGACATTGACCCCCTTCAGCAGTCCGTCCCCGTCAATGTCGGTGAACAGGATGGCGGCGACCCCGGCATCCTCGAAACGTTGCCCCAGCTCGACGGGGGTCAACTCGCTGACCGTGGCCCAACCCTGGGTGGCGATCTTGCCGCCCTTGGCGTCGGCCCCCACCACGATCCGGCCCGGGAAGGCGCGGGCGGCATCTTTGACAAACCCCGGGTCGGTCAGGGCGGCGGTGCCCAGGATCACCCTGGTGATGCCGGCGGCCAGCCAGAATTCCACCGCGGCCATGTCCCGGATGCCGCCGCCCAACTGGATGGGGCAGGGGGTGGCGGCGCGGATGGACTTGATGGCCTCGGCATTGGCGCTGTGGCCGGCAAAGGCGCCGTTCAGGTCCACGCAATGCAGCCATTGAAAACCCTGATCGGCGAAGGCGCGCGCCTGGGCGCCCGGATCGGTGTTGAACACGGTGGCGTCTTCCATCACGCCCTTCTTCAGGCGGACGCAGACGCCGTCCTTTAGGTCAATGGCGGGGAAGATGATCATGGGCCAGTTCCTGTGTTGTCATGCCCGCGAAAGCGGGCATCCAAGGTCCGCAACCAACCAAAGTTGGATTCCCGCTTACGCGGGAATGACAGGTGAAGCGAAAGCGCCACTAGGGCCGCCATTTGAGGAAATTCTCCAGCAGCCTGATGCCGGTGGCCTGGCTCTTTTCCGGATGAAACTGGGTGCCGGCGATATTCTCATTGCCCACCATGGCGGTCAGGGCGCCGCCATAATCGGTGGTGGCGACCAGGTCGTCGGGCAGGGCCGGTTTGAGCTGAAAACTATGGACGAAATAGGCGTGGGCCCCGGAGGGGATGCCTTCCAGCAGGGCGTGCGCCTGTTCGATCTTGAGCTCGTTCCAACCCATGTGCGGGATTTTCAGATCGGGGTTGCCGGGGGTGATTTTCACCACTTCACCCGCAATCCAGCCCAGGCCGGCATGGCGGCCGAACTCCACCCCAACGGTGGCCAGGAGCTGCATGCCGACACAGATGCCCAGGAAGGGCGCGCCTTGTTTCAACACTTTGTCCCGCAAGGCCGGGACCATGCCGGGCACGGCGCTGAGGCCCTTCATGCAATCGGCAAAGGCGCCCACGCCCGGCAGCACCACCCGCTCGGCCTCCAGCACCACTTCCGGATCGGCGGTGGTGACGATGTCGAATTTCCCATTGGCGGCGCGCGCCAAGGCCTTCGCCGCGCTGGCGAGGTTGCCGGAGCCATAGTCAATCAGGGCCACACTGGACATGGGCGGTCGTATAAAGGCTGGAAACGGATTTGTCGAAACAGGATAAAGCAGGGCAGGCGGGCACCCTACACAGGCCTAGCAAACTAGGGCGGCTATGGGCCGCTTGTGCTAATATTCCATCATGGGATTGCACCTCAAGTCTGTTCTCACAGCCGCGGGGCTAACTCTGTTTCCCGCTTCGGTATACGCCGAGACGATACCGGATTTGCGATGCAAGACGTATTATGAAGGCGAGCCGGCACCCAAGCCTGTCGCGGCGTTTCTGAAAGCGGCAGAGCGATATAAGAGCCTATCAGAAAGCGGCATTCAGAAGAATAGCAACGCCGCGCTGACCCAATGCCAATCCAAACTCGCGAACATAGCGATCTACACTCTAAAAATGCCAATCCAACACGACGCGGGGGTGTGCCATTTTTTGACTGAAAATGTGGATCGCTTTTTCAGTAAAGAGGGCGCATTTCTCGGATTAAATCACCCGCGAAACGAGAATCCCTTTTTCACGCGCGACGATCCTCGTTTGCTTAGTAAGGCAGAGCGGGCCATGTTTATGGCAGAGAAAAATTGTCCCAAGCAAGGTGATGGTCAGTATAGCGGGACAAGAAATATATCTCCCGGAGTTTTTCGCAGCCTTGCAAAGGCATACATGTTTATGACCGCAAGTGACGCGAACTTACTGTCCTCAACTCGCCTTCGCGCGGGCGATGCGTCCCAAACAGAGAGCTATCAGGACTTCAGGCTGATGTTGAAAAGCCGCTTCGGGCACGCGCCGATGCTTGCCTCAGTTGGATTTGAGGCGGGTCCGCTCTATGAGCGGAATTACACAATAAATATAAGCGCTCCGGATGGAGGTCATGGCTGGATTCTCAGTATGGAGTTGGAAGAGGACGGGTGGAAGCTGGTGAACATCGCCAGCTGGATTGCTTAATTATCATCCATCTTCAGCGCGGCAATGAAGGCTTCCTGGGGAATGTCCACCTTGCCGAACTGGCGCATCTTCTTCTTGCCCTCTTTCTGCTTGTCCAAGAGCTTGCGCTTGCGGGAAATGTCGCCGCCATAGCATTTGGCGGTGACGTCTTTTCTTAATGCAGAAAGCGTTTCGCGCGCGATCACCTTGCCGCCGATGGCGGCCTGGATCGGGATCTTGAACATATGGCGCGGTATCAGGTCCTTCAGCTTTTCACACATCGCCCGGCCGCGGCCTTCGGCGCGCTGGCGGTTGACGATCATGGAGAGCGCATCCACCGGATCGTCATTGACCAGGATGGACATTTTCACCAGGTCGCCTTCCTCGTATTTCTCGATGTGATAATCGAAGCTGGCATAGCCGCGTGACACCGATTTCAGCCGGTCATAAAAGTCGAACACCACTTCATTCAGCGGCAGCATATAGATCACCAGGGCGCGGTTGCCGGCATAGGTGAGCTCGACCTGGCGGCCGCGCCGGTCCTCGCACAGCTTGAGCACCGAACCAAGATATTCGTCCGGCACCAGCACCGTCGCCTTGATCCAGGGTTCTTCGATGTGATCGATGAAGGTGACATCCGGCATGTCGGCCGGATTGTGCAGCTCCTTCATCGTGCCGTCATTCATATAGATGTGATAGATCACGGAGGGCGCGGTGGTGATCAGGTCCAGGTTGAATTCCCGCTCCAGCCGCTCGCGCACGATTTCCAGGTGCAGCAGGCCCAGAAAGCCGCAGCGGAAACCAAAGCCCAGCGCGGCGCTGGATTCGGTTTCATAGGTGAAGCTGGCATCGTTGAGATGCAGCTTGGACAGCGCATCGCGCAGATCCTCGAACAGCGCCGCATCCACCGGAAACAACCCGCAGAACACCACCTGCTGCGCCGGCTTGAAGCCGGGCAGGGGCGTTTCGGTGCCCTTGCGCTCATCGGTGATGGTGTCGCCCACCTTGGTATCGGCGACCTGCTTGATCTGGGCGGTGATATAGCCGACTTCGCCGGGGCCGAGTTTCTCCACCCCCACTTTCTTGGGCTTGAACACCCCGATCTGTTCCACCTGATAGACGGCATCGGCCGCCATCATGCGGATCTTCTGGCCCTTCTTCAGTTCGCCGTCGATGATGCGCACCAGCACCACCACCCCCAGATAGGCGTCGTAATAGGAATCGATCAGCAGCGCCTTCAGCGGCGCATCCAAGGTGCCCTTGGGCGGCGGCAGGCGGGTCACCACCGCTTCCAGCACCTGGTCGATGTTCAGCCCCGTCTTGGCGCTGATCGGCACTGCCTCGCTGGCATCGATGCCGATCACATCCTCGATCTGCTGCTTGACCCGCTCCGGCTCGGCGGCGGGCAGATCGATCTTGTTGAGCACCGGCACGATCTCCAGCCCGGCATCGATCGCCTGATAGACATTGGCCAGGGTCTGGGCCTCCACGCCCTGGGAGGCGTCCACCACTAGAAGCGCGCCTTCACAGGCGGCCAGGCACCGCGATACCTCATAGCCGAAGTCCACATGGCCGGGCGTGTCCATCAGGTTCAGGACATAGTCCTGGCCGTCCGCGGCCTTGTAATCCAGCCGCACGGTCTGGGCCTTGATGGTGATGCCCCGCTCGCGCTCGATATCCATGGAATCCAGCAACTGGTCCTTCATGTCCCGGCTGGAGACCGTGCCGGTGAACTGGATCAGCCGGTCGGCCAGGGTGGACTTGCCATGGTCGATATGGGCGACGATGGAGAAATTGCGGATTTTGGACAGGTCGGGCATTTGCGGGGGGTGTTAGCAGACTGCCGCCCCCCAATCCAACGCCTTTTGGGGCTATAACCGGCCCATGCTGCATTACCTCTATCTGGATTATGGGGGCCTCGCCAGATACCGGCGGGAGCTGAAATACAGCCTGATTTCGCTACGCCAGGAACTGGCGGAGGCGCCGGATGCCCGGATCGTGGTCTATAGCGATACGCCCGGGCTTTACCGCAACTGGCCGGTCGAGGTGGTGGACATTGCCGGCCAGGTGGCGGCCTGGTCGGGGGGCGGGCTCTACCATCACCGCATCAAGCCGGCGGTGGTGCTGGACGCATTGGAGCGCTTTTCGGGCCCGGTCTGTTTTGTGGACAGCGATTCCATCGTCAAACCCGGTTTCCATGCCGAGGTGTCGGCCAAGCTGGCGCCGGAGGAAGTCTGGTCGGTGACCAAGACGGCGGTGGTGATGAACCGGTTTGAACTGCGCAACCCGTTTCCCGCGCTGAAGGGCTTTCGCACCCGGCTGCCGCATCTGGGCGCCTATCGCTATGACCAGGAAAATAGCTGGATGTTCAATTCCGGACTAATTGGGGCGACGCCCGCGCACAAGCCGCTGCTGGAAGACACGCTGGCCTTTATCGATGCCCTGATCGGGCGGGCGCGGAAATTTCCCACCCTGGAGCAGTTCGCCCTCAGCGAAGTGGTGCGGCTGAACCAGATTCCCATTGCCGAGGTGCGCGATACATTTCTGCATTATTGGCAGGGGCGCCGGCGCATCTATATGGCGGACCGCATCCCAAAGGCGCTGTCGCCGGACTGGGACGACCTGACCCCGCCCAAAGAATGGGACCCGATGAATTATTGGGCGGTGCGCGCCTATAACTACTGGTATGGCGTCACCCACATGTTCGATGGATGGCGCGCCCACGCAAAGGCTGACAAGTGAAACCGGAAAAGACGGCCATCAGCGATTTGTGGCCCGGCCAATCGATTGCGCTGCTGAAATCGCTGCATATTCTCACCCATAATGGCGGGCTGAACGCGGACTCGCGCCGCAAGCTGAAACAGGTGCAGCACCTGGCGCAACTGATCAAGCCGGCGATCGATGCCGCGCTGGCCGAGAAAGACCAGCCGGTGCTGGCCGACCTGGGCGCCGGCAAATCCTATCTGGGCTTTATTCTCTATGATCTTTATTTCGCCAAGGCGGGCAGGGGCGAAGTGATTGCGGTGGAAGCCCGGCCCGAACTGATTGAAACGGCCAAGAAGATCGCCGCGGAAAGCGGCTTTGACCGCATGCGTTTTGTCGAAGGCAAAATCGCCGAAAGCGCGCTGGGCGCGGTGGACATCGTCACGGCGCTGCATGCCTGCGACACCGCCACCGACGAAGCGATTTTGTTTGCGCTTAAGCATGAAGCCAAATTCGTGGCGCTGGTGCCCTGCTGCCAGGCGGAAGTGGCGCGGCAGTTGGATGACATCAAGGGTCCGCTGGACCAGCTCTGGCGCCACGGGCTGCACCGGCGGGAGATGGGCGCCCATCTAACCAATGTGCTGCGCGGGTTATATCTGGAAGCCCATGGCTACAAGGTGCGGGTGACCGAGTTCACCGGCTTTGAGCATACCCAGAAGAACGAGATGATCTTTGCCGAGCGCCACCAGCGCTCTAACCCGCGGGCGCGGGCGGAGTTCGACAGGCTGGTGAAAGAGATCGGCGCGGTCCCTAGTCTCTTGCGCTTTTCATCGCCGCCGTCAGGGGAATAAGCGCCAAGAGCGGGGCCGCGGCGGACAGGGCGACCAGCGCCCCCAGGGAGCGGTCATACAGCAAGCCCAGCGCCGCGCTGCCGATGAACCAGGCGATGCCATACAGGGCGGAGAAAAGCCCATAGGCGCGGGCGCGCTTGTGTTCCGGGACAAAAGTGGCGATGGCCGCGTTCATCACCGCGTCATGCACGCCTTGGGCGATGCCCCATAGCAGCACGCCGACCAGGGCCAGCCGGAAGCCGCCATAAAAGGCCAGCGGCGCGACCGCGCTGCCGACCACCAAACCGGGCACCAGCACGACCAGCCCGCGCCGGTCGAACCAGCGGCCGAACAGCAACGAACCGGCGCCCGAGGCCAGCATGGCCAGTGCATAAAAGACGGGAATCCAGCTCGGCGCGGCGATGTTGCTGCGGGCGAAATGAAAGGCGATCAGCGGATAATCCACAAAGCCGAACGCCACCAGCGCCGAAGCCGCGGCATAAAACCAGAAAGCGCGGGGCAGGTGGGCGGCGCTCGGCGGCGGCGCTTGCGACAGGTGCCCGGCAAACCCAAAGCGCAGCCGCACGCTGAGCACGGTCAGGACCGTCAGCGCCGCCGGAATGCCCAGCCACAGAAAGGCGGTGCGGTAATCGCCGTGATGCGCCAGCACCAGCGCCGCGATCAAGGGGCCGCCGCAGGCGCCGGTCTGGTCCATGGCTTCATGCAGGCCGAAGGCCCAGCCCTGGCCGATATGCGCGCCGGCGCGGCTCAGCATCAGGTTGGCGGCGGGATTGCGCACCGCCTTGCCGCTGCGCTCCAGCACAATGAACAGCGCCGCCGCCTGCCAGCTTCCCGCCAGCGCCAGCGCCGGAACCGCCGCCATCTGCAGCACATAGCCGCTGAGGGCGATGGCCCAATAGGCGCCGGTTTTTTCCGCCAGCCGGCCCGAGGCCAGCCGCAGCAGATAGCCCGCAAGTTCGCCGCCTCCGGCAATGATGCCCACCGCCGCGCCGCTGGCGCCCAGGCCGGCGAGAAAGGGACCGGAAATGCCGCGCATGCCTTCATAGGCGGCGTCGGCGAACAGGCTGACAAAGCCGAACGCCACCGTGAAAGCCAGCGCGCTGCGGGGATCAAAAGCGCGCGCCTGAGACATCAGCTTCGCAGGCTTGCGCCCAGCTTGACGGCGCCCGCCACGATCTTCTGGCCTAAGGCTTCGATCTCGGCATCAGTCAGGGTGGCGTCCCGGGGTTGGATGCGCACGGCGACGGCGACGGACTTCTTGCCCTCCGGCACGCCCTTGCCTTCATAGACGTCGAAGACATTCACGGACTCGATCAGGGCGCGGTCGGCCAGCTTGACCGCTTTCACGATTTCGCCGGCGGCCAGTTTCGCATCCACCACAAAGGCAAAGTCGCGCTCGATGGCCTGGAACGGCGAGGGTGAGAACAGCGGCTTCGCCTTGCCCTTGGACTTGGCGTCGGGAATGACGTCCAGGAAGATTTCAAATCCGGCGGCCGGCACTTTCAGGTCGAAGGCCGCCAGCACTTTGGGATGCAGTTCGCCGAACTGGGCTATGACCTTGGGGCCCATGGCGATGGTGCCGCTGCGGCCCGGATGATACCAGGCGGGGCCCCCTTGTGTGACCGGCGCCGACATGGGCGCGCCGGTGATGGCTTCCAAAGCGGCCAGCAGGTCCGCCCTCACCTGAAACAGGCCGGGCGTCTCTTCGTTCTTCTGCCAGTGACGCTCGGCATGGCCGGTGCGGATGGCGGCGGCGACATTTTTCTGCGCTTCCGGCATGCCGCTGTCGAAGGCCGCGCCGATCTCGAACAATTGCAGGTTGGCAAAGCCCCGCGCCGCATTGCGCGATGCGGCCGCCAGCAGCGACGGCAAAATGCTGGGCCGCAGCGCATCCAGATCCGAGGCGATGGGATTGGAAAGCTGGCGCGCGTCGTCGCCGCCGCCGAACAATTTGGCCTGGCCCTGGGCGATGAAGGAAAAGGTCACGCATTCATTGAAGCCGCGCGCTGCGATGGCGCGGCGGGCGGTGCGGGTGCGGCGCTGCGCCTTGGACAGGACCGGTGCGGCCACCGCGCTGCCGCGGCTCAGCGGTACCGAGGGCACATCGGTCAGGCCGTAGATGCGCACCACTTCTTCCACCAAGTCGGCGGGCCCGTCCACGTCATGGCGCCAACTAGGCGGCACCACCTGCAGCATGCCATGGTCTTCCACCACAAAGCCCAGGCCCTGCAGGATGGAAATGATCTTCTCGCGGGCGATCTTGATGCCGCCGAAGCGCTCCACCAGCGTGGGATCGAAGGCGATCGGCTTGTGCGGCGGCGGCAGGCTGCCGGCAATTACCACATCGGAGGCCTCGCCGCCGCACCATTCCAGGATCAGTTGAGTGCAAAGCTCCAGGCCGGGCAGCACAAATTGCGGATCGACGCCTCGCTCAAAGCGGTAGCGGGCGTCGGAGATGATCGCCTGCTTGCGCCCCGCACGCGCGATGCGCGCCGGATCGAACCAGGCCGATTCGATGAAGACATTGACGGTGTCGTCATAGCTGCCCGAGTCCTTGCCGCCCATCACGCCGGCAATGCCCAGCGCCGTGGCGTCATCGGCGATCACCACCGTGTCCGCGTCCAGGGTGTAGGTCATCTCGTCCAGCGCCAATACCTGCTCGCCCTCCCTGGCCATGCGGGCGTGGAGGTTGCCGCTCACCTTGTCGGCATCGAACACATGCAGCGGGCGGCCGCGATCCTGGGCGATCAGGTTGGTGGCATCCACCAGCGCCGAGATGGACTTCATGCCCACCGACTTCAGCCGGTCCTGCACCCATTGCGGCGCGGGGCCGTTCTTGACGCCGCGGATCAGCCGGCCGGCAAAAATCGGGCAGGCGTCCTTGTTCTCGGACGTGAAATCCAGGGTGATCTTTTTGGGGCAGGGGAATTTGCCCGCCACCGGCTGCACCTTTTCGGTTTTCAGCTTGCCCAGCCCGCTGGCCGCCAGGTCGCGGGCGATGCCGAAAACGCTGGCAGCGTCGCCGCGATTGGGGGTGATGGAGACATCGAACAGGGGATCTGCGGAGAGCAGCCCCGCTTCCACCAGCGCGGCTACCGCCGGCGCGCCGGCTTTGGCGCCGGGCTTGAGCTCAATGATGCCGTCATGATCTTCACCCAGCAGCAACTCGCGGGCGCTGCACATCATGCCGCGCGATTCCACGTCGCGGATCTTGCCGATCTTCAAGACATCGCCGGTGGCGGGGATCACCGTGCCGGGCCGCGCCAGCACCACCTTGATGCCGGCCCGGGCATTGGGCGCGCCGCACACGATCTGCAACGCGTCCTTGCCGTCGCTGACGCTGCACAGGCGCAGCTTGTCGGCATTGGGATGCTTTTCGGCGGTGATCACCTCGCCGACGATGAAACCCTTCAGGCCGGCGCCCGGATCGGTGATGCTTTCCATTTCCAGACCGATGGCGGTCAGGCGCGCGCCAATTTCGGCGGCGCTGGCATCGGTGTCCAGATGCTCTTTCAGCCAGGAAAGGGTGAATTTCATCGGGAGAGCCCGCCGTCGAGGGTGGGAATGTCCAGCGGCTGGAAGCCGTAATGCTTCAGCCAGCGCAAATCCGATTCAAAGAAGCCGCGAATATCGGGCATGCCATATTTCAGCATCGCCATGCGGTCCAGGCCGAAGCCGAAGGCAAAGCCGGAATATTGCACCGGATCGATGCCGCAATTTTCCAGCACCTTGCGATGGACCATGCCTGAGCCGCCCAATTCCAGCCAGTCATTGCCGGCGCCGAAGGTGATCTTGCCGGGGGTGCTGCGGTCGCAGCGCATATCCCATTCCAGCGAGGGTTCGGTGAAGGGGAAAAAGCTGGGGCGGGCGCGCAGTTCGATCTGATCGATCTCGAAAAAGGCCTTGCAGAATTGTTCCACCGTCCATTTCAGATGGCCCAGATGGATATTCCGGTCCACCACCAGCGCCTCGACCTGGTGGAACATGGGCGAATGGGTGGCGTCGCTGTCGACGCGATAGGTGCGGCCGGGCGAAATGATGCGGATGGGCGGCTTGGCGTTCAGCATGGCGCGCACCTGCACCGGCGAGGTGTGGGTGCGTAAGACATGGCTGGTGCCGTCGGCTTGCGGCGCCACATAGAATGTGTCCTGCATCTGGCGGGCAGGATGGTCGGGCGGGATGTTCAGCTTGGTGAAGTTGTAATCGTCGAACTCCACATCGGGGCCTTCGGCGACGCCAAAGCCCAGTTCGGCGAAGATGGCCACCACTTCGTCCAGCACCTGGCTGATGGGATGGATGCTGCCGCTGTTTTCGGGGCGGGCCGGCAGGGTGACGTCCAGCGTCTCGCCCGCCAGCCGGGCATCCAGCGCCGCATCGGCCAGTTGGACTTTGCGAGCGGCGATGGCTTGGGTAACGGCATCCTTCAGGCCGTTGAACTTCGGCCCCTGCACCTTGCGCTCTTCGGGATCGAGCTTGCCCATGGTGGCCAGAAGCGCGCTGACCGATCCCTTTTTTCCTAAGGCGGCGACGCGCACGGCTTCCAGCGCGGCTTCATCGGCCGCGCCGGCTATCTGCGCCAGTATGTCGGACTGAAGGGCGGCAATATCGGTCAATGCAAACTCCGGGTGAAAATGACCGGCGGGCGCATGGGCCCGCCGAATCTCCGGTGAGTCTGCTTAGGCTTTTGACGCCTGATCCACCAGAGCCTTGAACGCGGCGGGCTCGTGGATCGCCAGATCGGACAGGACCTTGCGGTCCACCACGATCCCGGCGCCGGCGAGCCCGGCGATAAATCGGCTGTAGGTGAGGCCATGCTCGCGCACCGCGGCGTTGATGCGCTGAATCCACAAGGCGCGGAAGTTACGCTTCTTCTCCTTGCGGCCGATATAATTGTGCTGCAGCGACTTATCGACCGCGGCATTGGCCGTGGTGATGTTGTTCTTGCGGCGGCCGCGCATGCCCTTGGCCTGCTTGAGGACCTTGTTGCGGCGGGCGCGTGAGGGAACGGAACGGGGTGAACGGCTCATGATTTAGATCCCCCCGATCCAGGCA
>JADMIO012752985.1_pt1 | contig 14903 bp, 13 predicted proteins | sample 8958161 | NCBI WGS metagenome assembly JADMIO01 (sample SAMN16585339, study PRJNA669376) | soil metagenome | isolation source: Crop rotation soil | place: USA: Cullars Rotation, Alabama | collected 2011 | reverse complement strand
TTTCCCTAAGGAGATAGCCGATGTGTTTATGACGCGCCGCGAGGAACCATGGACGGGAATAGCGCGCGCGCAGTACCGGAAAGCCCTCAGCGAAAGCCCTCTGGCATTCCCCCCCGTGCTCGGCTCGCTCTTCTGTCACTATTTCAACTTGCCACCTCAATTCTATCGGGTGGGTGTGCGTTCGTTCCTGCGGCGGCAGGTCCAGCGTTTGAAGGGGTCTCTCAAGGACGATGCCGATCAAGGTCGCGTATGACATCTCAAACCTCGGCGCCTATTTCAATCGGTATGACGCCATGCATGGCATCAACCGAGTGGTGGACGAGGTGTTGAATGAGATCTGCAATCGCGACGATCTCAAGATTACGGCGGTAGCTCTCGACGGCGACGATCTGCTCAACGACAATATTAAGGCCTTGCTCTACCTCGAAAACAAAAAGCCGCCACTCAACTGCGAATTTAACTACACGTTCTATGCAGGTCCGGGATTGACCCGCGCTTACAAAGCCGTGTTCCAGGCAACGGAGTCAGGCGCCCTGTCACTGCGATATCTCCGAGCGGCGCTTTATCGGATGGCGCATTACCGTCGCGTGTCATCCGCGCAACCAGTCTTCGATCGAAACCGGTTTGACGTTTTTCACTGCCCGCACCTGGGATTGCCGTCGAAAGAGCTTACCGGCGACTTGCCGCGCGTGATAACTGTTTACGACCTGATCCCCCTTATCAGGCCGGATTTTGTCAACGAGCATCAATCGAGGATTTTTCAAACTCTGTTGAGTCGAATTGATGTCGAGAGAGATTGGGTAATAAGCATTTCGGAATTCACCAAGATGGAGTTTTGTGAAGCAACGGGCATGTCGCCGGAGCGCGTCAGGGTTGTGCCGCTTGCGGCCGCTCACTTCTTCCGTCCGGTCACTGACTCGGATGTCATTCGCTCACGTTATCAAATTCCGGAAGGAGAGTATCTTTTGTACCTGGCCGCGCCTCAGCCACGGAAGAACCTGGCCCACCTGATCCGTTCGTTCTTTCGGATGCTCGACGAACATCATCTGCCCGATACTTATCTTGTGCTGTCAGGCTCGAAAGAACACGGCTGGATGTACGACGAGATTCTCGCTGCCGCTGAGAGCTCGTCGAAACATCGCTCGCGCTTGATTTTTACGGGTTACGTGGCGGAGGAAGATCTGCCGGCGCTTTACAGCGGCGCCGTGGCTTTTGTATTTCCATCGTTGTATGAAGGATTTGGGTTACCGGCGCTTGAAGCGATGGCGTGCGGCACTCCGGTGATCACTTCGAATACGACGTCGCTGCCTGAAGTTGCGGGAGACGCGGCGCTTTTAGTTGATCCTACGGATCCTGATGAGTTATGCGAGGCGATGCTTACTATTCTCTCCGACCATTCACTACGTGAAGAGCTGAGGCGGAAGGGATTGATGCGTGCTGCGGAGTTTAGCTGGAAGAGGTGCGCGGAGATGACTGCCGAGGTTTACCATCTCGCGGCTGGGAGAGCTAATTGAGCTTGAGGATCAGTATCTATAATGAGCCCGCCGGCAGCGGGATTGGTGGCTCGGAATTCGTCGCCGCGTTACTCGCTGAAGCGTTCGGCAGGGATCACCACGTCGATTTGTATCACCGTTGCGAGTCGTTGACAGTTGAGAAGTTCGCAGCTAATTCCGGCGCCAGGCTTGATAATGTTCGGCTCCACTACGTCGACAAGCCGAACAGTCAGCCGCAAGTTTCGCCGCTCAATCCACGAGCTCATTACCGTGCGTTGCAGAAGATTCAGGCAGAGCTAAGCGAGGGTTACGATATCTTCGTCGCCATCGTGCACGACGTGCCTCCGTTTTCACACGCTAAGAAGGGCGCGCTCATCGTGCTCTTTCCGACGCCAAGCGCGCCGTACGTGAAGCCCGAAGGTGGAGTCAACGCAAGGCTCGCGCTGAGGCACCCGGGAAAGTATGTCTACCAGAGTTGGGCGTGGAAGAAACGGATGGAGAGCTACGAATTCAAAACCGCTATCTCCGAGTTTTCTCGCGTGTGGGCCAAAAGACGTTGGGGCATTGATTGCACGATCGTTTATCCGCCGGTCAATACTTCATTCAACCACGTCGATAAAGAAAAGTTCATTCTCAGTGTGGGACGGTTTGCGATTCGCGGCGAGGGACATATGAAAAACCAGGAAGAGATGCTCGAGACCTATGCCCGCATGCAGACTGACTGGCAATACTTTTGTGCGGGAGGAGTGGGACCGACGCCTGCACACGAGGTCTATTTCGAACAGTTGTCGGCGATCGCTGCTAAAAGCGGTGCGAGGCTCTTCGCGAATCTGCCGCACAACGAGCTAAGAAATCTTTACGAACGCGCGAGTATCTTCTGGCACGCGTCGGGATATCGAGAGGACCAAAACGTCCAACCTACACTCGTCGAACACTTCGGGATATCCACCGTGGAAGCGATGGCCGCCGGATGTGTTCCGGTGGTGATAAACAAGGGCGGCCAGCCGGAGATTGTTGAGCACGAGGTCAGCGGGTTTGTTTGGGACACGTTGGACGAGCTCAAAGACTACACTGCTCGGCTAATCAGTGATGATGATTTGCGACTGCGAATGTCCGCCGCCGCCCGCAAACGCGCGCAGACGTTTAGTCGTGAAATGTTCCTGAAGAATTTTGTCGGACGTTTATTGGGCGCCACCGTTGACGCAACAGATCAGGAGCCGCACTTGGATCGGGTCAGTACCGCAACGCGGTAGCGTCGGGTAGCCCGCGATAGCGGGCGTAAGCATAAAGCCTGGGGCGCAAGCCCCAGGATCGTCATTGATAATTAGATTGCAAGCCTGCGAAATGCGGGCGACAGCGCTGCCGCCCGCTTCGCGGGCTCAACCCGTGGTTTTGCAAATTATCCTGGGGCTTGCGCCCAGGCTTTATGCTTACGCCTGCTTCGCAGGCTAAAACCAATTGATCTTATGGTAATCACAGAGACTAAACTTAAAGGTGCGTTCGTGATTGAATTGGACCAGTTTAAAGACGATCGCGGGTTCTTTGCGTGCGCCTGGTCCGATCGCGCATTTGCCGCCGCGGGGCTGAACGCATCGTTCGTCGAGTCGAATCTTGCCTTCAACAAGAAGAAAGGCACCCTGCGCGGCATGCACTACCAGTTGCCGCCCTACGATCAAGTGAAACTGGTGCGATGCACGCGCGGAAGCATCTACGACGTCATCATCGATCTGCGACGCAACTCTCCAACGTTCAAGCAATGGCTTGCCATCGAGATGTCCGCCGACAATCATCGTATGCTCTATGTTCCTGGCGAGTTTGCTCACGGTTACCTGACACTCGACGACGATACGGAAATGTTCTATCAAACCTCGTCTTACTATGCTCCCGAACACGGGCGCGGCGTGCGCTGGAACGATCCGGCGTTTAATATTTCCTGGCCCGCGGATCCACTCGTCATCATCGACAGGGATCGCGAGTATGAGGACTTTTCTTAATGACCAAAAAAGCTCTTATCACCGGCATCACCGGCCAGGACGGAAGCTACCTTGCCGAACTTTTGTTATCGCACGGCTACGAAGTGCACGGATTAGTAAGACGTGTCGCCCTCGAGGATCCGCAGCGACGCTTCACACGCATCGCACATCTTCTCGACAAGGTAATACTGCACCCAGCGAGCCTCGAAAGTTACCCGTCGATATTTCACGTAGTAAGCCAGCACGAGTTCACTGAGTGTTATCACCTCGCGGCGCAGAGCTTCGTGGCGGAGAGTTTTCGCGATGGGTTCTCGACGATGAATACAAACATCAACGGCACCCACTACATGCTGGCGGCACTGCGTGAACTGCGCCCCAATTGCCGCTTCTATTTCGCCGGCTCGAGCGAGATGTTTGGCAAAGTCCGAGAAACGCCGCAAACCGAGACGACGCCCTTTCATCCACGCTCACCTTACGGCATCAGTAAAGTCGCTGGTTTCGATCTAACCAGAAACTACCGCGAAGCCTACGACATGTTTTGTTTGAGCGGCATCCTCTTTAACCATGAAGGGCCGCGCCGTGGTTACGAGTTCGTGACGCGCAAGATCACCTCGACGGTGGCCCAGATAAAAATGGGCTTAACAAACGAGCTGCGGCTCGGGAATCTCGAGGCCAAGCGCGATTGGGGTCACGCTAAAGACTACGTCCGCGCTATGTATATGATGCTGCAACGCGACGAACCGGACGATTACGTCGTTGCTACCGGAGAGACCCACACAGTGCGTGAGTTCTGTGAGCTTGCGTTTGGCGAGGTTGGGCTTGACTACCGCGAGTACGTACATACAGACGAGCGGTTTTTGCGGCCGGCCGAAGTCGACCTGCTGGTTGGCGATGCGTCAAAAGCGAGGCGTGAGCTCGGCTGGGAATCTCAATACACCTTCCCCCAATTGGTCAGCGAAATGGTCCAGGCAGACTTGAAAGCACAAAGTCAGGCGACTCAAACCGCCGGTATTTAAGTGCTGGAGTAAAACGGTGCAGCCTCTGGTTAGCGTGATCATGCCGGCCTACAACGCCGAGAAGTTCATAGCAGAATCGATTCAGTCGGTCTTCGCTCAGACATACAGGAATTGGGAACTGATCGTAGTTGACGATGGCTCCACTGACAAAACTGCTGAGATTGCGCTGCTACGAGCGAAAGATGGTCGACTCAATTACTTTTTTCAACCGAACGGCAGGCTGGGCAAGGCCAGGAATACAGGCATTCAGAACGCCAGCGGGTCGTTGATTGCTTTTCTGGATTCCGACGATCTGTGGTTACCGGAAAAACTCGAGCGCCAGATTCAAACTCTGCACGAGACCGGCGTTAATGTGATCTATAACGAGGCGGATGTGTTCTATGAACCAGGTTCCATCCCAGGCCCGACTGAATTCTCGATCTACGCCGGCAGGATTGAAGGACCCAGAATGTTTGACCTTCTGTTAGGGCTGAACCGGATTCCGGTTTCATCCGTGGTGGTGCAAACAGACAGATTGAAAAGAGCAGGTCCGTTTGAAGAGTCGCTGCCCTACCACGGATGCGAAGATTATGATTTATGGTTGAAACTGGCAGCCGGCGGTGCGGTTTTTTATGGAATGACTGATAAATTGATCAGGTATCGGCGTCACCAGATGTCGATGACGCACAAGGAGAGTAAAGTCCTTGAGCCCATGCTGAGAGTCGTCAGCCGCCATGTGGATGCAGGCACTCTTAGTGAAGACGAAAAAAGGACCAGGCTACGAAGGCTTTACCGGGATTTGATCGCAGCGCTACTCGTAGAGGGCGAAATAACTGAGGCGCAGCAGTTCTTGAGAGAGTTTGCCGCCTGGGACGAGTCAGGCATAGTTACGTCTTTGCAAAAACTGTTAATGAAGGTCTCACCACGCAGTTTCAACGTGATCAGCAGAGAATGTCTCTACAGAGCGGAGTGGCATCTGTCAAAACTGACAGGGAGAGCAAGTAACGGCTGATGATGCAGCTTCCATTAGTAACCATCATCATTCCAACCTTCAATCGGCTTAACTGGATACCGGTGTGCCTCGACTCGATCAAAGCGCAAACCTATCCGAACATCGAGACGCTCGTGATCGATGATGGCTCGACTGATGGCACTGTCGAGTGGCTGAAATCACAGCCCGGCTATTCGTTCGCGCAAGTCCACGTTCAACCGAAGAACGGCGGCGCTTCGATCGCGCGAAACGACGGCATTCGTCGCGCTCGAGGCGAGTTGATCGTTTTTATCGACAGCGACGATGCGCTCCTGCCGCATCATGTGGGGACCGCGGTTGGTGTTTTCGAGAAATATCCAAACACGGGCTTGTTTTGTTGTGACTCTACTCTGATCGATGCCAATGGCGACGTTCTCTTTGAAGGACGCACGTGGCACCAGATCCAAAGCGGACTTAAGAATCATCCCGTGCAAACGGGCTTTCGCAGCCTCAAGGACATTTTTGAGTTCTCGCACATCTTTCCCGGTTTTACGTTGCCGAAAGCAGTGTTTGAAAAAGTCGGAGACTTCGATCAGTCAATCTTTCCAATGGATGATTACGATCTCTCGCTTCGCGTGGCCGGCGCCGGTTATGGAGTTTATTATTGCAACGAGCCGTTGGCGCTGCGCCGCGAGCACACAGGCCAATGTTCGGGCGTTGCGAATTCAGTTGATACGTGCCGAAAACAGATTCGAACTTTGAAGGCAGCGTTGCAGCGGAACCCTGAGCTACGAAACGGCTCGTCTCTCGTTAATCGACGACTCGCAGCAGCGAAGATGGAGCTGGCGGTTAGTCGCATGGTCTCCGGAGAACGCATCGGCGGTCTGGGAATGATGCTTCAAACTGTAGCGACAAATCCTTCTCAACTCCGCCGCGTGGCCCATTTCGGCCGTCGCCGTCTGCAACGACTAGTCGCTTCCGTGTAATCCAATGCGTATCTGTTACCTGGCCGACGGACGTTATATTCATACTCTTCGATGGCTTCGCTACTTCAGCGAACGAGGAAATGACGTGGACCTCGTCTCGTTTGCGCCGATGGGGCCGGAACATCTTCGCGCGCTCGAGGAGGCCGGCGGCCGTTATCTCGGCGAGATGGGCAAGTTTCATCTCAAACGCTTTTGGCTCACGGTGGGAGAGGTGCTCTCACTGCGGCGTCTCTTGCGGCGCGAGAAGATCGATATTCTGCACTGCCACTTCCTCAGTAGTAACGCATGGTTCGCCGCGCTGAGCGGCTTCCACCCACTCGTCATCACCGTCATGGGCGGCGGTGACGTGTGTGGTCCGGACTGGCGACCAAACGGCGCGCGCGAACGCCTCATGACTCCTTTCACACTGCGCCACACGGACCTCGTCACTTCATGGTCGCGCGTGATGGCCGATGTCGTGCGCCCGTACTGTCGAGAGGAAACACCTGTCGAGGTCATTCACGGCGGCATTAATCTCGAACGGTTCAATCGTGGTCCAAAGCCGGAGTATCTTCGCGAGCGATGGAACGTGCCGCCTGATGGCAAAGTCGTTTTCAGCCCGCGCCTGATGCGCCCGCTCTCGAACATCACGCAGATCGCCGCCGCTGCCGGACTCGTGCGCGAAAGACTGCCGCACACGTATTTCCTGTTCTCCGCACCGGCCGAAGAGCGGATCGAAACTTACGAGGCTGAGGTGCGCAGGGTTTTGCGCGAGGGAGGTGCAGAGGACAACGTGCGGTTCGTCGGCGCAATCCCGCACGACGAGATGGCTGACTATCACCGCTTCGCGGACGTCACCATTTCCATTCCCAGCACCGACGGTACGCCGATGACGGTGTTGGAATCGATGGCCTGCGGCACGCCCGTCGTCGCGAGCGATATTCCCGACTACGATCAGTACTACTTCGATAAAGAAAAGACCGTGTTGATGGCGAATCCGACCGATGCGCAGTCTATCGCAGAGGCGCTGATCAGTTTGCTAACGGATGATGCGCTGGCCCAACGTTTATCGATGGAAGCAGAGCGTCGAGTGCGCGCGAGTGGCTCGTATGAGTCGCAGATGTCAAAGATGAATCAGCTATACACAAATCTGCTTCGAAGCTCTCGGAATGGATCATGATTTCATGCACGTCGTCCATCTCATCGAGGATCTCGGTCCGGGCGGCGCGGAAAGACTTTTGTACACGAACCTGAAGCACTTCGATGCGGAACGAATTCGCAGCACCGTGATCACCGTTTACCCGCGTGCCAATCGTTGGCTGGAACCGATTACGAAGCTGGGCGTGCCGGTTGTTAGTCTGGACTGCCGCAGCACACGCGACATTCCCAAAGGAATTAGCAGACTGCGAGCCTGGTTGCGCGCTAACCGGCCCGACCTCATTCACAGTCATTTGTGGGCGGCGAACATCATCGGCCGCATCGCCGGACGCCTGGCTGGTGTTCCGGTGATAAGTTCGGTACACAATCCGGATCACGAGCCGCAAGCGTGGTCTGATGGAGCTGATGTGAGCCGCGTCACGCGTCACGCAGTTAAAGCACTGGATCGCTGGACCGCGAATCTCGGCAGCGCTCGGATGGTCGCTGTTAGCGATTACGTTCGAAAAAGCGCAGCTCGCGATCTTCACTTTGCGCTCGATTCGATTGAACTGGTTTACAATCCTTTCGATGTAGACTTGATGCAGGCGCCGGTCGGCAAAAGCAGGACGGAGCTATTGCGCGAGCTCGGATTGCCTGCTGATAGCTTGATACTGCTGAACGTAGCGCGCGTCGCTCCGCAAAAGGGTTTGCTTTACGCGCTGCGTGCGATGCCTGCGATTATGCGGCAGTATCCGCTGGTGCAGTTGATTTCCGTCGGCGCCACGAGTGACGCACGTTGGACCACCGAGCTGAAGCGCGAGGCGGAAGCGTTGGGCGTGGCCGATCATTTTCACCTGCTTGGCGCGCAGCAAAACGTCGTTGACTATCTTCGTGCGTGTGACGTTTTTGTTTTTCCTTCGTTGTATGAAGGGTTGGGGATTGCACTTATCGAGGCGATGGCGGCAGGATGCGTCTGTGTGGCAACGGACACTGGTCCGATTCCGGAGGTTATACAGAACGGGAAAGACGGAATACTTGTCCCGACCGCCGATCCGGACGCGCTTGCTCGAGCAGTTTGTGATCTGTTGAGCGATCCGGTCAGGCGTTCGCAGTTAGCGGCAGCAGCCAAGCAGACTGCCTTCACGAGGTTTCAACCGAAGAAGCAAGCTGAGCGATTGACGCGCATTTACGAGTCAGTGTTGGATGAGAATTCTCGCGCAAAGGCGCAAAGGCGCAAAGAAGAGCCTGTAGAAACGCGGTAGCGCTTTGCGCCTTTGCGGCTTTGCGTGAGAGATCTTCCTGAATAGAGGTACTTTCGTGAATCTTTCTGTAGTCGTGCCTGCCTACAACGAAGCGGCCACGCTCGAGCGCGTCGTCGAGAAACTCCTCGAAATACCCGAGTTGTTGGAAATCATCATCGTTGACGATTGCTCGACCGACAATACACCGGAAATCTCACAGCGTCTGGCGAACGCGCACCCGTCGATCAAAGTTGCCAGGCATCAAAAGAACTCCGGCAAGACGGAAGCACTCAAAACCGGTTTCGCACTAACGCGCGGCGACATCGTGATCGTCCAGGACGCGGATCTCGAATACGATCCGCAGGACATCCCGGTCGTGATCAGGCCGATCATCGAAGGCAATGCCGACGTCGTTTACGGCTCGCGTTTTCTGGTCCGCCGGGCCACACGCGTTCTTTACTTCTATCATTACCTCGCCAACAAATTTCTGACGTTCACTTCGAATCTCTTCACGAACCTGAACATGACCGACGTCGAAACCGGGTACAAAGCCTTTCGCGGCGAGATCATTCGCAACATGATCATCACGTCGCAGGGTTTCGGTTTCGAGATCGAAGTGACGGCGAAAGTCGCAAAGCTCAAATGCGCCATCTACGAAGTGCCGATCAGTTATTACGGTCGTACGTACGAAGAAGGAAAGAAGATCGTATTTGCGGATGGCCTGGAAGCGTTTTGGCTCGTGTTTCGTTTCAATCTGTTTTGCGGTTTGAGCTCGTCGTTTCGACAATTGCCGCAGCCGAGCTTGAGCAGACCTCAAAATGAGCCACAAAGAAGCACATAAGACACAACGCATACTGTGCCTCATCGGGATTCTGCTGCTCGCAGTTGCGTTGCGAGCTTACGGCGTGTTGACGCATCCAACCGTGCCCAACGGCGACGCGGCGGATTACCATCGCCTGGCGACAGGGTTGGTCCAGGGTCATGGATACGTCAATGCTGCAGGCAGGCCCACCGCATGGCGACCGCCCGCTTATCCGATCTTCCTCGCGGGCGTTTACGAAATCGTTGGGATTAACATCCTGCGGGCCACAATCATGCAGGCGCTACTCGGCGGGCTGACAGTGTTGATGCTGACGGTGCTGGGCGCGATGATCCTGGATTGGCCGCGTGCGCTCATCGCGGGACTGATCGCAGCAGTGTATCCGGTGTTCATTTGGCTGCCGCGGCTTTTGCTGTCCGAGAACTTGTCGTTGTTTCTGCTGTTGCTCTCGCTCGGAGCCATTGCGCTTTATATCCGCACATCGCGAATGATGTGGATCATTGTCTTTGGTGTCCTTTGCGCGCTCAACACACTCGTCCGCGGCGCAAACCTGTTTCTCCCGATCGCTATTGCTCTCGGAATCCTGATCGCGGAACGGCGAAACTGGAAACAACTGATAGCGCCGCTAACAGCGATGACCGCCGTGTTTGTCCTCACGCTCGTGCCGTGGACCATCAGAAACTATCGTGTCTTTCATCACGCGGTTCCAATCGCCACGCAGGATGGAATAGGTCTGTACAGTGCCTACTGGCCACCGCAAAGAGATGGCAAACTCATTTGGGGCACGCTTCCGGGCAACGAAGACCCGGCGATTGTGGCAGCCTCACAAACCGGCGACGAAGTGTCCGAATCAAGGTATCTCAACCAAGTCGCCGTGCAGCGCCTGCGCGATAACCCCGGTTTTTTTTTCGACTGATTCCGTCAAAATTGATGTCGTTGCTGGCGCCGTTTGATTGGGAAGTCTACGCGCACGCGCCCGGCACAACACGATCTCTAAACATCGGATATCTCCTTATACTCTTCCCCGCCCTGCTCGGGTTCATTGTCATGCTGCGCGAGCGCGTGCGATATCAGTGGCTGTTGTGGATCGTGCCGGCAATCGTGCTGTTACAGTCGATCTTGTTCTACGGTTCGCCGCGGTTTCGACTGCCGGCGGAGTTGATCGCTATCCTGCCAACTGCCGCCGGCGTCTGGGCCATCTGGGAATTTCTCAAACAACGAGTAAGGCTGTAGGATATCGGGACCACAGATTACACGGCTTTCCAGCACATTGGGATCCTAAGCTTAGAATTCCACGTGGACAAGTTGTCGCGGCCGCTTCTATAGTGTCACCTAAATACTAGTGACTCCAGCGTAACTGGACTGGCCACAGTTAGGCCGCAAATGTAATCACACTGGCTCACCTTCGGGTGGGCCTTTCTGCGTTCGCGAGTGGACCCGATAAGCTCATGGAGCGGCGTAACCGTCGCACAGGAAGGACAGAGAAAGCGCGGATCTGGGAAGTGACGGACAGAACGGTCAGGACCTGGATTGGGGAGGCGGTTGCCGCCGCTGCTGCTGACGGTGTGACGTTCTCTGTTCCGGTCACACCACATACGTTCCGCCATTCCTATGCGATGCACATGCTGTATGCCGGTATACCGCTGAAAGTTCTGCAAAGCCTGATGGGACATAAGTCCATCAGTTCAACGGAAGTCTACACGAAGGTTTTTGCGCTGGATGTGGCTGCCCGGCACCGGGTGCAGTTTGCGATGCCGGAGTCTGATGCGGTTGCGATGCTGAAACAATTATCCTGAGAATAAATGCCTTGGCCTTTATATGGAAATGTGGAACTGAGTGGATATGCTGTTTTTGTCTGTTAAACAGAGAAGCTGGCTGTTATCCACTGAGAAGCGAACGAAACAGTCGGGAAAATCTCCCATTATCGTAGAGATCCGCATTATTAATCTCAGGAGCCTGTGTAGCGTTTATAGGAAGTAGTGTTCTGTCATGATGCCTGCAAGCGGTAACGAAAACGATTTGAATATGCCTTCAGGAACAATAGAAATCTTCGTGCGGTGTTACGTTGAAGTGGAGCGGATTATGTCAGCAATGGACAGAACAACCTAATGAACACAGAACCATGATGTGGTCTGTCCTTTTACAGCCAGTAGTGCTCGCCGCAGTCGAGCGACAGGGCGAAGCCCTCGGCTGGTTGCCCTCGCCGCTGGGCTGGCGGCCGTCTATGGCCCTGCAAACGCGCCAGAAACGCCGTCGAAGCCGTGTGCGAGACACCGCGGCCGGCCGCCGGCGTTGTGGATACCTCGCGGAAAACTTGGCCCTCACTGACAGATGAGGGGCGGACGTTGACACTTGAGGGGCCGACTCACCCGGCGCGGCGTTGACAGATGAGGGGCAGGCTCGATTTCGGCCGGCGACGTGGAGCTGGCCAGCCTCGCAAATCGGCGAAAACGCCTGATTTTACGCGAGTTTCCCACAGATGATGTGGACAAGCCTGGGGATAAGTGCCCTGCGGTATTGACACTTGAGGGGCGCGACTACTGACAGATGAGGGGCGCGATCCTTGACACTTGAGGGGCAGAGTGCTGACAGATGAGGGGCGCACCTATTGACATTTGAGGGGCTGTCCACAGGCAGAAAATCCAGCATTTGCAAGGGTTTCCGCCCGTTTTTCGGCCACCGCTAACCTGTCTTTTAACCTGCTTTTAAACCAATATTTATAAACCTTGTTTTTAACCAGGGCTGCGCCCTGTGCGCGTGACCGCGCACGCCGAAGGGGGGTGCCCCCCCTTCTCGAACCCTCCCGGTCGAGTGAGCGAGGAAGCACCAGGGAACAGCACTTATATATTCTGCTTACACACGATGCCTGAAAAAACTTCCCTTGGGGTTATCCACTTATCCACGGGGATATTTTTATAATTATTTTTTTTATAGTTTTTAGATCTTCTTTTTTAGAGCGCCTTGTAGGCCTTTATCCATGCTGGTTCTAGAGAAGGTGTTGTGACAAATTGCCCTTTCAGTGTGACAAATCACCCTCAAATGACAGTCCTGTCTGTGACAAATTGCCCTTAACCCTGTGACAAATTGCCCTCAGAAGAAGCTGTTTTTTCACAAAGTTATCCCTGCTTATTGACTCTTTTTTATTTAGTGTGACAATCTAAAAACTTGTCACACTTCACATGGATCTGTCATGGCGGAAACAGCGGTTATCAATCACAAGAAACGTAAAAATAGCCCGCGAATCGTCCAGTCAAACGACCTCACTGAGGCGGCATATAGTCTCTCCCGGGATCAAAAACGTATGCTGTATCTGTTCGTTGACCAGATCAGAAAATCTGATGGCACCCTACAGGAACATGACGGTATCTGCGAGATCCATGTTGCTAAATATGCTGAAATATTCGGATTGACCTCTGCGGAAGCCAGTAAGGATATACGGCAGGCATTGAAGAGTTTCGCGGGGAAGGAAGTGGTTTTTTATCGCCCTGAAGAGGATGCCGGCGATGAAAAAGGCTATGAATCTTTTCCTTGGTTTATCAAACGTGCGCACAGTCCATCCAGAGGGCTTTACAGTGTACATATCAACCCATATCTCATTCCCTTCTTTATCGGGTTACAGAACCGGTTTACGCAGTTTCGGCTTAGTGAAACAAAAGAAATCACCAATCCGTATGCCATGCGTTTATACGAATCCCTGTGTCAGTATCGTAAGCCGGATGGCTCAGGCATCGTCTCTCTGAAAATCGACTGGATCATAGAGCGTTACCAGCTGCCTCAAAGTTACCAGCGTATGCCTGACTTCCGCCGCCGCTTCCTGCAGGTCTGTGTTAATGAGATCAACAGCAGAACTCCAATGCGCCTCTCATACATTGAGAAAAAGAAAGGCCGCCAGACGACTCATATCGTATTTTCCTTCCGCGATATCACTTCCATGACGACAGGATAGTCTGAGGGTTATCTGTCACAGATTTGAGGGTGGTTCGTCACATTTGTTCTGACCTACTGAGGGTAATTTGTCACAGTTTTGCTGTTTCCTTCAGCCTGCATGGATTTTCTCATACTTTTTGAACTGTAATTTTTAAGGAAGCCAAATTTGAGGGCAGTTTGTCACAGTTGATTTCCTTCTCTTTCCCTTCGTCATGTGACTTGATATCGGGGGTTAGTTCGTCATCATTGATGAGGGTTGATTATCACAGTTTATTACTCTGAATTGGCTATCCGCGTGTGTACCTCTACCTGGAGTTTTTCCCACGGTGGATATTTCTTCTTGCGCTGAGCGTAAGAGCTATCTGACAGAACAGTTCTTCTTTGCTTCCTCGCCAGTTCGCTCGCTATGCTCGGTTACACGGCTGCGGCGAGCGCTAGTGATAATAAGTGACTGAGGTATGTGCTCTTCTTATCTCCTTTTGTAGTGTTGCTCTTATTTTAAACAACTTTGCGGTTTTTTGATGACTTTGCGATTTTGTTGTTGCTTTGCAGTAAATTGCAAGATTTAATAAAAAAACGCAAAGCAATGATTAAAGGATGTTCAGAATGAAACTCATGGAAACACTTAACCAGTGCATAAACGCTGGTCATGAAATGACGAAGGCTATCGCCATTGCACAGTTTAATGATGACAGCCCGGAAGCGAGGAAAATAACCCGGCGCTGGAGAATAGGTGAAGCAGCGGATTTAGTTGGGGTTTCTTCTCAGGCTATCAGAGATGCCGAGAAAGCAGGGCGACTACCGCACCCGGATATGGAAATTCGAGGACGGGTTGAGCAACGTGTTGGTTATACAATTGAACAAATTAATCATATGCGTGATGTGTTTGGTACGCGATTGCGACGTGCTGAAGACGTATTTCCACCGGTGATCGGGGTTGCTGCCCATAAAGGAGGCGTTTACAAAACCTCAGTTTCTGTTCATCTTGCTCAGGATCTGGCTCTGAAGGGGCTACGTGTTTTGCTCGTGGAAGGTAACGACCCCCAGGGAACAGCCTCAATGTATCACGGATGGGTACCAGATCTTCATATTCATGCAGAAGACACTCTCCTGCCTTTCTATCTTGGGGAAAAGGACGATGTCACTTATGCAATAAAGCCCACTTGCTGGCCGGGGCTTGACATTATTCCTTCCTGTCTGGCTCTGCACCGTATTGAAACTGAGTTAATGGGCAAATTTGATGAAGGTAAACTGCCCACCGATCCACACCTGATGCTCCGACTGGCCATTGAAACTGTTGCTCATGACTATGATGTCATAGTTATTGACAGCGCGCCTAACCTGGGTATCGGCACGATTAATGTCGTATGTGCTGGGGAAAG
>JADMIO010972871.1_pt1 | contig 14905 bp, 15 predicted proteins | sample 8958161 | NCBI WGS metagenome assembly JADMIO01 (sample SAMN16585339, study PRJNA669376) | soil metagenome | isolation source: Crop rotation soil | place: USA: Cullars Rotation, Alabama | collected 2011 | reverse complement strand
CCAAGCTTCGGATCCCACTGTGCTGGAAAGGCTCGGATAGCCGACTCGACTCGCCCCGACGCACGCAACCTCCAGGCTCCAGGCTCCAGGCGTTCCACTCGTAACCGTCAACGCGCCTATTCAAGGAGTCGTGCTCATGCTGCTTGCCAATAAGTACACCGCCGAAATCAAAGCCGTCATTCGCGAGGGCGACGCGGTTGTCGCCTCCGGCCAACGGCTGTCGTGGATGCGCGAACGCCTCGAACCCGAGTCCATCCGCCAAGCGGGCCGCGAACGTCTCGCGCAGGCACGCGAGGACTCCATCGCGAAACACTTGCTGCAGGGCGACGCCGAAACCCGCGTGCTGTTCGAGTTCACCAACGAAGCCCGCAAGGCGCGCGACCTCTCTTTTCGCGTGCAGCGCTTCGACTTCGAGCCGAGAGTACGGCCGCTGGAACTGCGGTATGCGTCGCTGGTCCGCCGACTGCGCGAGGACGTGAACGCGAGTCGGCCGGATGCCTACGACGGCTGGACCGGGGCGGACATGTGCGCGCTCGAAATGCTCCGTGACAGCCGCATGGAAAAGATCGCGAAGATGACCTCGGCCGAAATGCTGACGGCGTACCAGAGCGCACAACTCGGCGAAAGTGGCGTCGATGTGTTGATGATGACGCTCATCGAGCAGCGTTTAGACCGGCAGCAGAACACCGCAGCGAACACGGACGACATCGCGGCGGCCTCGGAGCTGCGCCGAGTAGTCGAGGACGAGCGGCAGCAGCGCGTCCCGGCTGATCTCGAGGGCGTGCCGCTCATCATCGCCAACGCCAAGCACCTCGCCAAGCGGCTCGATCCTCGACTGCCGCCGATCAACCCCACGAACGGCACCGAGCCCGGAGCACGCGAGGCGCACGCGGCGGAGTGCGCGGCGTACGAGGCCGAGCAGCAGGCGCAGCAGCAATAGGCCCGGCCATGACGACACGACAGTCGCTGGCCGAGGGCGTCGGCATCAGCTTCGAGCAATTCTGGGATCGCTTCATTCGCGTCGACATTGGGGGCCGGCTAGTGAAGCCGGTCCCTCATCGCGAACAGTTGCGGTACATCCGCTGGGTTGATCAACGGGCCGAGATCGACCGCTGGCGGGCGCTCTGGGAAGCGTTCCTAGCGTGGCGTCGAAAGGCCAGCAAGAGCACCACCGCAGGAGCGCGCGGCTTTCACCACCTAGCCGCTGACGAACTCGTCACAACAGACCGGTTGGTCGGCCTCGCCGCGTCAGACGAGCTGCAGGCAAGAATCATCTACCGAGTTATTCAGCAGTTCATCGAGCGGGATCCGTACTGGGCGAAGCGCATCCAGATTGGCCGCAACGAGATGGTCTACAAGGAGCGCGTTCGCGACGAGCGAACCGGGGGAATCTTCACTCGCGAACACCTGCTGCGTGCGTTGCCTCGCGACCTCAAAGGCAGCCACGGCGAACCGTGGTCGATGATCATCCGTGACGAGCTGTGGACCGAACCGAATCACGACTTTTCCGAGGCGCTCGTCATCTCGCCCACGCGTGTCGGCGGCGAGATCCTGTACTGCTCCTACTACCCACCCAACACGATGATGCGTCCGGGCGTGCCGTTCTACGACCTGATGCAGCGCGTCAAGGCTGGCGACCCGAGTCTGTTCTATTCGTACCTCGGCGGATCAAATCACGACGGGCCCGACAAGATCGTGCCGTGGCTCACCGACGAATGGATCGCGCATCAAGAAAAGATCCTAGCGTCGAGCCCCGCGCGATTCCGTCGCATGATCCTGAACGTGCCGGCCGGCATCGATGACGGGCTCATCACCGCTGCCGAACTCCGCGACGCGCTGCAGGCGATGCGCGAGCCCGATGAGGCCGAGCCCGGCATCACCTACTGGTGTGCGGCCGATCTCGGCGTCGTGTTCGACTGGACGTGTGTGCTCGTCGGTCATCTCGACGCACGCAACCGCCTGGTGCTCGATGTCGTGCGGCTGTGGCGCGGCACGCACCAAGAGCCGGTCAGCCTGGTCGAGATCCAGGACGAGATCGCCGCGTTGCATCAGCGCTTCCACTTCGAGCGCGTCCACATCGACCAGTGGCAGGCGCGGCACATGGTCGAGCAGCTGCAGCACCTGCGCGTACCCGCCGAAATCATCACGCTCGACGGCGGCACGCTAGATCGGCTCGTCACGCAGATCAAGTCGGCCTTTACGCGTCGGCTCATGGTGCTGCCGGACCGGCATCCTGAAGTCGTCGAGCAGCTGGAGTCGGTCAAGGCTGTCGAAGCCGGCCGGCGCCGCGACCTGCTCAAGTTCCAGCCCGGTGAGACCGCTGGCAACGACGCGAGCGCGCATGACGACATCGCCGTGTGCTTGGCGATGCTGCTGGATATGGCCTGGCCGAACGTCGGGCGAAACGCACTCCCCGAGACATTTAATTTATGTCTGCGTCAGCTGAACATGCCGAACACATTCCCGTCGGCAGCAGCGTGCTTCGTCGTCGGTCCAGGACATTTCATACCGCCGTTCAACGACGCGATCTGCCGCGAGTGCGTCGGGCTCCGAGCCGTCCGCGACGCGTACGAGCGCCACAAGTCGGGCAAGGACGCCGAACCGATGTCGATCCGCACGTTCCGCCGGACACGCATGGAGAACAACGAGTTTTGCGCGAGGATGAACTTCCGCGAGACCGGCGCCGAGGACTGGTACTTGTAGCGGTTTTCAGAGGAGAAATCGGTGTACCTGCTGCGGCGAACGCGGTACAATTCGGGATGCGGGCGCGTGCTACCAACACGCGCTCGCACCCCTAAACCGTCAGCAGATATGAGCTGCCGAACGGTCTGCCGTGCATCTTCTCACACGCAGCAGATCCGTCAGGCGCAACCAAACAGGAGCGTTGCTATGGGCTGCGTGTATCGTCCGTCGAAGGGCAAGAACAAGAAGAAATCCGGTGTGTGGTGGATCAAGTACGTGCGCGATCGCAAGGCGTACTACGAAAGCTCGAACAGCACGACCAAGCAAGACGCGATCGATCTGCTCAAGCTGCGCGAAGGCGATATCGTCAAAGGCGTGCCAATCACGCCGCAGGTTGGACGCCTGACACTGGCCGAGGCCGCTGATGATCTGCTCGCCTACTACCGCACCAAGGGCCGTCGAAGCATCGACGAGGCCGAGCGGCGCATCCGCCTGCATCTCCGTCCTTACTTCAGCGGCGAGCGGCGAATGGCGACGATCACGAGCGCCGATGTCACGCGCTACACGACCAAGCGCCAGGCCGACACGATCGTCGTGCAACGCGAGCGCACGATCCGCACACGTAAGGGCATGAAGCAGCTGCCAGAGATCCGCAAAGCCGTCTCGAATGGGGAGATCAATCGCGAGCTAGCTATTCTCAGGCGCATCTTTTCGATCGCGATCAAGAACGGGAAGCTGCTAAACAAGCCGTCGATCGAACTGCTGCCGGAAGCGGCGCCGCGTCAGGGATTCTTCGATGCACAGCAGATCGAGGAGGTCTGCCACCATCTTTCCGATGAAATCGCCGCCGTCGTGCGGTTCGCCTTCATTACCGGCTGGCGTGTCGATTCGGAAGTCTTGAAGCTCGAATGGTCACGCGTGGATTTCACCGGGCGTGGTTCAGTGCGGCTCATTCAGGGAACGACAAAGAACGGCGAGGCGCGTCGATTCATCATGACGAACGAGCTGCGCAAACTGCTTGAAACGCGGCGCGTCGAACATGACAGATTGAAGACCAAAGGTCGAATTGTCCCGCTCGTATTTCACCGCGAAGCGCGCGTCATGCAACAAGATGGGACGTGGAAACGAGTGGAGGGCCAACGAATCAAGAGCTTCATCAAGGCTTGGCGAACCGCCTGTCTGGCAGCCGGATATCCAGGCCGCATCCCGCACGATCTGAGACGCTCCGCCGTTAGGACCTTCGTGCGTGCCGGAATAGGCGAACACGTCGCAATGGCGCTCAGTGGCCACAAGACCCCAAGCGTATTTCGCCGATACGACATCGTTGACGAAACCGATTTGGACGTAGCCGCTACGCAACTGGACACCATTGCTATCGATGTGTCGCCAAAACGCCGAGCTACCTAAAAGCGCGCCTACCGTAAATTGTTGTCAACAATTGAGTTCCCGGCCTCACAGTCAGGCGAGGAGGGTAGGAACAACAAGTGCAGCAGCGATAAGGATTAGCCCACCAATCGGATACGATGGGTAAACGGATGAGCAAAGACAAGGGCATGCAGCGGCTTCACACGGTCTCGGGGCAACGAGGGGCCGTAAGGCAGACTATCGATCCCATCACACTTGGCACGGATGGTTCGATTCTCATCAACGCCGCTCACCTCACCACGCCTTCCGTTGTGTACGACGCGGATGTAGCGTGGGCAAAAAGAAGGTATGGAGCGGTTAGCTTATTCTTCGCGAAGATCGATCTTGATAAGGCAAACACGCTGCACAGTCGGCTGGAATTGCGATATCCCGACGAACTGTTTGTTGAACACTTCGTTAAGAACGCAGAGGAGTTTAGAGCACGCGTGAGAGAAGTCGTGCAGAAGTTTCACACTGACGATAGTCGGCCCGAAATTGACTACAGCCGGTTGCCGACCGAACGATCACATTCACAGTGGGTGAACTTCGATCACATCGCGAGAGCGGGCACACAGGCGTCACTTGATTTCTATCATCTGTCGCCGAGCGGGATTGCAAAGTACGTGCAGAAACAAGGTTCTGACAGCCTTGAGATAACGCCTTGCGTTCGGGTCTTAACGACAACGCGCGAGGTTCTCCGTTTGCTAGACGAGGCGGCTGAGATGGCTGCACAAATGAAACCGCTGTTACCTGAAGACCTTCGGGTGAACCGAGCCAAGGGCTAGTTATGAATACCGATATTTATTCCGACGACGGCGTCTTTGGTGGAGGCATTTTCGGTGAGGAGTTTGATTTCACTCACGACGATTCCGCTTCCAAAACCGATCGGAAGAACGCGTGGGTGGTGTGGATTCCTGCTGCCGTGGCGAAGACTGCTGTCATTGCCGCAGCTACGGCTGTAGTCGCATTCGGTCCAGTGAGATCCTCAACCTACGAGCGCAGCGACGAGCGCATTGTGATTTCGGCTGTTCAGCGAGCGCGATTTGAAAAGCGTCTGGCGTCAATGACCGAGCAGATGAAGACCCGCGCCGCCGCCGCGAGAATGCATTTCGTTCGCTCGGCACATCCGGGCTTGGATGATCCCGATCCCGACTATGGGCTCTGACTCGATTGAGAACTGGTATGCTCCGCTCGGATCGGATTTGAGCTTTGGCGACATCGTTCAAAATGTTCCGAGCGGCCTGATCGACTCTCCTCTGACAATTTGCCAACCACATAACGCCGAACCGAAGGGCAAGTCGTTATATGCGCCGATCGATCAGGTACCCAAGCGCAGGGCCGTGGAGTTCATACACGCGAAAGGATTCGTGGGCCTCGGCATTGTCGTTTGGCCTGATTGCCAGATCGACAAGTTGAAGAATCAGAACAGACCCGAAAAAGATTGGTTCGCGGCAATTGCTCCGGTGCAACCAATGAGTCGGCTACCGGTGGAGGTGCACGAACACATTCAATCGTTCAACCGAGCCCAGTTCTTTCCGCTGCCCGCTGCTCCTCCAGACATCGCCGAACCGAGCTACGTGGATCTCCGATACATCTGGCCGGTGCGTTACGCTCTCCTGTCCAACAGGGTCATAACATTGACAGACGAAGCGCGCAGCGCCTTCAACCTTCATCGATTTTGGTTCGATACAGAATTGCGTTTAGCTCCGCTTCCGTGTCCACACTGCGGCGAGACAATTGACGTCCACGACATGCTGCGTCCGGACGGAGCGTAAGACGCGTAACGGGATGATCCACAGCGATTACGTGGCCGGGGTGTTCCTCGCGCAGATCAAGCAATTCGACAAGGTTTTCAGCGGAACCGTTTTTCCACCGTTTGCCGACCCCGAGACACAGGCGAACAAAGTGGCCGAGGACTATTGGAACCAGAAGATGTCTGAGCCCGTCGGCGAAGACGGTCCCCGATACGACCCGGGCGATGTCGCCGACGACGCGCACGAAAAGAGCATCGAATTCTACGAAACGATGCACGCGATGCATCAAACGGTGTTGAACCTGTTCGCGGCCGGCGTCTTCCACCTTTTTGAGCAACAGCTGGGAACGCTGCTTGAAGATTGGAACGGTAAACGTCCGAAGTACCCGTTCAATGAACTTATCAACGGAGCGACGTTCGTAGACAAGTCAGGCAACAGGACTGCCTTCAATGCAGCACCTGCCTGGGCAAAGCTGGATGAACTGCGGCTGGTTGCGAACGTTGTCAAGCACGCCGAGGGCAGCTCCGCTAGCGACCTCCGTTCCGTCAATGATGAGTACTTCAAACATCCAGCGGTGCGCGGCACCTCATTGGCCGAGCACTTCGGCCACGACCGCATGCAGGGCGAGCCGCTGAGCGGCGAGGGTATGTACGTAACGAAAGACGACTACGATGGCCTGGTCGCCGCCGTAGTCGCCTTCTGGACGTGGTTGGCCGACACGATCGAGTAATCGCGCTCCTCCCTCATCCAGAAGCCGCGAGTGCAACTGGAGTGCAACCCAACGCGAGAAACGCGATCCTCACGTGCACCGGATTCGATTTTCTTAACAAAAATGGAGGCGCCGCCCAGATTTGAACTGGGGATGGAGGTTTTGCAGACCTCTGCCTTACCACTTGGCGACGGCGCCGGTCGGGCGTGGAGGTGAGACGAGACCCGGAGGCCTACGCTACGACGGTCGCGCGGATCGCCCGATCCGCGACGCTGGTGGTCCACCTTCGCTCTTCGACTCGCCGCCGCTGGGCGGCTCGCTGAGAACTACGGTGGACAATTTTTTCGCGGCGAGTTCAGGCGAAAAAATTGGAGCGGGAAACGGGATTCGAACCCGCGACTTCGACCTTGGCAAGGTCGCACTCTACCACTGAGTTATTCCCGCTCGACCGAACGCTTAACGTACCACAATCGCTTGCAAATGCTCAAGGTTCCAGGGGTTCCAGAGGTGCCAAGGGTGCCAGTGGTTCAAAGGTTCCAATGGTTCAAAAGGTTCCAGTGGATCAAAAGGTTCCAGTGGTTCAACGGGTTCCAAAGTTCGATTGGTTCGCGAGGTCCGAACCCGAACCCCTGGAACCGTTGGAACCCCTCGAACCTATCCCCTCGCATTTCGTAAGACCTGCGCGGCTTCCTCTGGTGCCGTCGGGTTGATGTAGAAACCGGTCCCCCACTCGAAGCCAGCTGTGCGCGTCAGCTTGGGCATGATCTCGACGTGCCAGTGGTAGTAGTCGCTCGCCTGCGGCTCGGAAAACGGCGTGCTGTGGATGATCATGTTGTAGGACGGCGTTTCGAGCGCCTGGTTCATCCGCGTCAACACCGTCTTGATCATCCGCGCCAGGCTCTCGTACACCTGACGCGGCGCTTCCTCGAACCGCGACAGGTGATGCCGCGGCAGGATCCAGGTCTCGAACGGAAAGCGCGGCGCGTACGGCGCCAGCGCCACGACTTCCCCGTTCTCGTGAATGATCCGCCGCTCGGCCGAGAGTTCCTGCTTGATGATGTCGCAGAACACGCAGCGCTCCTTGGCCTTGTAATGGCGCTTGGCGCCCTCGATTTCTTCGCGCACGAAATCGGGCACGATCGGCAGCGCGATCAGCTGCGAGTGCGAGTGCTCGAGCGTTGCGCCGGCGGCGGCGCCGTGATTCTTGAAGATCAGGATGTAGCGGAAGCGGATGTCGCGTTTGAGATCGACAATCCGCTCGCGATACGCCCACAACACCCGCTCGATCTCCGGCTCGGACATCGCCGCCAACGTCTTTGCGTGATCCGGCGTCTCGATGATCACTTCGTGCGCGCCGATGCCGTTCATCCGATCGAACAGCCCCTCGCCTTCGCGATCGAGCGTCCCCTCGACCTGCAGCGCCGGAAACTTGTTCGGAACGACCCGCAGTTCCCAGTGCGGACCGTTCGGTCCGCCGCCGTTCTGGCGAAAGCCGAGGACTTCCGGCGGGGTCATGTCCTCGTGCCCGGCACAGAACGGACAGTGTTCCTCGCCGATCAGTGTCGCGCGCTCGAGACGGAAATCGTTGGGACGCTTGCGGCGATCGGTGGAGATGATGACCCAGCGGCCGGTAACAGGGTCTTTGCGTAATTCTGGCAATTTAGGATTTGAGAAATTTAGGAATTCGGGATTTGGGAGATTTCACGATTTAGACGCTCGCATCGAAGGCGCTTCGAAAAACCTCGATCGCCGGATCCGGACCGCCAACGTCGATCGACACGACATCGAATCGGCACGGACAATCCGCCAGCCTGTATCGAACGAGATATTCCTCGGCAACGTTCGTGATCCGACGACGCTTCAACGCGGTGACAGATTCTACTCCGGCACCGAACTCGCGGCCATCCCTGGTCTTCACCTCGACGAACACGACCGTGCGCCCGTCTCTCGCCACGATGTCTATTTCGCCGCGGCGGCAACGATAGCGCCTGGCAAGAATTGCGTACCCGCGTTTTTCGAGCTCGCAACACGCCAGATTCTCGCCCAATTCTCCGAGTGTTTGGCGAGTTCGCGACACGCCCCAATCGCCAGCAATCCTTATGCCTTCAACTGCCCTCACACGCAGAACGCAGGGCACGCAAAGAACGCCGAGATTCTATTGGTGCGTTGGACGCGTATCAATCAGAGATGTCGTGCGCGCGACCGGTTTCGACGTCGGTCATCGCCTGATCGAAGAGATGGATCGCGGTATCGGCTTCGGCGCGCGTAAGGACGAGCGGCGGCGAGAAGCGGATCGAATTCTTGCCGGCGCCGAGCACCAGCAGCCCGCGCTGGAACGCGGCATTGACGACCGCGTTGCGCTCGTCGTGGGCGCGTTCCTTGGTGGTCCGATCCTTCACCAGTTCGACACCGATCATCAGACCGCGGCCGCGGACGTCGCCGATCAGCGGATGTTTGTCCTTCAGCGCCGCCAGGCCGCTCTTCAAGTGCGCGCCAACCGTTGCCGCGTTGGCCATCACCTGCTCTTTCAGGAGCTTGATCGTCGCGAGCGCCGCCGCACACGCGACCGGATTGCCGCCAAAGGTCGAGGCGTGCGCACCGGGCGGCCAGGTCATGAGATCCGCACGCGACAGAGCAATGCCCAGCGGCAGGCCGGACGCAATCCCCTTCGCGATCGCGACGACGTCGGGCTGCACACCGGAATGTTCGATCGCGAACATCTTGCCGGTCCGTCCCATCCCCGACTGCACTTCGTCGGCGACCATCAGAATCCCGTGTTCCTTCGTCAGCTCGCGCAGCCGCTGCAGAAACTGCGCCGGCGCGACGACGTAGCCGCCTTCACCCTGGATCGGTTCGACGACGATCGCCGCGACTTCTTCGGGCGACACGAGCTGAATGAACAGCTGATGTTCGATGTAGTCGAGACACTCGGCGGCGCAGGTGTCCGGCGTGAGCCCGAGCGGGCAGCGATAACAATCCGCAAACGGCGCGTGATAGACGCCGGGCAGGAGCGGTCCGAGGTGTTCACGCTGGACGGTCTTGCTCGCAGTCAGCGACAGCGACCCCAGCGTTCGTCCATGAAACGCCCCGAGAAAGGCCACGAAGTTTGGCCGGCCGGTCACGTAGCGCGCCAGCTTCAGACACGCCTCGATCGCTTCGGTCCCGGAGTTGCCAAAGAACGAACGCGCACCACCGTCGAACGGCGCGATCGACGCCAGCTCCTCGGCGAGGCGGACCTGGACGTCGTAGTAGAAATCGGTGCCGGACATGTGAAGGAAGCGTGCCGATTGGTCGGCGATGGCCTTCACTACGTCCGGGTGCGAGTGGCCGGTTGAATTGACGGCGATACCCGCGGCGCAGTCGAGGAACAGATTGCCGTCGACATCCTCGACCGTCGATCCGGTGGCGCGCTCGATGACCAGCGGATAGCCGCGGGTGTATGACGGCGACACCACCTTCTTATCTCGCGCAATCAGCGCGGCAGCCTTGGGCCCGGGCAGAGGGGTCCTGATGTGGGGGACGGCCATACCTCACAGTATCGGGTCGCTTGGGGCTGGGGGCTAGGGGCTGGGGGCTGGGGGCGACTACTTGAGCTTCCAGCGCGTCGTGCCGTCGGGGCGGTCTTCGAGAATGATGCCGAGGTCGGCGAGTTCCTTGCGGATGCGGTCGGCGACATCGAACTTCCGCTCGCGCTTGGCGGCCTTGCGCTCGGCAATCTTCCGTTCGATGTCCTCGACCGGAATCGGCGGTCGCTCGTCCTCGGCCTTGCGCAGCGACAGAATCCCGAGCACCTGATCGAAGCCGGCAAAGGCGTCGCGAATCGCCGGCCAGTCGCCGCGGCTCACTTCACCGGCGTCGATTCCCGAATTGATCGCACGGACCAGTTCGAACATCGCCCCAAGCGCGCCGGCGGTATTCAGATCGCTGCACATCGCATCAGCAAATTCCTGTTTCGCCTGGTCGATGCGCGCGGCCATGTCCGGATGCGCAACGCCGTCGGCCGCGGTTTCGGCGCGGACCAGACAATCGGTCAGCCGTTTCAGCGATGCTTCGGACTGTTCGAGGTTTTCGCGTGTCAGGTTCATCTGCTTCCGGTAGTGCGTCGAAAGCAGCAGATACCGGATCGCAGACGCCCGGTGTCCGTCGCCGACGAGCTCCGGAATCGTGTGGACGTTGCCGATCGACTTCGACATCTTCTCGGAATCGACGAGCAGATACTCGACGTGAAACCAGAAGCGCGCGAACAGCTTGCCGGTGGCGCCTTCGCTCTGCGCAATCTCGTTTTCGTGATGCGGGAAGATCAGATCGATGCCGCCGGTGTGGATGTCGATCGGAGAGTCGCCGAGCAGCCGCAGCGCCATCGCCGAGCACTCGAGATGCCAGCCGGGACGTCCCGGCGGACCGACTTCGTGCCAGGACGGTTCCCCAGGCTTGGTCGCTTTCCACAACACAAAATCGCGGACATCGTCTTTCGCGTAGCTGTCGGCGTCGACGCTGACGCCGTCTTTCATCCCCTCGTGATCGAGTTGCGCCAGCTTGCCGTAGGCGGGCAAGGTCGCAATCCGGAAATAGATCGAGCCATCCTTTTCGTAGGTATGGCCGTTCCGCGTCAAGGCCGCGATGAGATCCGCCATCGCACGAATGTTTTCGGGGTCGGTCGCGCACGGGTTCTCCTCGACCGGCTCGAGATTGATCGCCGCCGAATCCTCGCGAAACGCCTTGATGAACTGAGTGGTGTAGGCGTGCAGGTCCATCTGCGCCTTCTGCGCGCCGAGAATCGTCTTGTCGTCCACGTCGGTGAAGTTGATGACGTGACGAACCTCATAGCCGAGCAGATGCCGCAGCGTCCGCCGCAAGACGTCGACCGCCACGAAATAGCGGAAGTTGCCGACGTGGCCGCGGGCGTACACCGTGAGGCCGCACGAATACATGCGGACGGTCTTGCCGGAGGAAGGAACAAAGGGCTCCTCGCTCCTGGACAGCGTGTTGTAGAGACGGAGGTTCACGTGCCCGAGAAGATCAGGAGATTTCGAACGACTTCTGCCACACCCGGCCGCCATTGGCGGAGACCAGGATGTCGAGCGAGTTGTTGGCGACGCGGAACTGCACGTCGCAGCGGCGATGCGCGCCGGCGGCGCTTTTGGCCACCGCCTGCTCGAGGGCGTTTGTCAATCCGTTCATGGCTTCCCGAGGGCAGCCAACGTATTTGAACACGTGCGCAGCCAGATCTTCGACCAGCGATGCCGGTGCACCCTGGCTGGAGAACTCGAGCGCGAAGAAGAATTCAGATGCGGGCACGGCCGGATTCTACAGTGAAAGTCGATCGAAGAGCACGTGGGCGCGGCCGCAGTCAGCGGCGATTTGCGCGCGCAAGGCGTCCAGGCTCTCAAACCGCCGTTCGTCTCGGAGGCGCTGCACGAAGCCGAGACGAAGCGCGGCACCGTACAGATCGCGGTCCATATTGAAGATGTGGGTTTCGATCGTCACCGCGCCGGAGGAATTGACGGTCGGACGGACACCGATATTCGTCACCGACGAATAGACCACCCCGTTGATGGTGGCGGTCGTGGCGTAGACGCCGTTCGGGGGCAGGAGTTCGTTGTCGGTCTTGAGGTTCGCGGTCGGAAAACCGATCGTTCTCCCCCGCTGGTCGCCGTGCACGACCACCCCGTCCAGATAGTACTGATGCCCAAGCAGCGCGCCCGCTTCATCGAGCCGCGCCTCACTGACCAGCCGCCGGATTCTGGTGCTGCTGACCACGAAATCCTTGTAGCGCACCGGATCGATCTTTTCGGCCTTGAAGCCGTGGATCCCGCCGAGCGTCCTCAGCATGCTGAAATTGCCGGCACGATCGCGACCAAACAGAAAGTTCGCTCCGACCCAGACCTCGGACACGTGCAGCCAGTCCACCAGAACGGTGCGGACGAAGGTCTCGGGATCCCAGCGCGAGAGTTCCTGGGTGAAGCGCACGATCGCGGCGCCCTGGACACCCAGCGCCGCGATCGCTTCGAGCTTCTGCGCCTTGGTCATCAAGAGCGGCGGCGCTTTGTCCGGGCGCACCACCCGCGGCGGGTGCGGATCGAACGTCATCACGACGGCAGTGGCGCCGCGCTCGGTGGCGACCCGACGCAACCGTTCCAAAATCTTCTGATGGCCGCGGTGGACGCCGTCGAAATTTCCGAGCGCCAGCACCGGATGCACCCAACGCGCCGGCCGCACATCGTCTGGAAAATGAATGATGTCCATCAGGCTGGAACGTTCAGGACCAGGCCATCATAGGCCAATTCGACGCCACGAGGCAGGCGCGCGCAGGTCGCGGCATGACCCAATTCATGGGAGATATGCGTGAAGTAGGTGCGCGTCGCCGCGATCCGCGCCGTCGCCTTCAGCGCTTCGTCGACGCTGAAGTGGGTCGAATGCGGCCGGTCGCGCAGGGCGTCGAGAATCAGCGTCTCGACCCCCTTCAGCAGCTGGTACGAGTTCTCGGGAATTTCGCTGCAGTCGGTGAGATAGGCGAACGAGCCGATGCGGAAACCCAGGATCGGCCGCTTTCCATGGAGCAGCGGAATCGGCACGACCTCCACCTCGCCCAGACAGAATGAGCCGCCGATCAGCTGCAGTCCGATCTTGGGAATGCCGCCGCCCTTCGGCGTTTCGCGGTTGAAAATGTAGGCGAACGTCCGCTTCAAGTCCGCGATCGTCGTCTGATCGGCAAAGCAGGGGATCGATTCCTGTTGCAGTTTGTTGAAACGGCGCACTTCGTCGAGGCCGAAGATGTGATCGGCGTGGCTGTGGGTGAACAACACGGCGTCGACGCGGCGAAGACCAAAGGTCAACGCCTGGGCGCGAAGATCGGTCGACGTATCGACGAGCACATGACGTGTGGCAGCGGCGATCGGCGAACCGTTGGCCGAGCCGGCCTCGGCTCCAGGATTCAGTTCGATGAAGATCGAGGGACGCGAACGCTTGTCGCGCGGATCGGTGGACTGACAGACCTCGCAGTCGCAGCCGATCATCGGCACGCCGTACGACGTGCCGCTGCCAAGGACGGTGACCTTAAGGGACAAGCGGGCGCTTTCCTCCGGACGCTTCAACAAAGCGCATCCGCAGCTCGAACAGCACCTGCTCCAGGATGCTTCGCTCTTCGGCGGTCAGGTTGCCTTTGGTCTTGTCTTCGAGCAACGCGAGGATTTCAATCATCTGCGACGCGCCCTGGAGATTCACTTGGCCTGGCCGGTCCGAACCCGGTTCCGGCAGATCGCCGAAGTGAATCGCCGCCGTGCTGGCAAGCGAGAGGACGAACGCAGTAAACGTCAGTTCCGGCATGGGCAATCCGATCATTATCCACTATCGTGTAGTGACTCCCAACGCCCGAGGCCATGTCACGTCTATGAACGCTGTCGACCCTGCCGCCGAGTTCACACGTCTGATCGAGATCATGCGGCGCCTGCGCGCGCCGGACGGCTGTCCGTGGGACCGCGAGCAGACCATCGATACGTTGAAGCGCTACGTGCTCGAGGAGACCTACGAGCTGATTGAAGCGATCGACCGCCACGATCACGAAAGTCTGCGCGAGGAGCTCGGCGACTTCCTGTTCGAAGCCGTCTTTATCGCACAGCTCGAAACGGAGACTGGACATTTCCAGATTGGCGATTCGGTGAAGGCGATCGCCGACAAGCTGGTACGGCGGCATCCACACGTGTTCGGACGGGATCAAGGCGAAGCGGCACTGGACACCGCGAATCAGGTCCGGGCCCGCTGGGAAGAAATCAAGGCGCAAGAGCGCGGCGCTCAACAAAAGCCGGCATCCACACTTGGCAGTATTCCGGTCGCGCTGCCGTCGTTGGCGCGCACGCACCAGATCGGTGCGCGTGCGGCATCGGTCGGTTTCGACTGGGTGCGCGCGGAGGATGTGGTCGACAAGATTCGTGAGGAGATCGACGAGGTCGAGGAAGTGCTGCGGGAGAGCGCCGTCGATCAGGCGCGCGCCGAAGAAGAGATGGGCGACTTGCTGTTCGCGATTGCCAACCTGTCGAGGAAACTCCAGATCGATCCAGAGGCGGCACTGCGAAAGGCGAACAACAAATTCACGCGGCGCTTTACGGACATGGAGATGGCAATTGCCGAATCCGGTCGGCGGATTCAGGACATGACGCTGGAGCAGCTCGAGGCGGAGTGGCAGCGGGTCAAGCTGCGCGGGTGATCAATTGCCTTGGCCACCTCGATCAACCTCTTCACGAAGGCACGAAGCGCACGAAGGGGGCCAAAGGAAGTCAGCATGAGGCTCGAGGCGGCGGCCGGCGGAGCCGGGCCGCGTGTTCGGGTGAGCGATCGTCGAGAATGAATCGCACTCGAA
>JADMIO010800056.1_pt1 | contig 14905 bp, 11 predicted proteins | sample 8958161 | NCBI WGS metagenome assembly JADMIO01 (sample SAMN16585339, study PRJNA669376) | soil metagenome | isolation source: Crop rotation soil | place: USA: Cullars Rotation, Alabama | collected 2011 | reverse complement strand
CTTTCCCGGGCGCGTGTCGGCGACCGATCTCAAGATCGAGGGCGATCCGCTCCCGGTCGAGGATCGCGGCCCCCCGCGCGAGCGCGGCCCGCAGCGCGAGCTGACCGGCGAGAAGGCCTCGGGCACGGTCAAGTTCTTCAACGCGACCAAGGGCTTCGGCTTCATCACCCGCGACGACGGCCAGCCGGACGCGTTCGTCCACATCTCGGCGGTCGAGCGGGCCGGCATGGTCTCGCTGAACGAGGGCGACCGGGTGGAGTTCGAGCTGGAGGTCGACCGGCGCGGCAAGACCGCGGCGGTGAACCTGGTTCCGATCCAGTAAGCGCCGACAGAGACAGAGAAGGGCGTCGCGGCGACAGTCGCGGCGCCCTTTCTCTTTGCCCATGCGGGTTTCCCGATCCGTATTTCTGCGGATCGTGCTGAACGGATCGTCAACCATTGCTGGCGACCGCGCGTCCATCTTTCCCGTTTACCACGGCAGGCATGGAAAGCGTGCTACTCGCGGCCGCAATGATGGCCGCCTCGACAAATGCTGCACCGGTCAACGCACCGGCAGCCGGAGCCGTGCTGGATCAGCGCTGCTTCCGGCTGATGGCCGATCTGGCCGAGGACCGGGACCCCAGGGTCCAGGGCCTCGGCCGGATGGCCGCGCAGTATTTCCTCGGCCGGATCGACGCGGCCAATCCCGGCTTCGACCCGGACGCTGCGCTGGACGCCCCGGCGGCCACCGGGGCGGAACGGCAGCAGCTGCTCGGTCAGTGCGGCGACGCCATGCAGGCGGGCGGGCGGGACTTCCGCACGATCGGCCGGGCGCTGGCGCCGCGCGGCCGCCCGGCGGTCTAGCTCAGCCGGCCCAGTCCTTCGCCAGGCGGCGCGCCGCCGCGAAATAGAAGCCGGCGGCCAGGACGTAGAAGCCCAGGCCGTAGAGGATCGAATATTTGAGCGCCTGGTCGCCATAGGCCGGACCCATCCGGTCGGACATGAAGCCGAAGAAGAAGACGCCGAAGCCGATCCCGATCAGATTGTTGATGAACAGGAAGCTGGCGCTCGCCGTCGCCCGCATGGCCGGCGTGACGATATGCTGGACGGCGGCGATCACCGGCCCCAGCCAGGCGAGGCCGAGCATCTGTCCGATCGTGAAGAGCAGCCAGCCCAGCCACAGGCTCGGCGCGAACAGTCCGAGCGCGAAGACCGGCAAGGCGATGGTGAAGCAGATGGCCGGGATGCGGGCGTAGGAGCCGGGATCGCCCGGACCGATCCGGTCGCCGAGCCAGCCGCCGAGCCAGGTGCCGGCGACCCCGCCGATCAGCACGATCGAGCCATAGAAGACAGAGACACGAAGCAGGTTCGGGTCGGCCCCGCCGGTGAACCAGGCCGGGAGCAGGTTCATGACCGGGTCCATGCCGGCCATGTCGAAGCTGAGCCCGAAGAAGCTCGGCAGCCAGAAGATCAGGCCGTAGCCCAGGATCGAGCCCGAGGCCGCGCCGAACGACAGCAGCCAGAAACCGGGTTTGCGCGCGAGCACGCCCGCCACCGTCAGCAGGGGCGGTGCGGCTTCCGGCGCGGCACCCGGCACCCGGTCGAACCGCCCCCGTTCCGGCTCCCGGATGCAGAGCTTCACCAGCAAGGCGACGGGCAGGCCGGCTAGGCCGACGATCAGAAAGGCCGAGCGCCAGTCGAGATGGCTGGCGATCCAGCCGCCGAAGAAGATGCCCAAAGCCGAACCGATCGGGATGCCGAGCGAAAAGAAGGCGAGCGCCCGCCCTCTTTTCTCCTTCGGGTAGAAATCCGAGACGAGGGCGTAGGACGGGGCGACCCCGCCCGCCTCGCCGATGCCGACCCCCATCCGCGCGAGGAACAATTGCCCGAAATTGTGGACCAGCCCGCAGGCGGCGGTGAACAGGCTCCAGAGCGCCACCGAGCCGGCGATGATGTTGACCCGGCTGCGCCGGTCGGCCAGCCAGGCGATCGGGATGGCGAGCCCGGAATAGAAAAGCGCGAAGGCAAGCCCCCCCATCAGGCCGAGCTGGGTATTGGTGAGGCCGAGATCGTGTTTGATCGGCACGGCGAGGATGCCGATGATCTGCCGGTCGATAAAGTTGAAGATATAGGCGAGCAGCAGGACAACGAGGACGCGGGTGCCGACGTTCGGCGGGCTGGTTACGCTCTTGCGCATGTTCGACATCCCGCCGTCATTGCGAAGAGCGGAGCGACGAAGCAATCCAGTTCGGCACTGGATTGCTTCGCTTCGCTCGCAATGACGGAGCCGGGACGGGCCAGTCCTAGAACCGCACGCCGGCGCGGACCATCAGCTGCCGCGGTGCGCCATAATAGACGGTGCGGATGCTGCCGATCGAGGAGAAGTCCTGGCCATCGGTCTTGTAGGCCACATCGAAGATGTTGCTGGCGTAGAGGCCGATCGTGTAGCGGCGGTTGTCGCTCTCGTAGACCAGCCGGGCGTCGACCAAGGCATAGCCGTCCTGGAACAGGCCGGTGACCTCCTGGGTCGTGCCCACCGCGCCGTTGATATAGGTGTTGTCGACAGCGAGCGCGGTCCGCGAGCGGTAGCGCAGCTGGGCGCCCAGGGTGATGTAGCCGAAATTGCCGCGGGCCGTCGGCATCGGCGATTCGTACTGGGCGCCGATGCGCCAGGTCCAGCGCGGCGCGAAGGCCGGCCGCTGGAAGGCGCGGCTGCCGCCCGGGAAGCGGGCGTCGTCGAACACATCATATTCGGCGTGCAGATAGCCGATCTGCGTATCGAACAGCAGGCCCTGCATCGGCGTCCACGCGGCCTCGATCTCGACACCCTTGATGTCGAGCTTGCCGGCATTGATCACCGACAGGGTCGGAAGCGGCAGGCCATTGCCGTCGAGGCCGGTGCCTGACACGCGCGCCTGGAAATTGCGATAATCGTTCCAGAAGGCGGTGACGTTGAGACGCAGCTGGCCGCCAAGGGTCGAACGGATGCCGACCTCGTAGGTATCGGCCGTTTCCGGCAGATATTGGGTGCGTTCGCCGGGCGAATTGGCGCGCCCGTTGAAGCCGCCCGATTTGAAGCCCGAGGCGAACCGCGCATAGACCATCGCATTCCGCGCGAAGCTCCAGTCGAGCGAGACCATCGGCGAGAAGTCGTTCCAGCTCCGATTGGCGTCGAAGATGAAAGGCGTCAGCGACGTGAGCAGCGGGCTGCTCGAGAAGGTCGAGGTGGTGCGGAAATAGTCCTTGCTCTCGTGGTTGTAGCGGCCGCCGGCCGAAAGCCTGAGTTCCGGCGTGATCGCGAAACTGAGGTTCGCATAGGCGGCATAGCTCTTGGTGACGAGATCGTCGTCGACCGTCCTGAGGAAGGTCGGGTTGCCGAGCAGCGGCCCGATCAGATTGTCGGCATAGGCCTCCTGGTGCGAGATGATGTGCTCGCGCAGATAATAGAGGCCGGCCACCGCGGTCAGCCGCTCGCCGGTATAGGTCGCCTGGAATTCCTGGCTGAGCTGGTTCTGGTCGACGCCGACGAAGACGTCGCCGATCTCCAGCTGGGTGGCGTCGATGTCGACATAATCGTCGGTGTTGAGCTCGCGATAGGCGGTGATCGAGCGGAGCGTCAGCTCCGGCGTCACGTCGAGCGCGACATTGGCCGACGTGCCCCAGTGACGAAGCTTGGTCGAATTGGGCAGGCTCGGCGTGGTCCGGCCGGTAAAGTCGTAGCTGTCGGGATTGGTCGGCAGCGCCAGCGCGGTGCCGCCGCCGATCAGGAACGTCAGGTTATTCTGCGGCTGGCCGACATTGAGATGGGCATCGTCCTCCGAATAATCCGCGGTCAGATCGATGCGGAAACTGGACGAGGGCGTGATCGCGATCTGGCCGCGCACCGCCTCGGTATTCTTGTCATTATAGTCGCGGCCGAGCACCGGATCCTCGACGAAGCCGTCGCGCTGCGCGTGGAGCGCGGCGAGGCCGAAGGCGACGCCCTCGGTGATCGGCCCGGAGACGGTGCCGCGCAGCTCCATCTGGTCGTAGGAGCCGTAGGTCGCCATCAGGCTGGCATGGAATTCGTTGCCCGGCCGGCGGGTGACGAAGGAGAGCGCGCCGCCGATCGTGTTCTTGCCGTAAAGCGTGCCCTGCGGGCCGCGCAGGACCTCGACCCGCTGCAGGTCAAGCAGGTCGAACTGGGTGCCGCGGATGCGGCTGTAATAGACGCCGTCGACATAGACGCCGACCGCGGGATCGAAGGTCTGCAGCGCGTCCGGCTGGCCGACGCCGCGGATATAGATGTTGGTGGCGTTGGAGGAGCCGCGGCCGGGGACGATGTTGAGGTTCGGCACCGCGCCCTGCAGGCCGGTCGGATCGTTCGCCTGGATGCGGTCGAGGCTGCGCGCGGAGAAGGCGCTGACCGCGGCCGGCACATTCTGCAGATTCTCCTCGGTGCGCCGGGCGGTGACGGTCACCTCCTGGTCGGCCGCGCCCAGATCCTGCTGACTCTGGTCGGTCGTGGCGGGCGGGGCCGGGTCGTCCTGCGCGAAGGCCGGGCCGGCGAAGGCGGTGAGCGCGATGAGCGCGGTGCTGAGCTTGAGCGTGTTGGTCATGACGGGTCTCCTCACGAATTCGAATTCTGGGTGGTGCGGACCGGCGACAGGCTGTCCGCGAAGTCGGTCAGGGTGGCGTTGAACAGCTCCGGTTCCTCGAGATGCGGGGCATGGCCGGAATTTTCGAAGCGGACGGCCCGGGCGTGGGGCAGCGCGGCGACCAGATGGCCGGCGGTATCGTCTCCGTAGAGCTCGCTGCGGCCGCCATGGACGATCAGGGTCGGATGCTGGATGCGGTCGAGCAGGGCGCGCATGTCCTGGCGCACCAGCGAGGCCCAGACCGAGGCCATTGCGTCCGCATCGTTGCGGGCGAATTGCAGGCTCGCCCAGTCGGCGAGCGTGCGATGTCCGGGCGCGACCGGCTGGGCGAAGATCGCCTGGCCGGCGGTGAGCGCGAAGCTCTCGAAATCGTCGCGGATCGCGATGCTGCGCGCCTCGCAGGCCTCGGGCGACAGGCCGAGGTCCCACTCCGCGTCATTCTTCACCCGCGCGGTCATGTCGATCACGACGGCGCCGGCGAAGCGGCGCGCGGCGGGTCCGGCGAGGACGTGCCAGAGGATCGTCGCGCCGAGCGACCAGCCGACGCCGATCGCCCCCTGCAGATCGAGCGCCCCGGCCAGCTCGGCAATGTCGGCGGCCATGCGCTCGACGCCGGGCGCCTCGCCCGCCGCGCCGGCGGACTCGCCATGGCCGCGCAGGTCGATCGCGATGATCCGGAAATGCTCGGCGAGCGCCGCCTGGCCGTCGAAGAAGCCGCCATGCGCCATCAGCCCGTGCAGCAGCACGATCGGCGTGCCGCTGCCGCTGTCGCGATAGGCGATTCGCGCCCCGTCCGAAGCGGTGAAGCTGTGCAAGATCCCTCCCCGAATGCCGCGCGCGCCCCTGTTCGGGGTTCTGCGGATCCCGCCCATTTCGCCTCAGATGAAAACTGAGTCAATATTCAAGTTGAAAGCCGGTTCAGTTTTCGCGGGACTGTGGCCGGGTATCCACATCCGGTCCGGGTCGGGCCGCTGCCGGGAATCAGGCCAGCAGGCCGGGAAAGCCCGAAAAGGCCTCGCGCGTGCAGGTGCCGTGGCGAAGGACCTGCCGGTCGCCGTCGGTCAGCGCGTCGCTGAGGCGGCCGGTGGCGGGGTCGAAGTCGATGACGTGGCGGCCCCGGGCTCCGCTCCGGTCACGCAGCAGGATATGACCTTCGAGGACGCTGCCGATTTCCTCGGTCCGCTCGCAGGCGTCACTGCACCAGCGGCGCAGGTCCATGTCGACCCGATAGATGATCGTGAAGCTCACCGGCGCGCGGTCGGGCACGGAGAGGCCGAGCGGGCCGGCCCGCTCGGTGCCGGTGCAGGCGAGATTGAACGCCAGTGCGGCCTGCAGAACGGTGGCGAGCAGCATCCCGCCCGCTCAGCGGCCCAGGCGGCCGAAGACCAGCCCGGGATCGCGGCGCTCGCCCCCATCCTCGCGGCGTTCGGCTTCGCCCGGCTTGGGATCCTTTCCGGACAGGCGCGCGACGACCTCCTCGAACGTGCCTTCGACCGCGACCTGCTGGCCTTCGAAGAAAATATCGGTGAAGGCGCCCGCGGCGGAGCGGACGTGCGTGACCAGATCCGGGTTGATGGCGACCTTGCCACCCCCGCCCTTGCGCATCACCACCAGTTTCGCCACCCAGGCCTCCGCATCCGTAGCGGCCCGCCATAACAGGAAATTCTTAAGGGCTGCTTGTCCCGGCCAAATACCCGGATCGCGTCAGAGTTCGACGCCGCTGGCGATCGCCTCGAGCTTCTTCAGCCGCTCGCGCACCGCGGCGAGCTCGATGCGGACGCCGACATCCTCCTCGGCGACGGCACCGCTCCGACTGGCCAGCTCCAGCTTCTTGTAATCGAGCCAGCCGCGCCAGGCGCGGCTCGCGGAGAGGCAGAGCATCAGGGCGATGCCGAGCGCCGTTCCGGCGATGATCAGAGTCGTGGTCATAACTGCCTTTCCCGCTTGCGCAGCATCGCATCCGCCGGCCGGGCGCAGGCAGGCTTTTCCACCAAGACGCGCGAGTCTTCGACGAAGGTCATGCGGCGTTGCTATTCATATCTGAGCGCATTGATCGGGTTCGCGCGCGCGATGCGGACGGCGTGGCCCGAAATTGTCGCCGCGGCGATAGCGAGCGCGATCAGGCCGGCGCCGACGAACAGAACCGGACTGAGGCTGATCCGGTCGTGGAAGCCGGCCAGCCAGCTCCGCATGATCCACCAGGCGACCGGCCAGGCGATCAGGTTGGCGATGATCACCGGCTTCGAGAATTGCCACATCAGCAGGCGCAAGATGTCCCGCGTCCGCGCCCCGAGGACCTTGCGCAGGCCGATTTCCCTGGTGCGTCGCTCGGCGGTGAACGCGGCGAGCGCGTACAGGCCGAGGCAGCCGATCGCGACCGCGAGCAAGGCCGCAGCGGCGAAGACGTAGCCGCGCGCCTCGTCGGCGTCGTACATCTCGGCGACGATGTTCGAGACGAACAGGGCTTCGAACGGCACGTCGGGCACGTGGCTCTGCCAGATTCGCCTGATCTCGGCGATCGGCGCGGCCGACCGGCTCGCATAGCGGACGACCATGCTGCCATGGCCGGTGCGGGTCATGTAATAGAGGATCGGTTCCATCTCGTCGCGCATCGAGTGGTACTGGACGTCGGCGACCACGCCGATCACGGTCACTGCGACCGCGTCGTTGCGGAACTGCGCCCCGATCGCCGCCTGCGGGGTCCGGAAGCCGAGCTGGCGGGCACCGGCAGCGCTCAGCACGGCAGTAGCGCTGGGGTTCGGCGGCGGCTCGCTGCCGAACGCGATGCCGGCGTCGTCCGCGGGGAAGCGGTCGGAGAAGGTGCGGCCGGCGAGCAGGTCGATCCCCATCGCCCCGAAGAAATTCTGATCGACCGTGTAGACGCCGATCCCGACCGGCTCGGCCCGGCCCGGAAGCGTCATGAAACTGGTGCTGCGGGTCTGGCTGCCGGGGGTGATGTCGGCCCGGCCCACTGCCACCACGCCCGGCAGCCTCGCGATCTGATCGCGAATCGTTTGCGCCACGGGCACCACCTGGTCGCGGTCCAGATTCCGGATGACGATCAGGCCGTCGCGGTCATAGCCGGCGTCGGCATTGCGGACATACTCGGTCTGCAAATAAATGACTGCGGTGCAGATGATCAGGCAGATCGACACCGAGAATTGCGCGACGACGAGGAAGGTACGCAGCCGTGACGAAGCCCGGCTGGCCCCCACCTGACCCGCTTTCAGCACAGCCGCCGGGCTGAACCCCGACAGGTAGAAAGCCGGATAGAGGCCGCCGATCAGGCCGACGGCGAGCGCGAGGCCGAACATCGGCAGCAGCACGCCGCCCGCACCGAAATAGACGAGCGTGAGCCGGTCGTCGAGGAAGGCCGACAGGGCCGGCAGGGTGAGCTCGACCACGGCCAGCGCCAGCAGCAGCGAAACGAAGGCCATCAGCACGGCCTCGCCGAGGAATTGCGCGATCAGCTGCCGGCGCATGGCGCCCAGCACCTTGCGCAGCGCGACCTCGCGGGCCCGCTGGGTGGCGCGGGAGGTGGCGAGGTTCACGAAGTTCACGCAGGCAATTCCAAGGATCAGCAGCGCCACCACCGCGAAGGCCAGGATGGTCGAGCGGTCGTTGCCGGGCGTCATCGCGCCTTGCTGGAAACGGCCGAGATGCACGTCGCGGACATTTTCAAGATGCAGCGCCCAGCGCTTGGCGCGACTCATCTGGCCGGGGCCGACCGTGTCCACCGGGATCGTGCGCTCCTCCCAGGCGGGCAGCCGGGCATTGATCGCGGCCGGATCGGCGCCGGGCAGCAGACGGACATAGACATAAGCGGGCGTGCTGTTCCACCGCTCCATGGCCTGCGGCTGGTCGGCGAAGACGGTGCCGGAGATCCGGCTCACCATCGCCAGGCGAAGATGGCTGTTGTCGGGCAGGTCGCGCAGCACGCCGGTCACGCGAAGCAAGGCGGGGACGCCGCGGCGGACGATATTCAGCGTCCGGCCCATCGGATCCTGATTGCCGAAATATCTGCGCGCCTCGCTCTCGGTGAGGACGAGCGAATCGGCGCCGCCGAGCGCGGTCTGCCGGTCGCCCCGGACGAGCGGCAGGTTGAGCACGTCGAAGAAGGATTCGTCGGCCATCATCATCCGGGCCTCGGTGGACTGGCCGCCCTGCAGGACGACCGCCCGGATGTCCCAGAGCGCGGTGACGGCCTCGACCTCGGGGAAATCCCGCTTGAGCCCGGCGGCGACGGGATAGAAGGTCTTCTGGAGGAAGGAGGGCGGCTCCTCGGTCGCCACCCGCTCGCTCTGCACCTGATAGGTCCGGTCCGCATTGGGCAGCCATGCGTCGTAACTGAGATGATAGCGGACGAAGAGCAGGATCAGCACACAGGCCGCGAAGCCGATCGTCAGGCCGAAAATGTTGACGAAAGTGTAGGTCTTGTTCTTGGCGAAGGCCCGCAGACCGACCGTCAGATAATTACGCCACATAGTTGTTCCCCTATTCATATCTCAAGGCATGGATCGGATTGGCCCGCGCGACGCGGATGGCATGGCTCGCGACGGTGCCGACGGCGATGGCGAGCGCGACCAGGCCGGCGAGCACGAACGGCTCCAGGCCGAGATCGACCCGCGCGTCGAAGCCGTTCAGCCAGTTGCGCATCACCCACCAGGCGACCGGCCAGGCGATCAGATTGGCGATCACCACCGGCTTGGAGAATTGCCAGGCGAGCAGTTTCACGATGTCGCGGACGGTCGCGCCGAACACCTTGCGGATGCCGATTTCCCTGGTGCGGCGCTCGGCGGCGAAGGCGGCGAGGCCGAACAGGCCGAGGCAGGCGATGAAGATGGCGAGCACGGCGAAGACCGCGAAGACGATGCCGCGCGTTTCCTCTCCATTGTAGAGCTGGCGGATGATGTCGTCGCTGAACGCGGCCTCGAACGGCACCTGCGGCGCGATCCGCTTCCATACCCGCTCAACCGCGGCGCGCACCGCCGCCGGATTGCCCGAATAGCGGACCAGCAGCCAGCTCGGCTGAAAGCGGTCGTAGAGGAAGACGGTCGGCGCGACCGGTTCGCGGATCGAGCGGAAACGGCTGTCGCCGACAATGCCGATCACCGTCACCGGCGTGCGGCCGTTCGTCTCGACGTCGCCGTCGTCGGCGAGCAGGGTGACGCCGATCGCGCGGGCGGGATCGGCAAAGCCCAGCTGCCGGGCGGCGCCCGCATTGAGCACGACATTGTAGCCGCGCCGGGCCATGGCCGCGGCCGCGGCGTCCTGGTCCGGCGCGTCGGGGGAAATTGTGCTGTCGTCCATGGCCTGGCGCTCGGAGAAGCTGCGCCCGGCCACCAGGGGCACGCCCATGGTGCGGAAGAAGCCGGTGTCGACCCGGTGCAGCTCGAGCTCGACCCCCTCGGTCGCGCCGGGCCGGGTCACCACCATATTCTCCATGCCCCAGGTGGCGACGCCGATCGTCGAGCGGCCGACCGACGTGACGCCCTCGACCTCGCCGATCTCGCGCAGCAGCCGCTCGAGCGAGGGGCGCAAGGCAGAGCGGTACATATTGCCGATCTGGAGGATGCCGTCGCGGTGATAACCGGGATCGACGCTGCGCGCGAAGGCGGTCTGGGCGTAGATGATGCTGGTGCAGATGATCAGGCCGATCGAGACCGCGAACTGGGCCACGACGAGCAGGTTGCGCAGCCGCCCGGAGCCGGCCGCGTCGGTGGCGGACTGGTTCGCCTTCAGCACCGAGGCCGGGCGGAAGCGCGAAAGGACGAAGGCCGGGTAGAGGCCGCCGGCGCCGCCGACGACGAGCGCAAGGACGAGCACCGGCAGCAGCAGGCCGCCCGCGCCCAGATAATGGACGCTGATATCGGCGTCGACGAAGCGGTTGACGATGGGCAGCAGCAGCTCGACCAGAGCGAGCGCGAGCACGGTCGAGAAGGCGGTCACCAGCATGGATTCGCCGAGAAACTGGGCGACCAGCTGCTGTCGCGAGGCGCCGAGCACCTTTCTCAGCGCGACCTCCCGGGCCCGCTTGCTGGCCCGGGCCGTGGCGAGATTGACGAAGTTGACGACGGCGAGCGCGAGGATCAGCAGGCCGACAATCGCCAGAGCGGTGATCGTGCCGCGATCGTTGATCGGGCGCATGCCGCTCTCCGCCGCGCTGAGATGGATGTCGCGCACGTTGACCGGCCGCCAGTCGATGTCGGTGCCGGCATTGGTGCGCTGGCCGCCCTCGACCTGGTCGGGGATGTTGCGCCGCTCCCAGGCCGGCATCTGCCGGATGATCTCGTTGACGTCGGCACCGGGCCGCAGCCGCGCATAGACCCAGCCATTCTTCGGCATCCACTGGGTCAGGAAGGGACTGGTCGCCCCGAACAGGGCCTGGAAGTCCGCGCGCGCCACGACCGACAGGGCCAGATGGCTGTCGCGCGGCGGATCCTGGACGACGCCGGTAATCTGGTAGTCGGTCGTGGTGCCGGCGGCGGCTATCGTCAGGGTTCGCCCGACTACGTCGACCGTGCCGAACCGTCGCAGCGCCTCGGCGCGGGTGAGCACCATCGTGCCGGGCGCCCTCAAGGCGCTCCGGGGATCGCCGCGCAGGAAGGGGACGCGCACCACGTCGAACAGGGGCCCGTCGACATAGACGAAATTCTCGCTGAGCGTGCCCTGGCCGTTCTGCAGGATGACGGGCTGCTGGCGGCCGACATAGACGACCTGCTCGACCTGCGGGAACTCGCGCAGGCGCTGGCCGGAAATATAGGACGTCATCTGCGTCCCGCCGGCATAGAGGGTCGCGGCGCCGGGGCTCACCCATTGCTGGAGCTGGTAGGTGCGGTCGGCGTCAGGCAGCCACGCGTCGTAGCTCGTCTCGTAGCGGACATAGAGGAGGACGATCAGGCAGGCCGCAAGGCCGATGGTCAGCCCCGCGATGTTGATGAACGCATAGGTCCGGTTGCGTGCCAGATTGCGCAGCCCGACCATCAGATAATTGCGCCACATCTTCCCTACCTCCCGGTCAACGGCAGCCCGTCCTTCTCATTCATATCTCAGCGCGATGATCGGATTGGCCCGCGCAACGCGGATGGCATGGCTCGCAACGGTGCCGAAGGCGATCGCAAGCGCGATCGCGCCGGCCGCAAGGAAGGGCGCGGGCCCCAGATCGATCCGCGCATCGAAGTCGTTGAGCCAGTCGCGCATCAGCCACCAGGCGATCGGCCAGGCGATCAGATTGGCGATGATAACCGGCTTCGAAAATTGCCAGGCGAGCAGCCGGACGATGTCCCTTATCCTCGCGCCGAACACCTTCCTGATGCCGATCTCCCTCGTCCGCCGTTCGGCGGTGAAGGCGGCAAGGCCGAGCAGGCCGAGGCAGCCGATGACGATCGACAGGAAGGAAAACGCGGCGAAAATCTCTGCCCGCGCCTGCTCGCGGTCGTACTGCTCGCTGACGAGTTGCTCGGCGAACTTGACCTCGAACGGAACGTCGGGAACGATTCGCCTCCAGACCGCTTCGATCCCCTCCCGCACGCGGCTCGGATCGCCCTGGAACCGGATGACGAAATAGTCGAAGCGTTCGCGCCGGGAATAGAACAGGATCGGCTGCACGGGGTCGCGGACGGAACGGAAGCGCGCGTCGTTGACGACACCGATCACCGTCGCGGGCACGGGTCCGGCATCATGGGACACCAATACCGCGGTGAATTCCTTGCCGATCGCCTCCTGCGGCGTCCGGTAGCCCAGACGTCGCGCCGCCGATTCGGTGATGACGACGTTGAGACCGCGCGCGACGAGCGCCCGCTCCGCGTCCATGTCGACCGGGCGTGGCGTGGTCCCGTCGTCGCGCGCCTGGTGCTCGTCGAAATTACGACCCGCGAGCATCCGCATGCCCATCGCCGGGAAGAAACCCGGATCAACCACGTAGCGGCCGATGGTAATCGGTCGGCTCTGCCCCGGCAGCTGCACACTCGCAACGCCGTTATTGCCGGTGGCGACGCCGATTTCCGTCCGGCCGACGGCGGTGACACCCGGAACGGCGGCGATCTCGCGTCGCAGCGCATCCATCGATTGTTCGAGCCGCTCGCGCCCGTTCATCTCGATCTGGAGCAACCCGTCCCGGCGATAGCCGGGATCGAGGGTGCGGGCGTAGACGGTCTGGGAATAAACGACGACGGTGCAGATGATAAGGCCGATGGATACGGCGAATTGCGCCACGACCAGGATGTTGCGCAACCGGCTTGAGCCCTGACCGTCGGATGCGTTGTTGGCCTTGAGGATCTGCGCCGGCTGGAAGCGCGACAGATATAAGGCCGGATAAAGCCCGCCCGCCGCGCCGACGATCAGCACCAGGCCCAGCACCGGCAGCAGCAGTCCGTGAGCACCCAGATAGGGAACGACGATGTCGGCGTCGAGGAAAGCATTGAACGAGGGCAGCAGCAGCTCGACAAGCGCGAGAGCGATCAGCGCCGAGATTGCGGAGACGATGAGCCCTTCCCCGAGGAATTGCGCGATCAGCTGCTTGCGTTTGGCGCCGAGCACCTTGCGCAACGCCACCTCGCGCGCGCGCTGGCTGGCGCGGGCGGTGGCGAGGTTGGTGAAATTGACGCAGGCCATGCCGAGGATCAAAGCCGCGATGATGACGAAAGTGGCCACCGTGCGCTCGTCATTGCCGGGCCGCATCGACGCCAGCTGTGCATCGCCGAGATGGACGTCGCGTACGTTGACCAGCCGCCAATCCTGGTTATCGCCCGCACTGCTGCGGTCCGTCGGGTCGACGGGGATGTTCCGCCGCTCCCATGCGGGTAGCTGGGAGTTGATCTGGGCCGCATCGACGCCGGGCCGCAATCGGACGTACACCCAGCCGGCCACCGTTCCCCAACTGGTGAAAAAGGATGGATTGTCCGCGAAGGCGCTCTGCGGATCGAAGCGGGCGATGATGTTGAACGCCATGTGCGAGTTGGGCGGGATATCGCGGAAAACGGCGGTAACCTCATAATCGACGCGCGGACCGTTGCGGCTGACGATGGTGAGGGTGCGGCCGATCGGGTTTTCGGCGCCGAAGCGGCGGCGCGCTTCGCTCTCGCTCAACACCAGCTGACCCGGCCGCTGCAGCGCGGTGGCACGGTTGCCGCGAACCAGTGGCAACTCGATCACCTGCAGGAGATTATCGTCGACGAAACGCACCTCGGCGCTCGAGGCCTGGCCGTTCTGCAGGATATAGCCACCACCGATATGGACGTAGACGGCCCGCTCGATCTGGGGGAAATCCTTCACGAGGTCTCGTCTGGAGACGTAGCTGCTCATCTGCAGCCGATATTCCTCGCCGCCATTTTTGGTCGGCAAAACGATATTCTGCAGCTGGAAGGTGCGGTCCGCATTGGGGAGCCACGCCTCGTAGCTCGTCTCGTAGCGGACGTAGAGGAGAATCATCAGGCAGGCGGCGAGGCCGACCGCCAGACCGGCGATGTTGATGACGGCGTAGGTGCGATTCTTGAGCAGTGCCCGGAGGCCGACCGTCAGGTAATTGCGCCACATCTTCCATCCCTCCCTGTCAGCAGCAGCCCGTTTTTCTCATTCGTATCTCAGCGCCACGATCGGATTGGCCCGCGCCACCCTGATGGCGTGGCCGGCGACGGTGCCGATCGCGATCGCGAGCGCGATCAGCCCGGCGAGCAGAAACGGCGTCGGGCCGAGGTCGATGCGGGTATCGTAGGTGTTCAGCCAGTCGCGCATCACCAGCCAGGCGACCGGCCAGGCGATCAGGTTCGCGAGCACCACCGGCTTGGAGAATTGCCAGGTGAGCAGCTGCACGATGTGTCTGACCCGCGCGCCGAGCACCTTGCGGATGCCGATCTCCTTGGTCCGCCGCTGCGCGGTGAAGGCGGCGAGGCCGAACAGGCCGAGGCAGGAGATGATCACGGCAAGCACCGAGAAGGCGGCGAAGGCGACGCCGCGCGCATGCTCGCGCTGGTAGAGCTGGGCGAGCAGATCCTCGGCGAAGGCGCCCTCGAACGGCGTGTCGGGCAGGAAGCGGCGCCAGACCGCATTCGCGCCGGCCATGACCGCGGCCGGATCGGAGGAGCGGTAGCGAATCATGATCAGGCTCGCGAGGTCGGGATCGAAGGCGAAGATGATCGGCTCGATCTCGTCGCGCGCGGTGCGGATCCGGGTGTCCTCGACGACGCCGACGATGGTCGAGGGGACCAGATCGTCGGTGCCCATGACGCTTGCCCGCCTTTCCAGCACATTGGGATCCTAAGCTTAGAATTCCACGTGGACAAGTTGTCGCG
>JADMIO011306069.1_pt1 | contig 14906 bp, 15 predicted proteins | sample 8958161 | NCBI WGS metagenome assembly JADMIO01 (sample SAMN16585339, study PRJNA669376) | soil metagenome | isolation source: Crop rotation soil | place: USA: Cullars Rotation, Alabama | collected 2011 | reverse complement strand
GGCCGCGACTTCAAGTCACGTGAATTCCAAGCTTCGGATCCCACTGTGCTGGAAAGAATGACGATCTCGATAAAGCGGCGACTGAGATCGCTGACATTGTAGCGAATGGCGGAACCCGGCGGCACAACGCCAAGTCAGAGCTTCAGTGGATAAGCGATTTCGCAGACGGCTTGCAAAACGAGAAGGTGCTGCTCGACAAACAGTTACAGTGAGGGTTAGTACATGCGCATCGTTACACCGGTAGAAGTTGCCAACCAGACACAGAACAAGTACCTGGGCGTTCTCGTCGCAGCGAAGTTCGCCCGCTTCGTCAATGACTTTCCTCGCGACCGCTCGGTCGACCTGGAGAAGAAGCTGACCACCCGGGCCCTCGATGAGTTGGTCGCGGCCCGCCTCCAGTATCGGCTCGTGCGCCGCCGGCGTCAGGAAGGCTGATGTCCTTCGCCGGCCGGCACGTCCTCCTCGGCGTGTCGGGCGGTATTGCCTGCTACAAGAGCTGTATCCTCGCCCGGCGGCTCACCGAACGCGGTGCCGCCGTTGATGTCGTTCTCACCGCGGCTGCCGCGCAGTTCGTGGGCCCGGTGACATTCGAAGCATTGACCGGCCGGCCGGTGGCGTCATCGCTGTGGGAGCGCGGCCGCGCTCTGGCTCACCTCGATCTTGCCGCGCGACCCGATCTCGTCATCTTGGCTCCCGCCACGGCTCATCTCCTCGCCCGTGCAGCCGCCGGAATGGCGGATGATCTCTTGACGGCGCTGCTGCTCGCGCGCGGCGACGGCCCCATCCTGTGCGCGCCGGCCATGAACGATGCGATGTACGCGCATCCTGCAACCACCACCAACGTGGCTACCCTCGTGCAGCGCGGCTGGCACATGATCGGTCCGGACACAGGAGCTCTGGCGGAAGGCCCCAGCGAGCTGCCGGGACGGATGAGCGAGCCGGAAGCGATTCTTGCCGCGGCGGAGCGCCTGCTCGCGGCACGCGGGAGACTCGCGGGGAAAACCATCCTCGTCACAGCCGGCCCGACCCGCGAGCACCTCGACCCGGTGCGCGTGCTGACAAATCCGTCGAGCGGACGGATGGGGTACGCGATCGCCGCCGCGGCGTACGCCCGGGGCGCGGAGGTGCTCCTCGTATCGGGACCCACGGAGCTGACTCTGCCCTCCGGGCCAAAAGTACAGCGCGTCGAGACCACGGAAGAGATGCAACGCGCCGTACACGAGCTCGCAACGCGCGCCGATGTCGTCGTAATGGCAGCGGCCCCTGCCGATTTTCGCCCGCTGTCGAAGGACGCGACAAAGCGTCCGCGCGGCAATGGTCGATTCACCCTCGAGCTCGAGGCCACACCCGACATTCTCGGCTCACTGCCAGCGCGACAGCGCCGAATTGTCGTGGGCTTCGCGTTGCAAGCCGGCGGAGACGGCGTTGCAATCGCTCATCGAAAGTTGCAAGATAAGGCGCTCGATTTGGTAATCTTGAACGACGCGTCCGAGCCCGGCGCTGGATTCGAGGTAGCCACTAATCGCGTGACCATCGTGCGGAAGAGCGGGGCGCCGTTGGAGCTGCCCTTGCTCTCCAAACGGGACGTTGCCGAACGAATCCTCGACGAGGTGGAGTTGGCGCTTTCGTGACCGACGGGCGGGCTCTCGCGCGGGAATATCTGGAACAGCAGCGAACGTTGGGAGGGGACCAGGTGATCCTGGGAGCCTCCGGTACTGTTCCAAATGCGGCCGACAGCCGGACAACCGGACAGATGGACAGCGAGATACCTTCACTGTCCGCCCGTCCGCCTGTCCTTCCATCCGTCGCTTCGGAAGATCTCCCGCCTCCCGGCATTTCCTACGATCCCCCGGCCAAGGATTTTTTCACCGCCGATCCCGTTGCACAGGCCGGCGATCTCACGGCCATCAACGCACTCGTCGCCGAGTGCACGAAGTGCCGTCTCTGTGAGAAACGAACCCGTGTCGTGCCGGGAGAGGGTCCCGCCGATGCCCGGTTGATGGTGATCGGGGAGGGCCCGGGCCGCGTGGAAGACGAGACGGGACGGCCCTTCGTTGGTCCCGCGGGCGAGCTGCTCACCAAGATTCTCGAAGCGATCGAGCTGCCGCGCAACAAGGTGTTCATCTGCAACATCGTGAAGTGCCGCCCACCGGAGAATCGTCAGCCGCAGTGGGATGAAGTCGCGGCCTGCATTCCATTCCTGTACCGGCAGATCGAGCTGGTGAAGCCCACGGCGATTCTCGCCATGGGCGGAACGGCCGCGCAAAGTCTGCTCAACACCAAGCAGTCCCTGGGGGCGCTGCGCAATCGCATCCATCGATTCCGTGGTGTCCCGGTCGTGGTGACCTATCACCCCGCCGCCCTGCTGCGAAACCCCAACTGGAAGCGACCAACCTGGGATGACGTCCGTATCGCCCGCCGTCTCCTCGACTGACCGGGGGGGGGAATACGCCGGCCGCCAGGCTCCGTGGAGTAACGAAGCGGAGCAGGCGGTGCTCGGTGCCATGCTGCTCGATCAGGATGCCGCCTTGAAGGCAGCCGAGATCCTCGACGATACGATGTTCTATCGCGAGGGCCATCGCCTGCTGTTCCGCGCCATGACCGCGCTGACCGAGCGTGGCGACGTCATCGATCCCGTCACACTGCGCGACGAGCTGGACAAGCGCGGGGATTTGGACCGGGCGGGAGGCATGGAGTACCTCGGCTCGATCATCGATGTCGTGCCAACTGCGGCGAACATCGATTATCACAGCCGCATCGTGCGCGACAAGGCGCTGTTGCGCCGCTTGATCGAAGCCGGCACTGCGATCGTGCAGGAATCGTTCGAGGCACGCGGGCTGCCGAGCGAGGTGCTCGACAATGCGGAGCACCGCATTTTCCAGGTGGCGCAGATGCGCCGCAGCGAGGAATTCACGCGGCTGAAGGAGCTGATCTGGCCCACGATGGAGCGCATCGAGCAGCTCCAGAGCGGCCACGGTACCGTCACGGGTGTGCCCAGTGGATTCGTAGACCTGGATCGCCTGACGGCAGGGTTTCAGCGCGCCGATTTGATCATCGTCGCCGCCCGACCCTCGATGGGCAAGACCGCCCTGATGCTCAACGTCCTGCAGCACGCCGCTATTGAGCACAATGTGGGGGTGGGATTCTTCTCGCTGGAAATGTCCAAGGACCAGCTGGTGCAGCGGTTGCTCTGCTCCGAAGGCCTCGTCGACGCGCAGCGGCTGCGCCGCGGACAGCTGCGGGACGACGACTATCCAAAGCTGGCGCGCGCGGCGGGTTTGCTGGGAACCGCGCCGATCTGGATCGACGACTCCGCCGGGCTGACGCCGCTTGCCATGCGCTCCAAGGCGCGGCGGCTCAAGGCCGAGCACAACATCGGCTTGATCGTGGTGGACTACCTGCAGCTCATGCAGGGTCCCACCGACTCCGAAAGTCGCCAGCAGGAGATCTCCTATATCTCGCGCTCGCTCAAGGCGCTCGCGAAGGAGCTCGACATTCCCGTTGTGGCGCTGTCCCAGCTTTCGCGCGCCGTCGACCAGCGCACCGGCGATCATCGCCCCCAGCTTTCGGACCTGCGGGAATCCGGCGCCATCGAGCAGGATGCCGACGTCGTGATCTTCATTTTTCGTCAGGAGATGTACGACGGCCCCACCGACAAAGAGGGCAACAGCCTCGAGGGCATGGCGGAGCTGATCGTCGGCAAGCAGCGCAACGGTCCCACCGGCATTGTCCCGCTGTACTTCAAAAAGGAGTACACTCGCTTCGACAACCGCTCTACCCGCGAGGGGCCGCCGGAAGCGGGCCGTGGCTAAGGCCGGCTCCGTCTTTCGCTGCACCGAGTGCGGCGCGGATCAGCCAAAATGGGGCGGCAAGTGCGAGGCGTGTGGGGCCTGGAACTCGCTGATTGAAGAGGCAGTGGGACGGACCGGCGGACGCGCGGACCGGCGTATTGCGAATGCGTCAACTCGTCCGCCCGTCCGGCTGTCCGCGGTCGTGGGGAGCGGCGGGGAGCGGTGGGTGACAGGTATCCCCGAATTCGACTTCGTGCTGGGCGGTGGCATCGTTCCCGGCTCCGTGATCCTCGTCGGCGGAGAGCCGGGGATCGGAAAGTCCACGTTGCTGCTCCAGTGCGCCGCGCGCCTCGAAAGCGCAGGGGTGGCGCCGCTCTACGTCTCTGGTGAAGAATCGGCCGAGCAGCTGCGGCTCCGCGCGGACCGTTTATCCGACGACGCCGGCCAGGTTCACGTCCTCAGCGAGACGTGTCTCGAGAACATCGTGCACCACGCGTCGGATCTCCGTTCGCGTGTCCTGCTCGTCGATTCGATCCAGACCACATATACCGAAGCACTCGAAGGCGCGCCTGGAAACGTCGGCCAGGTAAGAGAATGCGCCGCTCGCCTCATGCGGTTCGCGAAGGATGCTGGCCCCGCCGTGGTGCTCGTCGGCCACGTAACCAAAGAGGGCGGGCTCGCCGGCCCCAGAACGCTCGAGCACATCGTCGATACAGTTCTGTACTTCGAAGGTGAAGCGAGCCTCGACCATCGCATCCTGCGCGCGGTCAAGAACCGCTTCGGCTCGGTAGACGAGATTGGTGTGTTCCGGATGACTGGAAACGGTCTCGAGCCCGTAGCTGATCCCGCCGCGGCATTTCTCGCCAGCCGCATCACGGGCGTGTCGGGCTCAGCGGTGACCGCGCTGATGGAGGGAACGCGCCCGATGCTCGTTGAGATTCAGGCGCTCGCGACGAAGGCCGGCTTCGGGACACCGCAGCGGGTTGCGAACGGCCTTGACCATCGCCGGCTTGCCCTGCTGCTCGCCGTCCTGGAACGGCGGGGAGGACTACGGTTCGCGGATCTCGACGTATTCGTCAACGTGACGGGTGGCGTGCGGCTGCTCGAGCCCTCGACCGATCTGGCGGTCATGGCGGCGCTCGTGTCCAGTGTACAGGATCGTCCCGTCCCGGCGGATGCCATGTTCCTGGGCGAGGTTGGATTGGGAGGCGAGATACGCCCGGTCGCCGGGGTCGAGCGGCGCCTCGCGGAGGCCGAGCGGCAGGGCTTCCGCCGTGCGTTCGTATCGGCGCGCTCGCAATTCGTGTCCGACGGGATCGAGGTCGTCCCTGTCCAGGGTATCGGTGAGCTCGCCCGCCGGCTCGCCGCCTGACGTCGCCGTCATCGTCGTTGCGGCCGGCACGGGCACGCGCGCCGGACCGGGCGAACCGAAGCAGTTCCGTGCGCTCGCAGGCGTGCCGTTGCTGGTGCGCGCACTGCGCCCATTCACGTCACATCCCGCCGTGGCTCACGTCGTCATCCCGCTCGCACCCGGCTACGCGGCACGGCCCCCCGAATGGCTCGACGCCATGCGCGGAGAACGCCTCACGCTGATGGCCGGAGGCGAGACCCGCGCCGAGTCCGTGCGGGCTGCGTTGCAGTTCGTCCCATCCACAGCGGCCATCATCCTCGTTCATGACGGCGCCCGGCCGTTCGTCGACCGCCAGACAATCGACGCGGTGCTTGCGCGGGCGCGCGCGGGCGTCGGCGCAGCCGCGGCAGTACCGGTACGCGATACTATTAAAGAAGTGGCCGACGCTCACCGGGTGGTTCGCACCGTGGCGCGAAGCAGTCTGTGGCGCGCCCAGACACCGCAGGGGTTTCCCCGCGCGATGCTGGAAACAGCGTACGCGCGGTTCCAACCAGGTGATCCGATCGCCACTGACGACGCGGAGTTGTGCGAGCGCTCCGGATTCCCAGTCGAGGTGGTCCCTGATTCGGAGCATAATTTCAAGGTTACGACCGCCGAGGACTTTCGCGTCGCCGAGGCGCTCGCGCGTGAGTTGCGGTGACGGTTCCGTTCGTCCAGCCCGAAGACATCGAAGCAGGTCTCGAGCGGATCGTCAGTCACTTGAAGGGCGGCGGACTGCTCGCCTATCCCACGGAGACGGTCTATGGTCTCGGCTCCCGCGCCACACGGGCTGACGTCCAGGCGCTCGCCCGTCTGAAGGGGCGGAAGCCGGACAAGCCATTCCTTCTGATCGTGAGCGACCGTATGATGGCAGAGGGCCACGGTCTCGCGTTCAACGAATCGGCGAAAGCGCTGGCGCGCGCGTTCTGGCCAGGACCGCTGACGCTTGTCCTACCCGGGGGGAGTGGACGGTTGCCGGATCTGCTGCGTGGGCCCGAAGGCGGGGTTGCGGTGCGCTGGACCTCGCACGCGGGTACCGCGCGTCTGGTCGCGGCGCTGGGCGAGCCGCTGACCTCCACCTCCGCGAACCTTCCCGGTGCACCACCGGCGCCCGGCGCGCTGGCAATCATGCGAGATTTCCACGCGTCAGTGGCGTCAGGACAGTTGTTGGTCCTGGACGGCGGAGTGCTGGGGAACTCGCCGCCATCCACAATCGTTGACTGCACACGCCCGGACGCGCAACTTGTGCGCGAAGGAGCGATTACAGGAGCGGAGCTGCGCCGCGCCGTCGGGCGACTCGCTCCATGAATCATGAGTCCATGAAACGCATTCTCCTCGTCTGCACCGGTAATATTTGCCGCTCTCCCCTGGCAGCGGCGCTGATGGAGCGCGCGCTCAAGGAGCGCGGCGTGGACGGGATCGATGTATCGTCCGCGGGAACCGGCGCCTGGGATGGCGCTCCCGTGTCAGAGGGCGCGTACCTCGTCGCCCTCGAGCAAGGCCTCGATCTTTCCGGTCATCGCGCGCGGTTGCTGACACGCGATCTCGTCGAGCAATGTGATCTGATTCTCACGATGGCCCGCCATCACCGCGCTCGTGTCGACGAGCTGGGCGGGGAAGGGCACGTGTTCGTGCTCGGTGAATACGCGGGCCGATCGGCCGAGGCCGTGGAGGTCAGCGATCCCTTCGGCGGAGATCTCGTGGTCTACCGAGAGACGTGCACCGAGCTCGGAACGCTCGTGGACGCCGCGGTGGATCGCATCGTCACGGAAGCAGGCCTTGGAGATCAGCGGTAACACGCGTCTCCTGGCGGTGATTGGCGATCCCGTCGCACACTCGTTGTCGCCCGCCATGCACAACGCGGCCTATCGCGCCACTGGCCTTCAGGCCGTGTACGTGGCGCTGCGCTGCCCCGCCGCCGACTTCCCCACGCTGCTCCAGACCTGTGCCGCGGTCGGGGCGTCGGGAAACGTCACCGTTCCACACAAGGAAGCGGCGGAACGATGCATTACGCGTAAAACGGATCTGTGCGCCGAGGTCGGCGCGTGCAATACGTTCTGGACCGAACAGGGTGAGCTGGTGGGCGACAACACCGACGTTGGAGCGGTGCTCGCTGCCCTGGACCGGCTCGGCGTCAAGGACGCCCAACGCTGGCTTCTGATTGGGACCGGTGGATCCGCGCGGGCGGTAGCCGTGGCGGCCGCGCAGGTTCGTGCCGAGCTGGCGGTGCTGTCCCGGAATGGCGACCGGGCCCGCCATTTCAGCGAGTGGGCTCGAAACCGTGGCGCCAAGGCGCAACCTGCCGGTGACAGTGTCGCCGCGGACGTTGTGATCAACGCGACGCCATTGGGACTCGGGCCGTCGGATCCGTTTCCCCTCGAGGTTACGCGTATGCCGCGGCAGGCAGCCGCTCTCGATCTCGTGTACGCCCCGGGTGAAACCCGCTGGGTACGCGCCCTCCGGGCGGGAGGAATCCGCGCCCAGGACGGGCGCGAAATGCTGCTCCAGCAGGGCATCGCGGCGTTCAACCGTTTTTTCCCCACCGTGCAGGCTCCGACGGAGGTGATGCGCGCTGCCCTCAGCCGTGCGCTCAGTGCGTAGCGCGCTGGAGCAGCTGCTGCTCCCTGCCGAATGCCTCACCTGTCGCGCGTTGCTTCCCTTCGATCTGGCGCACCGTACGATCTGTCCCCTCTGCCGGACCCGCTGGCGTGCAGTGGTTTCCCCCTGGTGCGAGCGATGCGGTCAACCCGAGCCGCTGTTCGGAGGCTGCCGGGTCTGCAGGGAATGGCCCGCAAGCCTTCGTTGGGTCCGATCCGCGATCTGGCTGGATGACGCCGCCCGGCCGGCGGTGCATGCCCTGAAATACAAGCACATGCCCCGTATCGCGGATGAACTGGCTGACGTGATGGCCGGACTCCAGATTCCCGACCGCGAGCGTGCCGTTCTCGTTCCGGTGCCGCTGGCTCCGCGGCGACTGCTGCTTCGAGGCTACAACCAGAGCGAAGCGATAGCTCGCGGGTTGGCACGCCGCTGGCGCCGGCCGGTGGTCGACCTCCTTGTACGCGTTCGGGAAACGGCCACGCAGACGACGTTGACACCGGGCGCGCGCGAGGCGAACGTGGCGGGGGCGTTTCGAGTGCGGACTGCGGAATGTGGAATGCGGAATGAAGTCGCGTCCCTCAATTCCGCATTCCCAATTCCGCACTCCGCATTCATTTTAGTGGACGACGTCTTCACGACTGGCGCAACTCTTGCGTCAGCCGCCCGCGCCCTGGAAGACGCCGGAGCCAGCTTTATTGCCGCCGTTACGTTCGGGCGCGCCGTTATTCCGGACTTCACATAAGGAGATTGGCATGGGAGTGCGTGTTGGGATCAACGGATTTGGCCGCATCGGGAGAAACGTGCTGCGCGCGGCGATGAAAACGAAGCAGACCGCGGTCGACTTCGTCGCCGTCAACGACATCACCGATCCCAAGACACTCGCTCACCTGTTGAAGTACGACTCGGTTCACGGGCGCTTCCCCGGGACCGTGGAGGTTGCCGCCGACGGCCTGGTCGTGAACGGCAAACCGATCAAGGTGACCGCGATCCGCGAGCCGGAGCAGCTCCCTTGGCGCGAACTCGGCGTGGAGCTGGTGCTCGAGAGCACGGGCCGCTTCACCGATCGGGATGCGGCGTGCAAGCATCTGTCGGCCGGCGCCAAGCGTGTGATCATTTCTGCGCCCGCCAAAGGCGAAGACATCACGATCGTGATGGGTGTGAACGACAAGAAATACGATCCGGCGAAGCACCACATTCTCTCGAACGCCTCGTGCACCACGAACTGTCTCGTTCCCGTCGTCAAAATCGTGATGGACAACTGGGGCTTCCGCCACGGCTTCATGACCACGGTGCACAGCTACACGAATGACCAGAACGTGCAGGATTTGCCGCACAAGGATCTGCGGCGCGCACGGGCCGCGGCGTTGAGCATCATCCCCACGTCGACGGGCGCCGCCAAGGCAACCAGCCTCGTTATCCCCGAGGTGAAGGGGAAGATCGACGGCATCGCACTGCGCGTGCCGACGCCGGACGTGTCCTTCGTGGATCTCACGGCCGTGGTCGAGAAGCGGACCACGATCGACGAGGTCAACGCCGCGTTCAAGAAGGCCGCGCAGGGTGACATGAAAGGCATCCTCGAAGTTTCGGACGAGCCGCTCGTTTCGGCGGATTACATCGGCAGCTTCTACTCGAGCGTGGTCGATTCCCTGTCGACCAACGTCATCGACGGCACGCTGGTGCACGTCTCGTCGTGGTACGACAACGAGATGGGATATTCGGCGCGCTGCCTCGACCTGCTCGCGCTCCTCGCCTCAAAGCGGTGAGTAAGAGAACCCTCCGCAGCCTGCCGCCCGCAGCGCTCGACGGCAGGCGCGCTCTGGTGCGCGTCGACTTCAACGTTCCACTCAAGAACGGCGCCGTCGGCGACGATACGCGTATTCGCGCCACTCTTCCGACGATCAGTTACTTGCGGGAAAAGGGGGCGCGCGTCGTCCTGCTCTCGCACCTCGGCCGGCCCAAAGGGCAGGATCCCAAACTTTCGCTGCGCCAGATCGTTCCCACGGTCGAGAAACTGGTGGGAGCGCCGCTCGAGTTCATCGCCGAACCCGCGACGGGGGCGGCAGCGACGCGCCGCCTGCCGCGCGGCGGCATCGCACTTGTGGAAAACGTGCGATTCTGGCCCGGCGAGGAAGAGAACGATGCGGCCCTGGCCAAGACGTTCGCGGAGCTGGGCGACTTCTACGTGGACGACGCATTCGGCAGCGCCCATCGCGCGCACGCGTCGACCGCCGCCGTTGCCCAGCTGCTCAAGCCAGCCGTGGCCGGATTTCTGGTCGAGCAGGAGCTGCGCTATCTCGGCGACGCCCTCCAGAATCCCAAGCGACCCTTCGTGGCGGTGCTGGGCGGCGCGAAAATCTCGGGGAAAATCGACGTCATCGAATCATTGCTGCCGCGGGTCGATAAAATTCTCGTGGGCGGCGCCATGGCGAGCACGTTTTTCCTCGCCCTCGGATTCGAGATCGGACGCTCGCTCGTCGAGCGGGACAAAATCGACCTCGCGAAAACACTCATCGCCAAAGCCGGCTCGAAGCTGGTCCTCCCGCGCGGCGCGGTGGTCGCCCCGGCGCTCGATCGTGCCGCGGAGCGGAAAGACGTGGCCGCCGACCACATTCCGCCCGACACGGCCATCTACGATATCGATACCGCGACGCAGCTCGATTTCCGCGCGCACATCCTCCGCGCCAAGACGGTCTTCTGGAACGGTCCGATGGGAGTATTCGAAACCCCGCCATTCGACGCCGGCACACGCGCGGTGGCCGATGCACTGGTCGAAGCCGGGAAATCCGATCGCGCCGCCATCACGGTCGTTGGCGGCGGTGACTCGGCCGCGGCGGTCCGGGGTTTCGAGGACAAATTCACCCACGTCTCGACCGGCGGCGGCGCATCGCTCGAATTCCTGGAGGGGAAGACGCTGCCCGGCGTCGCGGCACTCGACGACGCGTGAGACCGCTGCTCTTTGCCGCAAACTGGAAGATGAACATCGGGCCGAATGACGCCCGTGCATATCTCGAGACATTCCGTTCGCTCTACCCGCCCCAGCCGTCCCGCGAAGCATGGTTTTTTCCCCCGGCGGTATCGCTCGAAGTCGTCGCGCGCGCGACGGCGGACCGGTCCGACTTTCTCGCGGGTGTGCAGGACATCCATTGGGAACCTAAAGGCGCATTCACCGGTGCCGTCTCGGCGCCGCTGGCGCTGCAGGCCGGAGCGCGTGCCGCGCTCGTGGGGCATTCGGAGCGCCGGCACGTATTCGGCGAGACCGACGAGGATACGCGCCGCAAAGTGGCGGCCGCGTTCAGCACCGGCCTGACGCCGATGCTGTGCGTCGGTGAAAAACTGGAGGAGCGCGACGCCGGCGCTACGCTCGCAGTTGTGCATCGCCAGCTCGCCGCCGCACTCACGGGGCTCGACGCGGGAATGCTGGCGCGCGTCATCATCGCATACGAGCCGGTTTGGGCGATCGGGACGGGCCGAAACGCGACTCCGCAGGATGCGGGCGCCGTCCACCGCGAGATTCGTGGCTGGCTCAAGCGCCAGGGCGCGGCGCATGCGCGCGTGCTGTACGGAGGCAGCGTCAATCTCAAGAACATCGCCAACCTGCTCGCCGAGCCGGAGCTCGACGGCGTCCTTGTCGGTGGCGCATCGCTCGATCCCGCCGCATGGGCGCAGCTTGTGCTGACGCCCGGCGGCTGAGTAAGTTCTCCGCCACATGTACACGCTGCTCCTGGTCTTGCTGTTGCTCGACTCGCTGCTCCTCACGTCCGTCATCCTGTTGCAGGCAGGGCAGGGAGGCGGACTCGCGTCGCTCGGCGGCGGCGGCGGGACCGAGATGTTCATGGGCGGGCGCCAGGCCGTCACGCTGCTCACGAAGGTGACGTGGTGGTGCGCCGCGGTTTTCCTCGTGCTTGCGCTCACGCTGGCCGTCATGTCCTCGCGCAGCGGCGCTCCGCGGTCCGCGCTCGAGGGCGCTGTTCCCGCGCCGTCGCAGTCGGCGCCGCTGCCGCTGCAAACCGTTCCCACGCCCTCGGCTCCGGCCGCGCCGGCCAACCCGAAGAATCCCTAGCCCAACGCCCGCGTACGTCCTGCTCGAGGACGGCGCATGTTTCCCGGGCACCGCGCCGTTCCCGTTCGAGCCCGCATACGCAGAAGTCGTTTTCACCACGAATCTCTCGGGCTACCAGGAAGTCTTTACCGACCCCTCGTTTCTCGGGCAGCTCGTCGTGATGACCGCGCCCATGATCGGGAACTACGGCATCAACCCGGATGACATCGAGTCCGATCGGCCGCGGGTGGCGGGAGTCGTGGTCCGTGAGCTGTCGACTAAACCATCGAATTGGCGGTCGACCGGTGCGCTGGGTGAGTGGTTGCGGGCCGCGCAGGTGCCGGTCGTCGCGGACATCGATACGCGCCAGCTCACGCGGCATATCCGCTCGAAGGGCGCGATGCGCGGAGTCGTCGCCGTGGGCGAAAAGCCGACCGAGCAAGTCCGGGCGGCCCTCGCCGCCAGCCCATCGATGGACGGCCTCGACTTGGCGAGCGCCGCGACTATCAAGAATCCCTACGAGTCGGGCGAACGCCAGGCGCGGCACCACGTCGTCGCGTACGACTACGGTATGAAACGCAACATCTTACGGCTTTTCGCGGAGAACGGCTGCCGCGTGACCGTGGTGCCGGCGGAGACCCCAGCCGCCCGCGTGCGGGAGTTGAAGCCCGACGGGATCTTCCTCTCTAACGGACCGGGGGATCCGGCGGCGGTTGGCTATGCGATCGACGCCATTCGCGAGTTGGCCGATGGGTCGATTCCTATGTTCGGCATTTGTTTGGGCCACCAGCTGCTCGGTCTCGCCCTCGGGGGAGAGACGATGAAGCTCCCCTACGGCCACCGGGGCGGCAATCATCCAGTGCAGGATGTCGAGACAGGACAAGTACTTATAACGTCACAGAACCACGGGTTTGCCATCAAGGGCGAGGGGGGAAACATCCCCGGTGCCCAGTCCCTCGAGGTTACCCACGTCAACCTGAACGACAAGACGATTGAGGGAGTGCGTCACCGCGAGTATCCGATCTTTGCGGTTCAGTACCATCCCGAAGCGTCACCCGGACCACACGACGCACAAGGACACTTCCGGCAGTTCCTCCAAGCGCTTGACACTCAATAGGTAAGCTCGTATGTTGCCCCCCGGCTCGGGAGCCCTTCGGGGGAATAAATGACGAAGGCTGATCTCGTCGAGAAGGTCACCGCACAAATTGCACGCACCGCCGGTCCCCTTATCTCCAAGAAGGACTGCGCCCGCGTCGTAGACTCCTTCCTGGATGCGGTGAAGGCTGCTTTATCTGAGCAGCATAATATTGAGATACGAGGGTTTGGGACGTTCAAGATCCGCCAGCGCAAGACGCGCATGGCCCGGAATCCGCGCACCGGCGATCCCGTCGAAGTCGCTGCGCGTCCGGTGCCTGTCTTCAAGCCAAGCAAGGAGTTGCGCGCCATGGTCGCGGATGCGAGCGAGCGCGTAACTCAATAGCACGCTGACTTCGGAACCGTAACAACTTGCGGCTCCGGCGTTTCCGCCGGAGCCGCGCGCGTTTATCAGGAGATCGATCATGCGGTGTGGTCTGGCCCTGCTCGCACTGCTCTTGCCCACTGCGCTCGCCGGGCAGGCAGTGCGGTACGAAGTCTCCGTTCCCGCTCCCAACTCGCAGCTCTTCCACGTGAAGGCCGAGTTTCCCGGCCGCGGGAAAGACACGCTGTATGTCGCGCTCCCAGCGTGGAGTCCGGGCAACTACGACATTCAGAACTACTCGCGCTACGTGCGCCATTTCGCCGCCACCGGCCCCACGGGACAGCCGCTCTTCTGGGACCGGCTCGACAAGCAAACCTGGCGCGTGGCCGCGGGAAAAGTCGACCGGGTTACGATCAGCTTCGATTACCTCGCCGATACGATCGACCTCTCCATCGCTCGACTGACTCCGGAGTTTGGACAGTTTCTGGGCACCAATCTGTTCCTCTACGAACCCGGAGAACTGGCGCGCGCTGCCGAGGTACGATTCGTACTTCCGGCGGGATGGCAGGTGACGACGGCGCTCAAAGGGACCGGCATGGGTCCGTACACCGCGCCCGATTATCACGAGCTGGCCGACGCGCAGACCTTCGTCGGCAAGTACAGCCTCGATTCCGTCAAGGTCGACGGGAAGTCGATTCGCATCGCGGTATGGCCGGCGGACGCCTACACCGCCGCGGTGGGCCGCAACGTCCGCAACGCCGTGGAAAAGATCGCGCAGACCGAGAACCGGCTGATGGGCGGCCCGCCCTACGATCAATACACGGTGTTTTTCAGCGTCATCCGCGAACCGATCAGCTTCGGCGGAGGGCTCGAGCACAGTGCGGCGCAGTACGACATCATGCCGTCGCTCGCGTTCGCGGATGCCGCCGGGAATCTCGGCGACTTCATGATCCCGCTCATGTCACACGAGTACTTCCATCTTTGGAACGTGAAGCGCATTCGTCCGGCCACGATGTGGCCATACGACTATCGGGCCGAGCAATTTACGCCGCTGCTCTGGTGGTCCGAGGGCGTCACCGACTACTACGCCGACCTGACCAACCTGCGGTCCGGGCTGTGGAACGGAGAGCAATTCCTGCACAACACGACGCTCGATATGGGCCAGGTGGAATCGACGCCCGAGCCCTGGAGCGAAGAGGACGGCAGCGTCGCAACGTGGATCAACGAGGTCTTTGTCAACAGCTCCCAGCTGTACTATCCCAAAGGCGCGTTGACGGGAATGCTGATCGACATCGCAATGCGCGACGCCACGGACAATGCCCATAGTCTCGATGACGTCCTCCGCGCGCTTTACACGCGCTTCTATCAAAAGGGGAAAGGCTTCACGACTGGGAACCTGCTCGCGCTGTTCAAGGAATTCGGGATGCCGGATGTCGAGGGGTTCTATCAGCGCTACATCAACGGCCGCGATCCGCTCCCATACGAAACAATTTTCCCCAAGGCGGGAATCACCGTCACCCGCCAGGTGACGAGCGTTCCGTTTCTCGGCCTGAACGCGCCGCAAACCGAAGCTTTCCAGCACATTGGGATCCTAAGCTTAGAATTCCACGTGGACAAGTTGTCGCG
>JADMIO011227340.1_pt1 | contig 14906 bp, 14 predicted proteins | sample 8958161 | NCBI WGS metagenome assembly JADMIO01 (sample SAMN16585339, study PRJNA669376) | soil metagenome | isolation source: Crop rotation soil | place: USA: Cullars Rotation, Alabama | collected 2011 | reverse complement strand
TCCTCGGCGTCGAGCCGGAGACCGGCGACCTCGCCCCGATCATCGACGGACTCGACATGCCCTTCGGCGTCGCCGCGGACGGTGACGCGCTCCTCGTCGCCGACGCGGGTGCAGGCACGATCCTCCGCTGGGACGGCGACACCGAGGTCGTCGCGGGCGGCGGCACCGACGCCGGCGAGGGTGTCCCGGCGATCGACGCGAAGCTCGACACCCCGTCGAGCGCCGAGCGCGGCCCCGACGGGGCGATCCACGTGGTCGAGTACGGCGGGGCCCGGGTGAGACGTATCACGCCGGAGTAGGTGCTACTTGCGTTTATCGACCGGGCTGAGCCGGACGTAGACCCCGCTCTCCTGCGCCACCCGCCGGAGCGTCTCCCAGTCGAGCTCGGACCAGCCCGCGAGCATCTTGCGCCCGTCCGCGACGGCGCCGTCGATGCGCCCGAGCGTCTCGTCGGCGTGGCGCGCCGCCTGCCGGGCGTCGGCCATCGCGCCACCGGCGTCGTCGACGAGCCTCTCGATCTTCGCCGGGTCGACGGCGTCGGCGGCCTTGTCCACCCGGTCGAGCGTCGCCTCGGCGCGGTCCAACGTGGTGCGCGCCCGGGTTGCGGTCGACTCCACCTCCGCGAGTGTCGACTTCGTCGACTGGATCAACGCAGGAAGCTCGTCACTCGCGAGCGCGACGTTGTGCAGGGCCTTCTCGACGTCCGCGAGCATGCGGGCCGGACGGTCCGGGTCGTCGGTGAGCGCCTTCCCGAGCGCCTCCACGGCTTTGGGGTCGATCGCCCGCAGGAGCGGCCCCATCTCGGTCACCATCTCGTCGATCTCCACCTGGCCGGCGCTGTCGATCAACGTCGCGCCGGACGCGAGGAGCGGGGCGTCCTTCGATTGGGGCCGCAGCTCGAGGTACTTCTCGCCCAACACAGAGCGCGCCCGGACCGCGATGCGCACGTCGGTGCGCACGTTCGCCGAGGCGTCCACGGAGAGGTGCGCCCGGGCGTGGTCGTGGTCGACCGCGAGCGTCGTCACGCGACCCACCTGCACGCCCGCGATGGCCACGACGGCGCCCTCGCTGAGCCCGGCGGCGTCGGGCAGGACGGCGTCCAGCTCGATGGTCGGCCCCGTGCCCCGGATGGCGCCGACCTGGATCGCCATGTAGCCGAGGAGCCCCGTGGCCACGACGAGGAGCACGCCCACTCCGACCTCGTGACGACGCGACATCGGCGGCGGCTATCCCAACCGAGGGAGTGCGGCCATTTCGTCCGATCCCGGCTCCGGGAGCACGAGGTTCCGGCCGAGGAAGCGGCGGACCATGGGGTGGTCCGACCGGGTGACCTCGGCGGTGCTGCCCCAGGCGATGAGCTTCCCTTGGAAGAGCATCGCGATGTGATCGGCGACGTTCACGGTGCCGACGATGTCGTGGGAGATGACGACGAAGGTGATGCCGAGCGTCTCCTTCATGTGCACGATCAACGCGTCGATCGCGTCGCTCGTCATGGGGTCCAGTCCGGAGTTGGGCTCGTCGAAGAGCACGATCTCGGGTTGGTCGACAATCGCGCGGGCGAGGCCCACACGCTTGCGTTGGCCCCCCGACAGCGCCGGCGCCGGCCGGTCGTACAACCCCGGGAGCTCCACCATCTCGAGGACCCGCTCGACGCGGGCCCGGCGCTCGTCCTCGCGCATGCGCGGATGGTGCTGGCGCAGCGGGAACGCGATGTTGTCGCCGGTGGACATCGAGTCGAAGAGCGCCCCGTCCTGGAACAGCATCCCGAGGCGCTTGCGCACGGCGTACACGTCGGCCTCCGGCGCCGTCGCCATGTCGGTCCCGAACACCCGCACCTCGCCGGCGTCCGGCCTCAGCAAGCCCACGATGTGCTTCAGGAGCACGCTCTTCCCGGTGCCGCTGGGTCCGATGACCGCCGTCGTCTGCCCGCGGGGGATCGTCAGGCTGACGTCGTCGAGGACGGTGAGCGACCCGAACCGCTTGCTCACCCCGCGCAGCTCGATCGGCGCCTCCTCAGCCATACATCACCTGCGACACCATCCAGTTGATGGTGACACACGCCACCGAGCTCACGACCACCGCCGAGTTCGTGGCCTGGCCGACGCCCTCGGGCCCGCGCTTCGACGCAAAGCCGCAGAAGCACGACACGGTGCAGATGATCATCCCGAAGACGAGCCCCTTCGCCTCGGCGATGCCCAGGTCGCTCAACCGCGTGGACTGCCGGGCGAACTCGACGAAGACCGAGGCGTTGAGGCCGAGCTGGAAGACGGCGACGAGGTAGCTCGACACCACCGTGACGAACACGGCGATGAGCGTGAGCGCGGGAAGGACCAGCAGGATCCCGAGGCACCGCGGGGTGACGAGGTACCAGTAGGGGTTGACCGCCATCACCTCGAGCGCGTCGATCTGCTCCCGCGTGCGCATCACCGCGATCTGCGAGGCCATCTCGGTCCCCGCCTTGGCCGCGACCATCGACGCCGCGATGATCGGCGCCAGCTCGCGCACGCCGGCGAGCGCCACGAACATCCCGACGAGGCGCTGCCCGCCGAGCGGCTTGAAGGCGTTGTAGCCCTGGAGCGAGAGGTTCGTCCCCACGAACACCGAGATGGTCAGGAGCACCGGCAGGGACTGCACGCCGATGCGGTAGGCCTCCTCCAGGGTCTTCCCGTGGGGAGGCATCCGCCCCACGCTCGACCGCAGCCAGTCCACGAGGAACCAGGCGTACTCGCCGATCCACCGCAGCGCCGCGATCATCGCGGGAACATCGCGCTGGTCAGCAGGTAGTTCGCCGCGAAGAACGACAGCGACGACCGGACGACGGTGTCGTTGACCGCGCGCCCCACGCCCGCAGCGCCGCCCGTCGTGAAGTAGCCGTGGTAGTTCGCGATGATCCCGATGATGTAGCCGAAGACCACGGTCTTCAGGACCCCGCCGATCACGTCGAACGGGGTGGTGAACGCCCAGAGGTTCGCCAGGTACACCCCGCCGGACTCGCCCCGAAGGAAGACCGCGGTGACGTAGCCGCCGGCGAGCCCCGCCACGCTGCCGGCGACGTCGAGGATCGGGCAGGCGATGATCATCGCCCAGAGCCGCGGGACGATGTGCCAGCGGATGCCGTCGACCGCCATGACCTCGGTGGCGTCGAGCTCCTCCTTGATCCGCATCGCGCCCACCTCGGCGGCGAAGGACGAGCCCCCCTGGGCGGCGACGAGCACGCTCGCCAGCACCGGAGAGAGCTCCCGCAGCACCGTCACCGAGATCAGCGACGGGAGCAGGCGTTGCGCCCCGAACAGGTCGAAGATCTGCAGGCCCTGGAGCGCGATGACCATGCCGAAGGGGAAGGTCGTCGCGCAGACCGGCCCGGCGCAGCGGGCGACGAGCGTCCAGGCGTGGCGGAAGACGTCCGAGGCGTTCCACGGCGGCGTGAGCATGCGCCAGGTCGCGCGCCCGGCGAAGGTCCCGAAGTGGCCGAGGCGGCGCAGCGTCTCCGTCATCGCCGCGTGCTATAGCGCCGGCATGCGGCGCATGCTCCTCGGCCTCCTGCTCGTCCCCGGCATCGCCCACGCGGAGCCGGGCTGGGTCACCCTCGCGGGCGACGCGCTGCGCTGGCCGGACGCCAAGGTCGTCTCCACGCCGCTCGCCATCGGCGACGAGGTGGAGGTCGTCCTGCGCGACGGCGACCAGGTCCGTGTCCGCAAGGGCACCGACTTCGGCTGGTTCCCGGCCGCGAGCCTCTCCGCCACCGCCCCGGTGGCGCCCACGCCCCCCGCCGACGCCGAGGAGGCGCCGGTCGTCACACCCTGAAGCGGCGGCAGTGGCCGCCTCTGCGGCCTAGCGTCCGACGCTGAAGAGCGCGAAGCCGAGCGAGAGGGCGATGGTCAGTTGCAGCAGCAGGTCAGGCACGGCCGCACATGTGCCACCTCCCCCGGTCATCCGCAACCGAATTCTCCCGCGAAACCCTCAACAGACTGGTGACCTGGTTCTACGATGACGCTGTTCACGCGCGAGGTCCAGGTGGTCGTCCTCTCCAGCGGGAGCGCGGGGAACAGCACCTGGATCGGCGACCGGCACGCCGGCGTCCTCGTCGACTGCGGCATCAGCACCCGCCGGATCCGCCGCAGCCTCGCCGAGGCCGGCCTGGAGAACGCCCCGATCGACGCCGTGCTGTTGACCCACGAGCACACCGATCACGTGGGCGCCGCCGCGATCCTCGCGCGGGATCTCGCGAAGCGGCGCCGGGTGCCCTTCTTCATGACCCGCGGCACCTCCCGTGGGCTCGATCCCCGCGTCCGCCCCGACGGCATCGAGCTCATCGAGGCCGGCAGCTCCTTCCGCGTCGGTCACCTCGTCGTCGACGCCATCCCCGTGCCGCACGACACGGTCGACCCGGTCGCCTACCGGGTCCACGTGGGCGACGTCACCGCCGCCGTCGTCACCGACCTCGGCCGTCCGACCCAGCTCATCGCCCGCCACCTCCGCGACTGCGACGTCGCCGTGCTGGAGTTCAACCACGACGAGGACATGCTCATGGAGGGCCGCTACCCCTACCCGCTGAAGCAGCGCATCAAGGGCTCCCACGGGCACCTGTCCAACCGCCAGGCGATGGAGCTCCTCCGCCAGGGCCTCGGCGCGCGCCTCCGCACGCTCGTGCTCGCGCACCTCAGCGAAGAGAACAACACCCCGGCGCGGGCCCTCTCCGCCGCGAGGCACACGCTGGAGCATGCGGACGCCCTCGGACGGGTCAAGGTCCTCGTGGGCCGGCAGAACGTCCCCCTGGAGCCGGTGCGGGCCACGGCGTCCCGCTGGTAGCGGTCGGTCGCCGGCCGGCGGTCGCCACGCCGGGGAGATAGGCCGCCGACCCCTGGAGCGCCGATGATCGCCCGCTACGCACGTCCCGAGATGGTGGCTGTCTGGACGCCCGAGCATCGCTTCTCGGTGATGCTCGAGGTCGAGCTGCTCGCCTGCGAGGCGATGGAGGCGCGCGGCGAGGTCCCGGCGGGGACGGCGGCGGCCTGCCGCGCGAAGGCCCGCTTCGACGTCGACCGGATCGACGAGCTCGAGCGCACCCTGAAGCACGACGTCATCGCGTTCTTGACCAATGTCAACGAGCACATCGGTGAGCCGGGCCGACACCTGCACAAGGGGATGACCAGCTCCGACGTGCTCGACACGGCGCTCGCGGTCCAGCTCGCCGAGGCCGGGCGGCTCATCGGGATCCAGCTCCAACGCCTGCTCGACGCCCTTCAGCGCCGCGCGCGCGAGCACCAGGACACGCTCTGCATCGGCCGCTCCCACGGCGTCCACGCCGAGCCTGTCACCTTCGGCTGGAAGCTGGCGATCCTCTGGGACGAGCTGCGGCGCGGCGGCGTGCGCCTGCAGCACGCGATCGAGGACGTCGCGGTCGGCAAGGTGTCCGGCGCGGTCGGCACCTTCGCACACGTCGACCCGGCGGTGGAGGCCCATGTCTGCGAAAAGCTCGGGCTGAAGCCGGCTCCGGCGAGCAACCAGGTCGTCCAGCGCGACCGCCACGCCTACTTCTTCACGGTCCTGGCGTTGATCGCCGGGAGCATCGAGAAGCTCGCGGTCGAGATCCGCCATCTCCAACGCACCGAGGTGCTGGAGGCCGAAGAGCCGTTCACGCCCGGCCAGAAGGGCTCCTCGGCGATGCCCCACAAGCGGAACCCGATCCTCTCGGAGAACCTCACGGGCCTCGCGCGCCTGATGCGCGGCTACGCCACGGCCGCGATGGAGGACGTGCCGCTCTGGCACGAGCGCGACATCTCGCACTCCTCGGTCGAGCGCGTCATCGGCCCCGACGCCACCGTCACCCTCCACTTCATGCTCTTCCGCGCCACGGGCCTCGTCGACGGGCTCGTGGTCTACCCGGAGAACATGCGCCGCAACCTGGAGCGCTCCGGCGGACTCTTCTACAGCCAGCGCGTCCTCCTCGCGCTGATCGAGGCGGGCTGCACGCGCGAGGAGGCCTACGCCAGGGTCCAGCGCAACGCGATGGCCGTGTGGGAGCGCGGCGGGCAGCTCGTCGACCTGCTCGTCGTCGACCCGGAGGTGGGCGGCGTCCTGGGCGAGGCTGCGCTGCGGAGCCTGTGCGACCCGGCCTGGTACGGTCGCCACGCCGCCGAGGTGCTCGACCGGGTGTTCCGGGGCGCTTGACCGCCCGCGGGGGCGCCGGTCAGGGGCCGAGCGCGCCCTCGATCTCCACCCAGGTGCCCGCGGAGCCCGCCGTCGCCACGCCGCTCGGGGTGAGCGCGATGTCGCCGAGGCTCGGGAGCTCGAAGTGGATCGACGGGAGGAGCCCGCCGACCAGCGATCCCGCCCCGGCGGTGAACAGGGCCTCGAGCTCCTCGCTCTGACCGACGTCGTCGGGCCCGTCGGGGGTGAGGTCGACGGTGAGGTCGGGGTTCTCCACGCTCAGGTCGAGCGCGCCGTCGGCGAGGCCCACGGCGAGGTCGCCCTGGACGAAGAGCTTGCCCGTCCCGAGTGGGACCGAGGCCCCGTCGATGTCGCCGACCAGGTCGAGCTGCATCTCACCGAGCTGGAACCAGAGCGGGGACGCCTCGTCACCCGGCACGACCACCGGCGGCAGCAGCGGCGTCAGGCCGATCGACACGCTGGTGACGCCGGGGAAGTACGCGCCGAGCAACGCGATCACGGTGGAGTCGTCCACCCCGTCGACCTGCTGGGTGAACGCCCCGGCGCTCCAGGCCAGGTGCATGAGCCGGTTGAGCGCGTCGAGCGAGAGGCTCAGGGCGAGGTCGTCGCCGATGGCGGTGTAGTCGGGAGGATCGCCGACGAGGGTCAGCGAGCCCGGGTTCGGCGGGAGCTCGCTCCACGTGGTGCTGGAGCTGACGTTGCTGTCGAGCCGCAGGAGCATCCCCCCCACGTCGACGACGATGTCCGAGAGGATCGCCTTGAGCGTGAGCTCGGCGCCGACGGCCTCGAAGGTCTGGTCGACCTGGATGGCCTCGAAGGTCGCCTCCAGGAGCGCCGGCACCTCGCTCTCCAGGAGCGTCCCGAGCTGATCTTCGAGCAGCGTCGCCGGGTCGATGCCCAGCGCCTCGACCGACGTGCCGAAGCTCGCGAGCGTCGCCTCGAGGCCGGGGAAGTCGATGTCCGCGTCGTTCACGGCGACCTCCTGGTACCGCACCGTGGCGACGACATCGCCCGGCGTCGGGACCTCGAGGTCGTACGTCGCCTGCGCGGTGACGGAGCTCGCGGTGATGTGCCCGGTGTCGGAGATGGAGCCGATGCCGCACACGTCGCCGTCAATGCGCATCTCGACGTCGAGGTTCGGGATCTCCAGCTCCAGCATGAGGCCCGGCGGGTCCGGCGAGAGGTGGACCACGGGCTCGTCGAAGGTGAGCGACAGCGCCGTGGCCGTGATGTCGAGGCAGCCGACGGTGGTCTCGAGGACCGGGTTCGACGCGATCAGCGCCGCCTCGATCGCGCTCGCGTCGAAGGCGTCGCCGAGCTGCGAACCGAGCGCGTCGAGCGCCTCGTCCGTGGCGTAGACCTCCATGCTCTCGCGGAGGCTGTCCGCGAGCGGCGCGGTCACCCCGGCCAGCACACCGAACATGATGTCGCTCGCGTTGCCCTTCGGGTAGGGATCGTCGTCCACCGCCGATACCGTTGATACATTCAGCCCGTCGGTGAGGCCGGCGGCGCCCGCCCAGGTCGACGACGAGGCCGTGGCGGTCGACTCGTCGACGGCGACCGAGTCGAGGCCGTGCCACCCGTCCGTCCAGGTGCCGTTCACGGAGACCTCGCCCACCGGGAGCCAGCTCGCGGGCGTCGGCCCGGTCACCGCGAGGAGCGGGCCGTTCTCGTCGACGGTGAACGAGGCGGTCTGCGTCTGGTCCTGCCACGTCGCCGTCACCGTGAAGATGCCGTCGACCGGGGAGGAGACCTCGCCGTCGTCGATGACGGCGGGCGCGTTCACCGAGAGCTCCACCACCTCGTCGGTGGGCTCGCCGCCGGCGGTGACGCGGGCGACGATGTCGACGTCCTCGTCGTGATCCGCGTCGGTCGCGCCGAGCTGCAGGGTCAGCACCATGTCGGCGTTGGCGGTGTCGCTGTCGCCGGTCTCGGCCGAGTCGGTGTCGGTGTCGCCGCCGCCGACCACCTTGCCGGTGTCGTCAGGAGCGGCGTTGTCGCAGGCGAGGAGGGCGAGGAGCATGCCCCACCTTATCCTGAGATCACGCCCCGAACTCGATCCCCACGGCGCGTGCAGCGCGCATGACATCCCCGTCGACGTCCACCGTCCGGTTGCTCGCGACCGCCTCGGCGAGGGGCACGCCCACGATGGCGCCCGCCTGCAGGGACACCATCTCCCCCCAGCGGTCTGCCTCCACGAAGTCGACCGCGGCGACGCCGAAGCGGGTGGCGAGCACCCGGTCGAACGCGTCGGGGCTGCCGCCGCGCTGGAGGTGCCCGAGCACCGTGAGCCGGGCCTCGCAGCGGGGGAGCCGCTCCTTCAGGAGCTCGATCACGCGGACGCCGGCGCGCCCGGGCAGGGCAGGCTCGCCGGCGGGGTGCGCAGACTCGGCGCAGACGATGAGCGAGAACGGGCGCCCGCGGCGTCGGCGCTCCTCGATCTTCGCGCACACCCGCTCGATGGACCAGGGGAGCTCGGGGATGAGGATGAGGTCGGCGCCGCCGGCGATGCCGCCGTGGAGCGCGATGAAGCCGGCGTCGCGGCCCATCACCTCGAGCACCAGCACCCGGTCGTGGGCCTCGGCGGTGGTGTGCAGGCGGTCGAGGGCGTCGGTGACGCAGTCCACCGCGGACTGGAAGCCGAAGGTGAGCTCCGTGGCGCCGAGGTCGTTGTCGATGGTCTTCGGCACGCCGACCACCTTGATCCCGTGCTCGCGCATGAGCCGCCAGGCGATGCGCTGCGTGCCGTCGCCGCCGATGACCACGAGGCCCTGGATCCCGAGCTGCGCGAGGTTCCGCTCGAGCTGCGCGGTGCGGTCGGAGGCGTGGCCCCGGTCGTCGGGGAAGGAGAAGGGATCGCCGTGGTTCGTCGTGCCGAGGATGGTCCCGCCTCGGGCGAGCAGGCCCTTGCAGCTCCGCGGCGTCAGCTCCATCACCCGCATCCGGGTGGCGAGGACGCCGTTGAAGCTGTCTTCGATCCCCGTGAGGCGCCAGCCCCGCTGGCCGACGCCGTACTTGACCACGGCCCGCAGCACCGCGTTGAGCCCCGGCGCGTCCCCGCCGCCGGTGAGGATCCCGACATGCCGCTGCATCCGCGCTCCCATAGGAAGGCGCGTGTCTATCCCGCGTCCCCCGGTCACGACGCGATGGGCGGAGGTGGTCGAGCGCGGCTCCGGCCACGTCGCCCTGGGCGCGAGCTGGGCCGCGGTCGAGCCCGAGCGTGGCGCCTACGACGACGGCGTCCTGGGGGCGATGCGGACGGCGTGTCGGGCCGCGCGGCGCCGGGGCGTCGAGCCGGTGGTCGTGCTTCACGACGGGGGCCTTCCGGACTGGATCATCCGCCGGGGCGGCTGGCTCGACCCGGAGGTCCAGTCCGGGTGGGGCTGCTACGTCGAACGTGTCGGGCACGCGCTCCTGGAGGTGGCGCGCACCTGGATCGGCGTCTGGTCGCCGCTCACGGAGGCGGCGCTCTACGACCGCGACGAGCGGGCGGCGGCGCGCGCGCTGATCGAGGCCCAGGCCAACGCGCGGGTGCTCCTGCGGCGTGGCTCGGGGTCGACGCCGGCGCCGGTGGGCTACGCCGAGGTCTTCCCAGGCGGGTCGCGCTGGCTCCGGCCACCGGCCGACACACTGAGCCGTGTGTTGCTCCGAGGCAAGTTCGAGCTACCTTTCGCCGCCGTCGGCGAGCTGCCGAACGGTCAGCCGGGGGCGGACTTCGTCGTCGCCCTCGACCCGTCGCCCGCCGCCGTCACACGTCTCCGCGCGTCGGGCGCCGCCGTCGCGATCACCGGCGACACGCCCGGCGACTTCCTCTTCCGCCTCACTTGCTGAGCATCGCCTGGTCGCCGTGGTCGGCGCGGATGTTCGCGAAGTCCTTGATGTGGCCCCAGATCGCCGTCACGCCGCGACGCATGTAGTCCAGGTCGTCGAGCGAATCGAGGTTCCGGAGCTGGTGCATGAGGAACTTGGGGTGGAGGTAGAGCTTGTAGAACTGGCCGGCCATGCGCACGACCTCCTCCTGGTCCATGTCGGTGAGGACGCAGGCGGGCTCGGTCATGTCGTAGCGCTCGTAGTCGCGGGGATCGAAGCGGATCCACCCCATCTGCTGGCACAGGTTGAAGAGCGGGGTGCCCGGGTAGGGCATCACGACCGTGGCCTGGAGGTGGTGCGCGTAGCCGTTGTGCATGAGGTACCGCGCGAGGCGCAGCGTCTCGAGCGCGTCCTCCTTGGTCTCCCAGGGGTAGCCCACCATCATCGTGAGGTGCGGCTGGAGGCCGGCGGCGCTGGCCATGCGGCAGCCCTCGATGATCTGCTCCTTCGTGATCGACTTGTCGAGGATGTCGATGGTGCGCTCCGACGCCGACTCGATCCCCAGGATGAGCTTCCGGAAGCCCGCCTTCTTCATCAGGTGGACGTTCTTCTCGGTGAAGTAGTCGAAGCGGAAGTTGCAGTCGAAGACCACCTTCTCGTTGATCTTCCGGTCGATCATCTCCGCGCACAGGCGGTTGAGCCAGTTGCCGGTGGGCAAGGCGCCGGTGTCGTCGAAGATGTTCCGCGCGCCGTGGTCGCGGATGAGCATGTCCATCTCGTCGGCGAGGCGCTCCGGAGAGACCGTCGAGAACTTCGGGTAGGTCACCGTCCAGGAGCAGAAGGTGCAGCGGCCGTAGGGGCAGTCGCGGCCGGCCATCGTCCACAGAAAGGGAAGGCGGTACTTCCACTTCTCGAAGTAGAGGTGGGCGTTGGTGAGGTGCCGGTCCCAGAAGGGGAGCTCCTCGAGCGAGTGCTCGGCCTTGTAGGGGCCGGTGTTCGCGAGGGTGCCGTCGTCCTGGCGGTGCCAGATGCCGCTCTCGAGCGCCTTTCCCTGGGAGAGATGGTCGAGGATCGAGCCGAGCGAGAAGTCGTAGTCGCCGCCGGTGATGCAGAAGTCGGTCTGCGACATCTCCAGGGTCTCGGCGGGGTTTCCGGCGATGTGGTCGCCGAAGAGCACGCACTTCGCCTGGGGGACCATCGCCTTGATGCGCTCGACGACGCGCCAGTGCGTCTTCACCACCGGCGCCTTGGTCTCCATCGCGACGACGTCGGGCTGGAAGTCCCGGACGATCCGGTCGAAGGCGGGCCAGCTCTTGCGCTCGGCGATGCAGTCGACCCAGGCGACCTCGTGACCCTTCTCGCGGGCATAGGTGACGGCGGACGCCGGGATGCACGGGTAGAGGTAGCTCGGCTCGTGGAACCACTGGAATTGCCGGTTCTGGGTGAGCATCGGGCTCCCCTTCGCCGACTCGATCGGCGGATAGCAGACCAGCACGCGCATGGAGCTCTCCGGCGCCCAAGTTGCCATCGCCGCCCCGGGGTGTCAACGCGACGACCGCGGAGGGGTCGTCTGGAAAGGGCCGACCCGGGCCGAAAGCGGCCGCCGGCCGGCCCGGAGAGCTTTCCCGAGGTCTCCAGGTCAACCCTGCGCTCGGTGCCGGCGACTACGAGACCACGGAGCCCGAGGCGAGGTGCGCCGCGTGCGGCCCCCGAGCCGCCGGCACCGGCACCACGTGCAGGATGCTCTCCTCCGCCGCGACGCCGAGCCGGAGCTGGAAGCCGTAGTGCCCGGCGGCGCGGTTCACGTACAGCCGGTTGCCGTTCTGCGTGTAGGGGCCGTGGTCCGGGAGGCCGACCAGCCCGCTCACGACCGTCCACGGGAGGCCCAGGTCGAGCAGGCCGACGTGCCCGCCGTGCGTGTGCCCGCTGAGCACCAGGTCGGCGGCGCCGGGGGCGAGGTGGGCGAACGCGCCGGGGTCGTGGAGCAGGACGATCCGCAGCCCGGCGGGGCGCCGCAGCTCGACGAGGACCCGGCGGAGATGCCGCGCGCGATCCGTCCAGCGGAAGTCGACGCCGACGATCTGGACGGGGCCGACCGGGGTGCCGACGGTGACCGCCTCGTCGATCAGCAGCCGCACGCCGTTGCGCCCGAGCGCGGTGGCGACGACGTCGGCGGCCTCGAGGTCGTGGTTGCCGCGGCAGGCGTAGACGTGGGGATGGTCCCGCAGCGGGGCGAGGGCACGGGTGAGCGCGTCGGGGCTGCGGTTCGACTCGAAGGTGAGGAAGTCGCCGCCGAGCAGGATGAGGTCGGGCTTCGCGTCGACGGCGCGACGGCAGATGGCCTCGAGCCGCTCCACCGACATGAAGCTGCCGAGGTGCGGATCGGTGACGTGGGCGATCCGGAGGCCCTCGCGCGGGGCGTCCCACCCCGTCGAACGCTTCACCATCGCCGGGAAGCGTCCCGGCGCCTCGGGGACCGCCACGCCGAGGTCGATGCGCACGAGCTCCTTCCGCGTCGTGGTCGACCGGTAGAGCCCCGCCAGCGCGAGGATCGGCAGGATCCACAGCCCCGTGGTGGCGCCCAGGACCGACCACGGCAGCGCGAGGAAGGTGGTCACCACCCACACCTGCGCCGGGATGCCCACGAGCCAGCTCCACGCGCGCGAGGGCATCCGCCCCACGGCCGCGCGCACGAGCCAGGCCCACACCGCGACCTGGAGGGCCCAGGCCAGCGGCTGCACCGGGCCCATGAGCGCTTCGAGGCCCACCGCGAGGAGCGTCTGGAGCGCGAGCACGACCGCCACGGCGCTGGCGATCCGCCGACCGTGTCGGGCGACGAAGAGGGCCACGACACCCAGCCCTCCGACGAGGGCGGCGACGGGGAACGGCGGCATCGCGGCAACGTAGGCACGGCCGGGGCGGTCGCGGTAAGGAATGGTCCATGCGCGACCGCGTCCACGGCGTCGGCTTCTCCTACGACTGCCGCATCGGCTTCCACGAGTACGAGCGCCACATCCGGCAGCGCGTGGTGATCGACTGGGAGGCGGAGACCGACTGGCGGGCCGCCGCCCAGGCCGACCGGGCGCGCGACCTGGTCGACTACTACGACGCCAACCTCGCGATCTCCGAGCTCGTCGAGGGGAAGGAGTACCGGCTCATCGAGGCCATGGCGGAGGACGTCGCGCGGCTCCTGATCGCCCGCTTCCCGATCATGGCCGTGCGCGTGAAGGTCACCAAGGCGCCCTTCGACATGCCGAACGTGCAGAACGTCGCGGTCGAGTGCTGGCGGCAACGCGAGGACTTCGAGCGGTGAGCGCGCGATGCGCGTCGTGAGCAACACGGCCGTGAGCCTCGACGGCCGCATCGCGACCGCGGCCTACGAGCACGTCGCCCTCGGCACCCCGACCGACCGCGACTACATGAGCGTGCTGCGCGCCCGGTCGGACGCCGTCCTCGTCGGGGGCCGCACCTTCCGGAACTGGCCGCTGCCCCTCGTGCCCGACGCCGCGGCGCTGGATCGCCTGCGTGCCCAGGGCTTCCCCGACGTCGACCACCCCCCGATCGCCGGGCGGCGCTGGTGGAACGTCATCCTCACCCGCACGCTCGACCTCCCGGCCTCCGTGCGCTTCTGGCGCGACGAGCGGGTGCGTCCGCTGGTCGTGACCCCCACGGAGGGGGAGGTGCCGGGCGAGCGCGTCGCCGGGACGACGCCGCAGGACGCGGTCGCCGCGCTCGAGGCCCGGGGCGTGGGCACGCTCCTCCTGGAGTGCGGGGGAGACCTCCTCTTCCAGTTCCTCGCGGCCGACCTCGTCGACGAGCTGCACGTGACGCTGTGCCCCCTCGTGCTGGGCGGACGGGGCGCGCCGAGCCTCGTCGACGGCCTCGGCTTCGCGGCCGCGTCGGCGCCGCGCTGGCGCCTCGTCTCGTCGCATCCGGTCGGCGACGAGCTCTACCTCCGCTACGCGCGGCGCACGTCGTCGGGCGCCGAGCCCTCCCCGGCGATCGGGGTGGCGTAGGCCTCCCGCAGCGCCGAGTCGGACAGGCCCTGGCCGAGGAGGAAGGCCAGCTTCACGGTCGCCGCCTCCAACGTCATCGAGCCGGTGCCGATGGCGCCGGCCTCCCAGGCGGCGCGGCCCCCCTCGTACGCGCCGAGATCGATCGACCCACGCGGGGACTGCGAGTGCATGCAGATCACGGTCCCGGCCTCGGTCGCCCGCCCGATCGCCTCCGGCCACGCGACGAGGGGGACGTTGCCGGTGCCGAAGGCGTTGAGCACCACGCCCCGGGCGCCGGAGGCGACGGCGGCGTCGAGCGACACGGGCGACGATCCCGGGGTGACCGTGACCACGGCGACCGTGCGGTCGACGCCGAGGCGGAGGCGAGGCCCCGTGCCGGCCGGCCAGGGCGCGGTGATCGGCCGGGTCTGCACGCCCATCTCGAGGAGCGGATCGAGGTTCGGGCTCTCGAAGGCCTCGTAGGACTCGATCGACGTCTTGGTGACCCGGTTGCCGCGGAAGAGCCACCGGCCGAACCAGACGCACACCTCCGGGATCGGCATCGCCGCGCACAGGGCCGAGTGGATCAGGTTGTGCCGCGCGTCGGTCCGCACGCTCGAGATCGGCCGCTGGGCGCCCGTGAGGATCACGGGGCGCCGCAGCCCGCCGAGCATGAACGACAGGGCGCTCGCGGTCCAGGCCATGGTGTCGGTGCCGTGGATCACCACGACGCCGTCGAACTCGTCGATGCGCCGGTCGACGTGGACGGCGAGCCGCTCCCAGTGGTCGGGGCCGATGTCGGACGAGTCGAGGTTGCAGAGCGTCTCGGCGGTGACGTCGACCTCGTCGTCGAGCCCGGGCACCCACGGGAGCACGTCCTCCGCGATCTCCGACGGGGCCAGCGGGCCCGGCTCGCCGCGGCGCATCGCC
>JADMIO011222235.1_pt1 | contig 14908 bp, 8 predicted proteins | sample 8958161 | NCBI WGS metagenome assembly JADMIO01 (sample SAMN16585339, study PRJNA669376) | soil metagenome | isolation source: Crop rotation soil | place: USA: Cullars Rotation, Alabama | collected 2011 | reverse complement strand
GCCGCTCATCGTGCGCACCGACGCGCGGCAGCCGCTCCATGTTTCACGCGACGCGCTCAGCGCGTTCGCGTCGTCGCACGGCGGTGCGACATTCGTCGAGGGGCACACGAACGAGTTGGGCGCCGCGATTGCGCGTGTCGTTCGTGCAACGCCCACGGATACTCGATGGCATCCCATGCGCTCGCCCTGGTGGATCGTGCCGTTTGCCGGGTTGCTGTTCGCGGAGTGGATCTGGCGCCGGCGTCGGGGACATGCATGATCGCCGGCGTGATACGCCGCGCCGGACGATGCGGTGCGGCTATTTGCCGCTGATGTACATATGATCCATCGACATCGTGAAGGGCACGGTGATGATGCCGCCCCCGCCGCCCCAGGTGGGACTCCACTGCACCGCGTCCCATTTGCCGCTGCCGCCCGGGGCCGCGAACATGATGCCGCTGTAATTCAGCACGCGCACGCCGTCGATCCAGAGTTGCGCTGACCCGTTCGCAATGCCGGGCGTATTGCCGACGAGTACGATTTCGTAGCGTTGCCACTGACCGCGATTGATGGCGGCGTTGCCCACGTTGGGCAGAAGGTTCACGGCCGTCGCGGTCTGCGACACGCCATCGAAGTACGGCGCCGCGAGACCCTGCAGGCCGAACGACGGTACGAGCGCGCCCGCGCCGATGCCGCGTGCCTGCAGGAACAGACGATTGCTGCCATTGATGACGAAGTGCACCATCTTGTTGGTGCCCGTCGGATGGCCGACGAAATTCGACGAAAGCTTCATCCACGTCGCGACGTAGAGCGTCGTCTTGCCGGCGCCGGGAAATGCGCGCTCGGTGATTGCCGGTGACGACCCTCCGGGAAGCGCCGGCGTGAAGATCTGCTGCGCGACGTTCGGTGCGCTCTTCGGCGCGGTCGGATCCTGCACGATCGTCAGCGCGTTCGCGTACGTCTCGGAGTAATTCCACGCCGATTCGCATTGCGCCGGCCGCGGACAATCAAACGGCCGCTCGTCGAGTACGGTCATCCCCGGAGGTTCGGGCGACACGACGATCTGTTGCGTGATGTTGCTCGTGAGTGTGCCGCCGACCGTGACGGTGAGTGCGACGGGATAGATGCCCGGCGCGAGCGTCGCGCGCAGCACGGGCGTGCGTTTGATCTGGGGCGCGCCGTTACCGAACGACCACGCAAACGTGACGAGGTCCGCGACGTCAGCGGATCCGGTTGCGTCGAACGTGCAGAACGGCCCTTTGCAGCTCGCCGAGAATTGCGCCACGGGTGCGGCCCCGATCGCGCCGAACGACGCAATCATTTTCTGGAGCAACGGATTGCCGGATGGCGCCGCGCCCGGCGCGTGTACGGCACTCGCACTCGCCACGTGTGCGGCGCTCAGGCGCAGCGGCGCGGTCGGAGAGTCCTCTATGGAGAGGCACCCTGCGACCAGACTCAGCACCGAAGACCACACCACGCCGCGCGCTCGGACCAGCTGCATACCTCACACCGCTGAGAGGCCAACGAACAAAAGTACTCGGATGCCGTGAGGGCGAAAGCGCCAGTGCCGGCGCGCTGTGATCCAGCTCGCCGGCACCAGCTTCGTTCAGACTGTCGTCAGGCCGCCGCGGTTACGAAACGTGACGGCCATGACGCAAACGTCGTGACTACTTGCCGCTCAGGTACATGTGGTCCATCGACAACGTGAACGGGGTGACGATCGTGCCACCGCCGCCGCCCCACGTGGGGCTCCACTGCACCGTGTCCCAGCGGCTGGGCGAGCCGCTCGCGATGAACTCGATGCCCGTGTAGTGCAGGGTGTGCACGCCGTCGAGCCAGAGGTCGAGCGAGCCATCCGCGACGCCGACAGTGTTGGCGACGGCGACGATCTCGTAGTGCTGCCACTGGCCGCGCTTCACCGTGGTGTTGGTGACGTTCGGCATGAGGTTGTGCGAATTCGCCGTGACCATCGTGCCGGTGCCGTCATCCGCCGTGTAGTTCGCCTGCAATCCCTGGAGGCCGAACGCCGGCGTGAGCAGGCCCGAGCCCTGTCCACGTGCTTCGAGGAACACCTTGTTCATTCCGTCGATGCAGAGATGAATGAGCTTGTTCGTCGCGGTGGGATGACCCTGGAAGTTGTTCGAGAGCTTCATCCAAGTGGACACGTACAGCGTGCGCACCGCCTGCGAACCCATGAAGCTGAGCTCGACCGTCGCGGGCGAAGAGCCGCCCGGCAACGCGCTGGTGAACGTCTGAACCGCAACGTTCGCTCCGCTCTTCGGGGCGGTCGGGTCCTGCACGATCGCGACGGCATTGGCGTAGGTCTGACCGAGCGCCCACGAGAAACCGCACGACGAGAGCGGCATGCAGTCGAACGGCTGGTCGTCGATCATCCTGAGGCCAGCGGGCTCGGCGGAGGCCGACGATGTCACGGGAACCGTGGTGACGACCGTCTGCGAACTCGTGCTGGCAAGTCCCGCGGCATCACTCACGCGCAGCGACACAGTGCGGCTTCCGGCGGTCGCAAACGCGTGCGAAGTGGCAGCCGTCGCCGACGTCGTGGTCGTGCCGTCGCCCCATGTCCAGTAGTACTGCGTGACGCCGACGTCATCGCTCGAGGAGCTGCCGTCGAATGTGCATGCGAGCTGCGCACAGAAGAACGTGTAGCGCGCGACCGGTGCGACGTTCGCCGGCGCGGGGGCTGCGGTAACCGTGAGCGTGCGAGTAACCGAGGCGACCGCGTTCTGCGGATCCTTCGCGGTCAGCGTGATGGTGTGCGTGCCGACAGTGAGGTTCGACTTGGTGAACGACGCACCGGTGCCGATCTGACCATCGCGGCTGCTCGTCCACACGAGCGCCGTGCCGCTGAGCGCGCCGCTCTCTGCATCCGTTGCGGAGCCGGTGAAGGTGACTGACGTGCCAGCGACGACCGACGCACCGTTGGTCGGCGCGGCAATCGATGCGACCGGTGCCTGATTGGCGGCGACCGCTGCGGTGATCGTGATGGTGCGATTGTGCGTGAACGTCGCGCCTTTCGAATCCGTCGCCGTCATGGCAATGACATGCGTACCGACAGAAAGATTGCTCTTCGAGAACGAGACGCCCGTGCCGATGTTGCCGTCGATGCTGCTGGTCCACGTGAACGCGTTTCCGGCCAGCGCGCCATCTTCCGGATCAGAACCGGCAGCGCTGAACAGCACCGCGACGCCGCGCGCCGCAGTGAAGTTGTTGGCAGGAGTGACGATCCATCCCGTCGGTGCCTGGTTCGGCGTCACGACGCTGACGGTGAGATTGTGCGACGCCGTGCTCGTGGCGCCGAACGCGTCGGTTGCGGTGAGCGTGATGATGTGCGCGCCGGGCGAAAGGGCCTTCACGAACGTCGAGCCCGTGCCGATCTGTCCGTCGATGCTGCTGGTCCACACGAGCGACGCGCCGGAGAGTGCGCCGTCTTCCGGATCGGACGCCGAGCCGGTGAACGTCACGCTCGATCCCTGAGTGACGCTGACGCCGTTGGCCGGTGCACTGATCGTTGCCGTTGGCGCCACGTTGTTGCGCGCCGCGTTGCACGTGCCCGTGCCGCTGTCCGTCGCCGAACCAGCGGTGACGGGGACGAATGCCCAGTCATAGCTCGCGGCGTGCATGACGAGTTTGACCACGCCGAACGAGCCGTTGAGGCGTACGGCGCTCTGCGGCTGCGTGACGCCCCACGAGCGAAGCTGCTTGCCGCCGACGCCGACATTGAATGCGCGGAAGCCGTGCGTGGCGTCAGCGACGCCCGCAGACGTCTGCGGCGCGAACCGCTCGTAGTCGTAATCGCCGGCGCTAAAGACGATGTCGACGTCGTTCTGGCCGAGCACGTCATAGAGCGGCCTGACCGCGCTGTTGCCGCCCTTCGCGCCGGAGCTGAAGAGGCCCTGCTGGAGGTACGCGATCGTGCACGGCGCCTTGCTCGCCGCGAGATCGGCGCGCAACCACTGCTCCTGCGGTGAGCCGACACCGCAGCCTCCGACGTTCGCGCAGTTGCTGTTCAGCGCGACGACGTGCCAGCCATCGATGTCGTAGCTGTACCAGCCCTTTCCGCGGTTGCCCGCGAGTCCGGACTGCACGCCGACGCCGTTGAAATAATCGAAATAGCCCTGCGCGTTCGTCGTGGCGTACTCGCGGTCGCCCGGGACCGGATGCGTCACGTTCTTGAAGGCGCCCCACGTGGGCGCGTAGAACTCTCTGTAGTCGCTGAGCGTTCCGTTGTCGAACGCGTTGTTGCCGAGGGCCAGGACGGCGTCGGGGCCCATCTGCGACACCAACTTCGCAGTGGCCGCCTGCTGGCACGGCACGGCACCGGATGTGGCCGCGCTGCCGCATGCGATGCTTCCGGCGGCGGCAAGGACACGGGCTCCGGCGACGGAGGACGCTGTGCTGGTGAAGGAGACGGCGCGCGCAGTGGGAACTGCGGAAGGCAATACGGTGACGGTCGCCGAGTCGGTGGATCCTGGTGCGAAGGGCGCGGAGACGTCAGCGCATGCAGACAGGACAACCAAAACAGCGGCGTGCGCGGCAGCGCGCACGCTCGTGCTCATTTTTCGCATTGGCCAGCGGTTGTGTAGAGATGGGCTTGCACATACTTCCCGGCCCACCGACTACCTGCCGGCTGACCTGCGTCACCGCGACCACTTGCGCCGCACCGCGCGAAGACAAGTGTAGCAAGTCCTTTGCGAAAAAAAAGTCCGCGACGAGAATTTTAATGCGATCGAAATTCTCGCCTGCAACACGTGTTTTCAGAGGGGAACTTTCACTCGGCAGCGTTTGCCGCATCGCACGTGTGCAATGGTGCGCGATGTCACGCACACGACGCGGCGTTATTTGCCGCTGATGTACATCTCGTCGATCGACAGAGAGAACGGCGCGAGAATCGTCCCGCCAAGTCCGCCCCAGGTGGGGCTCCACTGCACCGCATTCCAGTTGCCGGAATTTCCGGCGCCGACGAATTGCAAACCGACGTACGACATCACGTGCACGCCGTCGAGCCAGAGATCGATCGCGCCGTCGGCCACGCCCGGATTGTTCCCGACCACGACGATCTCGTATTTCTGCCACTGACCACGCACGATCGATGTACTCGCGAGATTCGCGGGAAGGTTGTGCGACGTTGCCGTGACGGAGTGGCCCGATTCGTCGAGCGCGGTGAACGGCGCGTCGAGTCCCTGAAGGCCCACTGCCGGAAGCAGCACACCGTTGCCGATGCCCCGCGCTTCGAGAAACACCTTGTTCATCCCATCGATGCAGAGATGAATGATCTTGTTCGTGGCGGTCGGGTGTCCCTGGAAATTGCTCGAGAGTTTCATCCACGCGGCGACGTACAGGGTGCGCCGCGACGATGCGCCCATGAACGTGAGCTCAGTCGTCGCGGGGGACGAGCCGCCGTCGAGACCCGGAAGAAACCACTGCACGGCAACGTTCGGCGCACTCTTCGGCGCCGTCGCATCGACGCCCATCTGCAGACCGGTCGGATAGGTGAGCGACGTCGCCCAGTTCGATTCGCAGAGCGTAGCCGTCACGCAATTGAATGGACGGTTGTCGATGAGCGTCATGCCGGCCGGTTCAGCCGACGAGGGCGTGGGTACCGGATTGGGAACCGGCGTCGTGCCCGGCGTCGATTCCGGAGGCGTGACCGGCGGTGGCGCCGAGCTCGAGTCATTCACGGTGATCGTACGCGACACCGCGTACGATGCGCCCTGCTTGTCGAGTGCGCTCAGCGTGATGACGTGCGTGCCGACCGAGAGTGCGGTGCGCGTAAATGACCGGCCCGTGCCGATCCGGCCGTCGCGATTGCTCGTCCACACGAGCAGCGTCCCGTTGAGGGCGCCGTCCTCGGGATCCGATCCGTCGCCGGAAAACTGGATCGGAGCACCCGCGACGAACGTCGCTCCGGACGCGGGAAGCGTGATGGAGCCGGTGGGACGCTGATTGCCAGCGTCGGCCGAAGCGGCTCGTTCGAGATTGGTTGGCGTGGTTGGTGCATCCGCCGATGAGCAAGCGGACAACAACATTCCTACGGCGGCGAGCGCGGCATTGCGCACGCACGCGGGGATACGATGCATCTTCGGCGACGCGGCTACGGATTTGGACGAAGGCGAGAAACTAGTCAGGCCCGGCGATTTTCACGAGGGGGCGCGCAAAAATTTTCGCGCACGATCGCGCAACGGGCATATGCTTGACTGCGTATGTCTCCAACCATACGCTTGCCGCAACCTGAACGAACCTGAACGGCGCGCACCCGCGGAGATCATGTACACACGCGAACAAGTCAAAGCCTACGTCGACAAGGTCATGAACATGGCCAAGGCCGACGCAGTCGAAGTGAACCTGACCGGTGGCGAGCGCTCGGGCACGCGCTGGGCCAATTCCGCGATCACCGTCAACCTCGTCCAGTACGACCGCCAGATTTCGGTCACGGTGCGCAAAGGCCAGAAGACCGGCAATGCCAATACGCGCGACTTCAGCGATGCCGGCCTGAAAAAAATGGTCGACGAGGCGACGGCGGAAGCCGATGCCGCCAATGACAGCCCGAATCTTCCGGAGCTGCTCGGACCGCAGGACTACATCCCCGTGAACGCCGCGGAGCCCGAGATGGTGAACTACGGGCCCGCCGAGCGCGCGAGGATGGTTCGCACGAGCATCGACATCGCCGAGAAGAAGGGTGTGCTCGGCGCGGGCTACATCCCGAAGAACGATCAGACCACGTGCAACGCGAATTCGAAGGGGTTGTTCGCGTACTACCGCGCCGCTGAATCGGGCTTCGTGCTCACCTGCCGCATGCCCGATGGCGGCGGCTCAGGGTGGGCGGGCATCACGGGCGTGAAGGACATTCACCTTGTCAACGCACAGCAGCTCACCGAAGTCGCGGCGGACAAGGCGCTGAAGAGCCGCAACCCTCGCTCGATCGAGCCCGGCCGGTACACCGTGATTCTCGAGCCGCGCGCCAATGCGCGGTTCCTCTCGCTGATGACCGGAATTTTCGGCGGCGGTGGCGGAGGACGTGGTGGCGGCGGCGGAGGACGCGGTGGTGGCGGTGGGTTCCCCGGTGGTCCTCCTCCGGGAGGCGCAGGAGGTGACGCGCCACCCGATGCGCCACCGGGCGGCGGCGGTGGAGGTGGGGGTGCGGCCGGGCTGAATGCCGGTGGCAACAATTTCATGGCCGGCAAGAAAGTCGGCGACAAGATCTTCAGTGATCTCTTCACACTGAAGAGCGACATCGGCAATCCGATTCTCCGTCAGACGCCGATCCTCGGCGACAATCGTCCCGCGAAGCCGGTGACGTGGGTGGAGAACGGCGTGCTCAAGGCGATGGGCCAGCAGCCGGCGAACGTCAACATGAGTCTCATGCAGGGCGGATCGGACCTCTCGATCGCCGACATGGTGAAGCAGACGCGTCGCGGATTGCTCGTGACGTTCTTCTGGTACATCCGCGGTGTTCCGGCGCAGGGTCAGCCGCTGCTCAACACGGGCATGACGCGCGACGGACTTTTTCTCATCGAGAACGGCGAGATCGTCGGGCCGGTGCAGAATTTCCGCTGGAACATGAGTCCGCTCGTCGGCTACAACAACCTCTCGCTCGTGGGCAAGCCGGTCCCGATTCACACCGGCGAATCGTACGACGGCGGCGGCACCGCACTCGTTCCTCCGGTGCGCATCGAAGAGTTCTACATGACGTCCGTCTCCCCGGCTGTCTCTCCGTAACCGGATCAACGAGAACCACTGCCATGACATCGCGTCGTACTTTCATCAAAGGCATGAGCGCCGGGGCCGTCGCGCTCTATTCGCACGATCTCATTTCCGATTTGCTCGCGACGTCGCCGAAGCGGAAGCCGCTGGAGACGCGATTCAAGGGCATGGCCGACATCGTGCTCGGTGAAGCGAAGCTCGCCGGCTGCAGTTACGCGGACGTGCGCTTCACACTCAACGCCAACATTCCCGGCGGCTCCGCAAACTTCACGGTCGCAGCGACGGGCGCGGATTCAACAGCGGCGGGTGGTCGCGGCGGACGTGGCGGTCGCGGAGGCGGAGGCGGAGGCGGCGGACGAGGAGGAGGCGGCGGCCGCGGTGGTCGTGGCGGGCGCGGTGGTGGCGCGGGCGGAATTCCGACGGACGAACAGCGCTCGCCCGGCGGATTCGGCGTGCGCGTGATTCACAGCGGCGTGTGGGGCTTCGCCAGCAGCCCGATCGTCACCGAAGACGAGCTGCGCCGCATCACGCGCGTCGCGGCTGAAGTCGCGAAGGCGAGCGCAATCGCGAAGAAAGCCGATCTCAAGCTCGCGCCGGTGCCCGCGTACGTGGAGCACTGGATCACGCCGATGAAGAAAGACCCGACGACCGTGTCGGCGACGGACAAGCAGAACTGGGCGCAAGCGATTTGCGACAAGGCGAGCGCGGTGAAGGGCGTGACCGCCGTGACCGTGTCGTGCAATCACAGCTACGAGTGGCGCTACTTCGCGTCGAGCCTCGGCTCGTACATCGAGCAGGAGACGTACGTGACGACGCCGACCATGAACATCACGGCGCGCGTCGGCGATGTGACGAAGACGCGCCAGGCGCCGGGCGTGCCGGGCGCTGCGGGGTGGGAGATTGCCGAAGAGTGCAACTTCCTCGACAAGGCCGAGGAGTACGCGGTCGATGCCGTGGAGATGTGCACCGCGAAACCCCTCGGCTCGAGCGGTTTGCGCGATCTCATTCTGTCGCCGTCGCACGCGATGCTCACGATTCACGAGATCGTCGCGCACGCGACGGAAGTGGATCGCATCGTCGGTTACGAAGCGAACTATGCGGGCACGAGTTTCGTGAAGCTCAGCGACATCGGCAAGCTCAAGTACGGCTCGAAGCATTTCAACATCAAGGCGAGCAAGATCGACCGCGGCATCGGCAGCATCGGCTACGACGACGACGGCGTGAAGACGACCGAGTTCCAGATCGTGAAGGACGGCATTCTCGTGGGGCTGCAGACGAACCGTGAGACAGCGAAGTATCTCAACGAGGATCACAGCCGCGGCTGCACGTTCGGAAATTCGTGGCGCGATTATCCGTTCCTCCGCATGCCGAACGTGCACCTCGAAGCCGGCCCCGAAGGATCGCCGACGCTCAAGGACATGATCGCGAACACGAAAAACGGCGTGATGATCGACGGGCGCGGCAGTTACTCGATCGACCAGCAGCGATACAACGGCCAGTTCGGCGGCCACATCTTCTGGGAGATCAAGGACGGCAAGATCACGCGTCAGTGCACCGACGTGACGTACAACGCGATCACCACCGATTTCTGGGGCAACCTCGAGGCCGTAACGGGTCCCAAGGAATGGGAGATGCACGGCACGGGCGGCGACGCGAAGGGCCAGCCGACGCAGACGAATTCGATCTCGCACGGGAGCCCGTGGCTGCTGATCAAGAACATCATGGTCGGCGCGGCGTTCGACTGACCATGACCAGATCGCTTCATTACACGCGCCCGGTGCTCGGGGCGGCCGTTGCACTGGTCGCAACTATGGGCAGCGCAGCGAACGCACAGGGGCGCGGTAGTCCAGGTGCGCCTCCGGTGTCGGGAATGGTGAATGGGAAACTCGGCCCCGTAGTGCGCGATGGCGTGATGCAGCCGGTCTCCGAGTTTGCGGATCCGGCGCAGATCATTCGCCAGTCGCTCTGGGTCGAGACCAATTTCGACAGCGACCACGATGGGAAGCCCGATCGCGTGCACGTGCAGGTCACGCGGCCGGGCGCGGCGGAAAAAGCGGGTCTCAAGATTCCGATTCTGATGTTGTCGTCGCCGTACATCGGTCCGACGAACGGCAACTCTCCCGACTGGGACGTGAACCAGGAGCTCGGCGCGCCCTCACCACCGCGCGCTCTGCCGCCGTTCCGTGCGTACTCGGACACGATGCCGCTCAGATCGGGTCCGGTGCAGTGGGTCGCACGGGGATTCGCCGCGGTAGCGGTCGAAAATGCGGGGACGGGACTATCCACCGGATGCCCGACCGTCGGTGACTCGATCGAGAATGTCACGCCGAAGTTTGCGATCGACTGGCTGAATGGGCGCGCAAAGGGATACACGACGCTCGACGGCAACGTGGAAGTGAGCGCGACGTCGTGGTCGAACGGAAAAGTCGGTATGACGGGCACATCGTACGAAGGCACGATGCCGCTCGCTGCGGCCATCACCGGCGTGAAAGGCCTCGAAGCCATCATCCCGATTTCGCCGAACACGTCGCAGTACCGTTACTACCGGTCCTACGGACTCGTGCGTTCGCCGGGCGGATATCTCGGCGAAGATGTGCATGCGCTGTACGACTTCGTTCATTCGGGGCGCGTGCGCGACGAATGCGACCGCATCTGGCGCGACGGGATCTTCGCGCAGAGTGCCGACCGGCAGAGTGGGGACTTCAACCAGTTCTGGGCCGATCGCGACCAGACGCCGCTCGTGAAGAACATCCATGCCGCGGTCCTCTTCGCACATGGATTCAACGACTGGAACGTGATGCCGGAGCACACGATCCGGATGTGGGACGCACTCAAGAAGATCAACCCATCCGCGAAGCTCTACATGAGCCAGGGCGGGCACGGTGCGCCGCCGCCGCAGGAAATCCAGGACAAGTGGTGGGCGCACTATCTCTACGGCGTGAACAATGGCGTCGACACGCTGCCGCGCGTGATGATCGTGCAATCGAATGCGGCCGTAACTGGTGGTGGCGGGCGTGGCGGAAGAGGTGCAGCTCCCGCGCCGAAATTCTTCTCCGATTATCCGCTTCCGGGCGCGGCGCCGGTAAAGCTCCATCTCGCGAAGGGTGGGAACGCGATCGGATCGCTCGCGCTTTCGGAGCCGGGGAAGCAGGGAACGGAAAAGCTGACGGATGATTTCCACGTTTCGCCGGCGATGATGGCGCTCGCTGCGACGTCGCCGAATCGTCTGCTTTATGCGCTGCCCGCACTCAAGGATTCGATTCACCTCTCCGGTCGCACCGTCGTCACGCTCAAGCTTGCCGCGAGCAAACCGGCGGTGAATCTGTCGGTGTATCTCGTGACGTTGCCGTACGACTCGACGGGGATCGGAAGCGCCGGTCAGGTTGGTGTCGTCACACGTGGCTGGGCGGATCCGCAGAACTACAAGTCGCTCACGAGTGACGCGGACTACGTGTCGATGGCGAAGGGCGAGCCGCTCAAGCCGGGCCAGTTCTACACGATGACGTTCCCGCTGCAGCCCGACGATCAGATCATTCTGCCGGGACAGCAGCTCGCGATCATGATCTTCTCGAGCGACGCCGGATTCACGCTGCGTCCGTCGCCGGGAAGCGAGCTGACAATCGATCTCGATGGATCCTCATTCACGATTCCGGTCGTAGGCGGGAAGGGAGCGCTGCAGGCAGCGCTCGGAGCGAAGTAGTCGAAGCAGTCGCCAGCGCGGGTTCAGAACCGGATCCGCGCTGGGAATCATCGTCCGTCTGCTACGCCGCGCGCCGGCCAAACCAGGTAACGAGTGCGTCGGTGAGACGCTGATCCATCCCCTCTCCCACCCACGCCACATATCCGTCCGGCCGAATCAGCGCGGCAACGGGCGCGGTGACTTCTCCGATCGCGGGGAGCTCCCACTTTCCGCGGTAGGTGGCGTCGACGAGCTGCACGCGGTCGGCCCACGGTGAGATGTCGAATCGTCGTGGCTCGCCGAAATTGATCAGCGCCGCTCGCGCCTGGTGTAGCAGCGTGAACACGCGCGACGGGCCGCTCTCCGTCACGATGTCGAGATCGGGCATACGACGTCCGAGCAGGGGATGTCCCTCGCCGAGCTCATAATGAATGTCGAGCCCGGACATGCGCGCCGCGATGCGTTTGCGCGGCTCGTTCATCTGCAGGAGCTCGCCGACGATGTCGCGCGCCGCCTGCGTGCGCTCATCGGGGCGGTGCAGCGCCACCTGCGCCATCGTGCTCTGCAGCACACGCGCGCCAACAGGGTGACGCTCGGCGTGATAACTGTCGAGCAACGTGTCCGGCGAAGTTCGGTTGAGCACCTGCGCGAGCTTCCAGCCGAGGTTCATGGCGTCCTGCACGCCGGTATTCAGACCCTGTCCGCCGATCGGTGAGTGCACGTGCGCGGCGTCGCCTGCGAGAAGAACGCGGCGGTCGCGATACTTCGTCGCCTGCCGCGTAGTGTCGGTGAACCGCGAGATCCACGTCACGTTGTGCACGCCGTAGTCGGTGCCGCACGCCGCCATGAGTAGCTCGCGAAGGTCGCTCAGCGTGGGCTCGCTCGTGCCGCCCGTTCCAGGTTCGGTCACCATCATCTGGATGGGGCCAACATCCCTGAAGATGACTTCGCCGTTCACGATGTCGTACTCGTCTCTACCGAAGGCGTGAACGCCGAGCGCGCTGCGATGAACGCCCATGGGTGGCTTCGTGGTCATCTCGACCTCGGCGAGGATGCTGCTCGTCGTCGGCTCCAGTCCGGGAAAGTCGATGCCCGCGAGTTTTCGAACGAGACTGCGTCCGCCATCGCACCCGACGAGGTATTGTGCGCGTATCGATTCGCCACCGGAAAGCCGAACGACTACCGCGTCGTCGTGCTGCTCGAAGCCGTCGACTTCGCGATCGTAGTGGATGGGAACGTGCAACTCTCGCACCCACGCGGCGAGAATGCGTTCGACATGTTTCTGCCGCAGTGCGAGTCCGTAGTTGTGGCGCGTCGGAAAGTCGCTGATATCGAGTCGCGTCATGGCGAATCCTGTGACCTGCGCCACCTGTCCCTCGGACAGGAATCGACCGACGATGCCCCGCTGATCGAAGACTTCGAGCGTGCGCGACGACAGACCTCCCGCACGTGCGCCGGCGAGGGCCTGGTTCGGTCTCCGCTCGACGATGACGACATCGACGCCCGCGAGCGCCAATTCTCCCGCGAGGGTGAGGCCGGTGGGACCGGCGCCGGCAACCACCACTGCATGCTCCGCCATTGAAATTCTCGCTGCGAAATGAGTGAGAATGCTGAGCCCGCAGGGGGGCCTTGCAGCAAGCGGAGGGGTCCGTGATATATGTCAGTGGGCGGATGCGACGTTCGAAACATCTCCGCGACTATTTCCGAGTCATGATGCAACGAAAACTTCAGGTTTTGTGCGCAGGTCTCGCGGTCACCGCGGTGGTCCTCGCGCGAACGCCGCATCAGCTCGCGGCGAGTGCGGCGGATCCGACATTCGCCGAAGACGTTGCGCCGATTCTGTACAAGAACTGCACCATGTGCCATCACATCGGTGGCATCGGTCCGATGCCGCTGTTCGAATACGACAGCGCGAAGGCGTACACCGAAGAGATGCGCGAGAAGATCACCAAGCAGCTGATGCCGCCGTGGCAGGCGGTCGGTCCGCGCGGGGTGTTCAAGAACGATCGTCGCATTTCCGATGCTGACCGCAACACGATCATCCGGTGGATCGACGCCGGCGCCAAACCGGGCGATCTGAAAAAACTTCCGCCGCGGCCGACGTACGCGGAATGGGCCATCGGCACGCCCGACGTGAAGCTCTCGATGCCGAAGGAGTTCACCGTTCCGGCGGAAGGCGTCATTGCGTACCAGGATTTCGAAGTCCCGACGAACTTCACCACCGACAAGTGGATTCAGGCGTACGAAATCATGCCGGGGATGCGCGAGGTCGTGCACCACGTGCAGGTGTACGCGCGCATGCCCCCCGGGCCGCCGCGGCCAGCGGGCTCACCGGTGTTCAAGCCGGCCATCATTCACAACACGACTTACGAGCCGCCGGACAAGCCCAAGGAACGCGGGCTGTTTTCGCGATTGTTCGAAGACGCGCCGAAGCCGCGCGGGACGCTCATTGCGAGCATGGCGCCGGGAACGAACGCCGTCGAGTTTCCGAAGGGCACCGCGCTGCTGCTGCGTGCGGGAACGGTGCTGACGTTCGTCATGCACTACACGGCGCACGGGCATGCGATGGCCGACCGGACGACGATCGGCTTCAAGTTCGCGCCGGGTCCGCCGGCAGAGCAGATCTACGCGACGGCTTTCGTCAATGAAGTGTTCACGATTCCGCCGGGCGCGAAGGACGTGCAGGTGCCGGGGGAGTTCACCGTCGGCGAGCCGATCAAGTTGTGGGGCATGCTGCCCCACACACACCTTCGCGGCACGCGCTGGTTCTACGAGATGGACAAGCCCGACGGGACGAAGGAAACGATCCTCGACATTCCGCACTACGACTTCAACTGGCAGACGTACTATCTGTTCGCAAAGCCGCTCGAGCTCGCCAGTGGCACGAAGGTGAAGTCGATGGCGTGGTTCGACAACTCGAAAACGAACAAGCACAATCCCGATCCGACGAAGACCGTGAAGTATGGTCCGCAGACGTGGGACGAGATGCAGTACACGGGCATTCTTTTCAGCGTCCCGAACTGGGACAAGATCAACGCGGCGAAGCAATAGGACCGCTCACGTCAGGCGAGGCCGGCCAGCGCCTGACTCAGCTCTCCCGCGGTCTGCACCCGCTCGGCGCGGTCGCTCGACAACAGCTTCATCACAAGCGCCGAGACCGATGAAGGCAACTCTGGCCGGCGTACCATCGGCGCGACTGCGCCGCCGCGCAGAATGGTCGCGATGAGCACCACGGGAGACTTGCCGTCATAGGGCGGCACACCCGTGAGACACTCGTACAGCACGACGCCCATCGCATACAGATCGGTGCGCGCGTCGACCTCGTCGTCGAGGAGTTGCTCTGGCGACATGTACATCGGCGTGCCGACGACTGCCCCGACCTGCGTCAGTGCACTCGTGCGTTGCGCGAGCCGTGCCACACCGAAGTCCATGACCTTGAGCGTGCCCGACGCATCGAGCAGCAGGTTCTGCGGCTTCTTTCCAGCACATTGGGATCCTAAGCTTAGAATTCCACGTGGACAAGTTGTC
>JADMIO010888945.1_pt1 | contig 14911 bp, 15 predicted proteins | sample 8958161 | NCBI WGS metagenome assembly JADMIO01 (sample SAMN16585339, study PRJNA669376) | soil metagenome | isolation source: Crop rotation soil | place: USA: Cullars Rotation, Alabama | collected 2011 | reverse complement strand
CCATAGCCTCCGCTTGAGACGCTTCCTGATGATTTCCTGGTTTTTATCTCATTGCTGTCTGGCATTTTGTTCTCCTTTTTTGAAGTATATTGTTAAAAAAAATATCGAGCCGGGTGCGGTAATAATCCACGGAATGCCAATGAGTAAAAGCCCCGTGGAAAATACCGGATAGAAATAGACAAAAGCGATCACAGGATTTATAAGGCCATTGGCAAGGAAAAAAAGCCTCACCCGTTTTTCGAACCCATTGTTTGCAAATAGTGGGAAAGCCCAGAGTGTTGCAAACCCCATGAACAGATATCCCAGTGCATCAACGGTCCAGAATAAAGAGTGCGGGGTTTGTTCAAGTACCGGTTCATGATGTGGAAATGGCATTACCACCGCAAGTTGCACAACATAATTTAATGTAACATACACGACATAGATCACTGCAAAAAGGACTGCACCGTGGCTCCGGAAACGATGCTCTTCAGGCATAACGTATTGAAGGGCAAGCATTGCAAGCATGAACGGTATGGCAATGCCAAGAGAAAAACCGTAAATGAAAATCGCATCAAAGGGGTATGGAAGCACCCCGATAACTTGCAGAATCTGAGCAATGGAAAATCCGGCGGCAGCGACGAATGAGGTAAGCGCTGAAAGATAACCGATTCTCCATATTCCTGTCGTTGACCCAATTGTTTTCATTTTGTCTGATGAATAATTTTAAGATTCTTCATGAAATACCGGAACATGAGTACGCTTACCAGTGCAAAAATTGTCATTGCGATTGCGGGAGAATAATCAGTAGAGAATCCTCCTGCGATTTCATAGAAGATCAGGGTGGCGATCGAAAGTGTCATGACAATGGAAAATGTCATGATTGACGGTGCAAAGAGATACCCCAGTGCATCCCTTCTTTTCAGAAGCAATGCCGTAATAATAAATCCCGGAAGCAGGAATGAAAGATCGAGGACGTGGACGGGGTTTGTAAACAGTCCGGTTTGCGAAAGCACTGCAGGAACAGAATTATTCATGATTGCCGGAATGATCTCACTGAGCCAAAGAACATAAAAAAGCGCGGCAAAAAAATACAGGTAAATAACTGCTCCTCTGACATTCCGTTCTGTGTTAAACCACCCTTGTACCCTTATTGAACCGGTAGCCCAAAACAGGTAGATAAGGCTATATGAACTGCTGGCCAAGGTAATACAATAAATGAGGAAGAAGTTGTTAAAATGAACGCCGAAGGTATAAATAATGAAGGTGTAGATCAGGAAGATCAATATTCCGGCAAGCATAAAAAAACCTGCCGGCGAGCCTTTCCGGAAAAACCATAAAGAAATCAAGAGTGCCGGAACGGCAAAGAAAAGATCGAACAGGTCCTGTGCTATACCCTGGGCTTTCCAATCAGCACTCTCACGCACATAGGTATCCGGCAGGATGATTCCAGCAAGAGATGTCGCCGCTACCAAAACGGCTAGTATCAGAATGAGCCATCGAAATAATCTGGAATACATCCGGGTAGAAATTCGTGAACGGTTCATCGTAAGGCAATAACCATTCCATAGTTTTTTGCTCCTTAAATCGCATATGCCCGATCTCTTTATTGGTAAAGCGGTAAATTTTTTTACGGAGCGTGTACTTTTTTTCTGCCTCTCTTTTCGAAAGCCGATTCGTACCTCCAATTCATCTTTCAAACGCAGTCTTTTTTTGGAATAGAAATTGTCTTCGGTCCCTTTGTGATTAACTATGCAAATACCTGATTATGAAAAAAATTCTTTGTTTGATGCTTGCAGGTTCTTTGGCGGCAATACTGTCATCCTGTGGAGCAAACTACGCTGTAACCGGTAATTATAATGTAAATAACACCCAGGTTCAGTTATCGAATGCGAATTTCAGCATCGTCGATAAGATCAGTGGGAGCGCTAGTGTTTCCTACGTCTTTTTTATCGGCGGGTTAAGTGAGCATCAGTTGTATGAAAATGCTTATGCAAAGATGATGACGAAAGCTGATCTTTCAAAAGGGTCTCGTGCTATTTGTAATGTCCTGACAGAAGAGCAAATGGAAGGATTTATTCCGTTTTTCTGGACTCGGACGATCACCGTAAGTGCCAATGTGATCGAGTTCACAAAATAAGAGCATTCTCAGGCACTCGGATTAAAATTCCTGCTAAAGGGTTGAGGTTCAGCTTGTCATGTGAAGTTTCGTATATTAGCAACTGACTGGTATTGATAAGTCATTGCTTAAAAAGTGAAACTGAAAATATATAAATCCCTGTGGGGAATGGCAGGGACTCCTGATGAGCAGTTCTCCCGTATTGCAGAAGCAGGATATGCCGGGGTTGAATCTGCTGTTGAAGAAATTACTGATGACAACACTTTTCGCAGCTTGTTGCAGTCATATCAACTCGAATATATTCCCCTGATCTATACCGAGGGTGAGAACCACCTTGAAAGCTTCAGGCGGCTTATGGATATTGCTGCGAGATATGCGCCGAAAAAGGTTGTTGCTCATGCCGGCAGGGACCTGATGAGTTTCGGACAGCAGGTAAAGTTTTTTGAAGGTGCGCTCCGGATCGAGGAAGAATACGGTATTCCTGTTGCCCATGAAACGCATCGCAGGCGGCCGCTCTTTTCTCCGATGAGTACACTTGCGCTTCTTCGGGAATTTCCCCATTTAAAGATCAATGCCGATTTCAGCCATTGGTGTTGTGTGACAGAATCGATGCTTCAGGATTATGCCGATGTTCTGAACATAAGCGCCTCACGGGCAATTCACATTCATTGCCGGGTAGGTTATGAAAATGGCCCCCAGGTTTCTCATCCAGGCGCTCCCGAGTGGTCTTCACACCTTGCGGAATTCGAACAGTGGTGGAAGATGATCGCTCTTCACCAATATAACGCAGGTGCCGGTGAATTGACAGCGACGACAGAATACGGCCCTCCGCCGTATTTACAGACTATTCCATTTGAAAATCAGCCCGTTGCTGATCTTTGGGATGTTTGTCTTTGGAGCGCCGAAAGATTTAGAGAAATGTTCTCACTTTTAATATAATACCGGTTTTATTGTGTATTTTTGAATTCATGGAATCACAACAAAAGACCCCGATCTCTTCGCACAGGTGGTTGAGTGCGATCATTTTCGCAATCGCGATCTGCGTGGCTGCCAGCATGCTTTCAAACGCCTGGCGCAAGACGCACTACATTTCCGAAACGATCAAGGTAACCGGCCTTGCCGAGAAGAATTTCGTTTCCGATCTTATTGTCTGGAGCGGATCGTTCAGCCGGAAAATGATGTCTATGCAAGAGGCATTCGCTGCCCTGAAAAAAGATGCCGATGCAATTCAGAAATATCTTATCGGCAAAGGTGTCAATGCAAAGGAAATAGTCTTTAGTGCGGTCAACATCAATAAGGAATTCCGTACGACCTACGATAATAACGGTCATGTTACCGGTACTTATTTTGATGGTTACACCTTGACCCAAAGTGCGGAGATCGAATCCAAGGAAGTCGATAAGATCGAATCCATATCGCGCGAGGTAACCGAGTTGATCAACACCGGAATAGAATTTAACTCTTCAGAGCCAAGGTACTATTATACAAAACTTGCCGAATTAAAATTGGAAATGCTTGCTGCGGCAACGGCCGATGCTAAAAACCGTGCTGAGCGTATCGCCAAAAATGCAGGAGGAGGGTTAGGAGGGCTGCGCAATGCCGCCATGGGAATATTCCAGATCACCGCTCAAAATTCCAGCGAGGAATTTTCATATGGAGGCAATTTTAATACCAGTTCGAAGAATAAAACGGCATCGATCACTGCCCGGCTTGAGTTTGGAATAGATTGATTTTTTTTTTTGATACCCTGAGCCCCTCGAATGAACCGTTAAGAAATCAACAATTTTAAAAACAGTGTAACTTCCTCTCCGGAAAAATGTTCTACATTCGTTAGTTTCCCTGAAAGCCGTTTTAAAATTAATTAGTTGTTTTTAAAACTTATCAATGAGCTATTTTCCTTCAGTAAGGAGGGTCATTTTCAGTATTTTTCTTGCAGGAATATTTTCTATTCCCACTGTTCGATCCCAGGTTTTCGAGGTGGATTCGCTTGATTATTTCTGGAATAAGGCGTACTTTTCCGAAGTAGCAGGGGACACCGCAGGAGTGATATCGAATTACCGGAAGGTGATGGAATTCTGTGAGTCGGAGCCGCTGGATGTTCGTGAGTGGTTTAAAGGGGTTTCGCTCTTCGGTATTGCACGCGCCTATGCAATGGAAAATGACAAAATTTCCACCCGGGTATACCTTGGAAAAGCCCTGGCCCGCCATTTTTGGAATTTTCATGTGATCAGGTTAATAGGCGTTTTTGATTCAGTATGTGGAACAGCCTGGATCGATTCAGCCTGTGGTTATTGGAGTGCTATTCGAGATAAAGAAATGCCTCTCTGGCATAACCAGCCTTCATATGTTCTTAAACCTAAATCTATTGTCAAGGAAAAGAAATATCCTCTGGTCATAGCCCTGGCAGGCGGAAATGATTCGTACCAGCGGCTTGTCAAGCGTCTCGGGAAACTGCCGGATTCACTTGGTGTTGTCGTCATAATCCCTGCTGCAGTACACCGGCTTTCCGAAGTTTCAGATTCCTGGGATGATGATACGGCAGCTGCGGCTTCCAAAATTTCGGCACTTATCGACGAGGTGTCTCGGGATCCGATGATCGATACGAAAAATATTTCGTTACTTGGATTCTCTCAAGGCGCCCAGATATCCTATGAATATGGCTTCTCACACCCTGATCGTATCTCTCACATTATTGCTTTTTCCGGATTTGCACCTCCCTTTGTCGCTGAGGATGCCCTGGCAAAAGCTTCCGAATACCACATGAGTGTAATAGCGATCTCCGGTCCTACCGATTCGCCGGATTTTCTTGAAAGCACTGCCAAACTCCAGCGTGATGCCGTAAATAAAGGTTTGCGGTTTACTCTCAAGATAGAAAATGATCTTCCCCATGGCTTTCCGGTCGATATGGCAGGGTATTGCGTAAAACTCTGGGACGAGCTTCGGGCAGGTACAAAGAATACATCCCATGAAAATGGATATTCCGGAAGTGCAAAACCGGATGAAGCCCGAATGGTCAATTCCCGGGGACATAAGTAGAAAAAAAACGAACCATGAATCTTGGTCGTGCTGTTTCATATCAGTACGAAACCTCTTCTAAGGAGAACGTATAGTAATCTTTTCACTAATCGTCTTTATCCGATGCGCATACTTGTCATTGAAGATGAGAAGAAAGTCGCCCGTTTTCTCGAACAGGGCTTAAAAGAAGAAAAGTATACCGTTGATGTTGCCTTTGATGGCGAAGAAGGATTGTCGCGCGCACTTGCCGAGTCCTATGACCTGATCATTACCGACGTAATGATGCCCAAAAAATCCGGCATTGAAGTGATAAAGGAATTACGGGCAGCCGGACGTATTGTGCCGATCCTTTGCCTTACGGCAAAATCCGAGATCGATCAGAAAGTAGAAGGACTTGATGCCGGCGCTGATGATTACCTTACCAAACCTTTTCTTTTTGAGGAAGTTGCTGCCCGCGTTCGGTCACTGCTTCGCCGGTCGGATATTGAAAAGAAAACCCAGCTTGTCTCTCATGATCTCGTGCTTGACACCGTGACCCACACGGCAAAACGGCATAAACCGGGGACTACGGAGGATCGTAATATCCCGTTGACCGTAAAAGAATATGAACTGCTGGAGTACATGCTCAAGAACAAAGGTCGTATCATGTCCCGGTCTGTGATCACCCAGCACGTCTGGGGATATACATTTACGATGGGCTCGAATGTTATCGATGTCTATATCAAACGTCTCAGGGAAAAGCTCGATAATAATTATGAAGAGAAAGATAAGTTAATGATCTCCGAACGAGGCATCGGCTATGGCATCAGGGACTAAGTTCTCCACCAGTGCCTTTCTGCATTCTTCTTTTTATTCGGGATATTTTCTTTTCATAGGGCTGCTTGTTGTTGCCCCCGACATCCTCGCCCAGACCGATCCTTCCTTTGTTACCATTGCGGATGCGAATACTTCCCGCCTGATCGTATCTCCCACCGCCCGTTCCCTAAAGGAAGATAACGGATATATTAATCTTGCAGAGATCATTTTCCCTAATTTTGGCTATGGAATAACAGATGAATTCATGGTCCGGGGCGGATTTACTCCATTTACCGTTTCCGGCAAGATCCTGTATTTTGGGCTTGCAGCTCTTCAGGTTGCCGATTATGGGGACTTGACAATTGCCGGTGGTATTATTATGACGGATATCACCGGGACCGCACGTAATTGGGAGAATACTCTCTATGGATATGGTATGATCAGCTATGGAAATGATATTGCTGCTATTCATGCAGGATTCGGCGGAGGATATTCCTCTCACAAAGAATCCAGTTCGGCGCTCTTGATGATCGGCGGAGAATGGAAAGTCGCAAGAACGACGCGCCTGATCACTGAAAACTGGCTTGTCTCTGAGACAGGATCGAGTGCACTATCCCTGGGAGTTCGTATTTTCGGAAAAACACTTACCGGTGAGTTGGGCGGTGTGGTTATTACGGCTCAGCATTCGCTCAGGGTAGAGAGCATTATTCCATGGATAGGACTCACATTCATTTTATGATCGTTCACTAATGCTTCGGATCAGGCTTGTTCTATGGTATTCGCTTCTTGTCGTGCTGACGATCGCTGCAGTCGGCATAGTGCAGTACCTCCTGCTCTACCGGCTGCTTGCTGAAGATCTTGATAGCGATCTGCTCGATGATGCACGGTCTACCCTGCATTTGATCAGCAACCGTTCTTCGAAGCATTTTCCGGCGAATACCTCTCATACCCATACGAATTTTTCCGGAAAGACCTTAAAACAGTTAGTTGATGATGCTGTTCGTGATGCGCCGGACAGCATCTCGGGACAGGATCTGACCGATAGGGTACTTAGTTCGCTTATGGATGAAATGCTCGGAGAACTATCCGGAAAAGATAGCAGCGCCAGCGACCCATTCGATGCATTGGTTGAACGTACACTGACAAGCCGCAGGAATGATCTTATCGAGATTTATGCCGTGCAGGCGCATACCGAAGGAAAAGTAATCGGTCCTTCGGTCTTCCGAACTCAAAATCTTGGCGGAGATACGATCAGGAATAAGTATACGGTGTTCTATCTTGCACCAAAAGATACTCTTCGAAACCTCGGAGAATCCCAATGGAAAGGTGAAACACTGCGCACGGCTTTTGCTTCCAATGATCAGTTCGCCGTTTATGCAGCCTATACCGAAACCGATATTTGGGATGTTATTTCACGTTCTCAAAAAACCTATCTTTTTGTTATTCCGGTCGCATTGCTGATCGCAACCCTGGGAGGCTTTGTGCTTGCCCGAAAAGCATTGCGTCCGATTGAAGAAATTGCAAATACGGCACGGGATATCGGTGCGAAAAATCTTTCCCGGCGTATTGAGGCTCCGGCTCGTGGTGACCGCGAAATGACAACGTTGGTCAGTACTTTGAATTCGATGATCTCCCGCCTGGAAGGATCCTTTACCCAGATCGCCCAATTTTCCTCCGACGCATCCCATGAACTCAAAACGCCGCTTTCGATCATGAAAGGAGAGATCGAGCAGGCTCAGCGAAAACTGGAATCTACTCACCAATTGGAAAGCGGTGATGCCAGGGAGTTTTTTGCAAGCCTGATGGAGGAAGTCGAACGGATGCAAAGGATCGTGGAGGGATTATTGCTGCTGGCAAAAGCAGATGATCATCGCCTTCCGCTTTCAAAACAAATGATATCTCCCTATGCATTCTTAGATTCCATCGCTGAAGATGCTGAGATACTTGCATCCGATCGCGGATTGCATTTTGAACGGCAATTTAAGGGGACGCTGAAAGAAATATTTATTGAGGCCGATCCGACCCTGTTATACCAGGTACTGATGAATCTTCTCGATAATGCATTTAAATATACTCCCCAAGGTGGGACAGTACGATTATTTTTAAATAGGAGCGAAGATGCTGTTGTTTTTGGAGTTCAGGATACCGGTCCCGGTATTGCTCCGGCAGATATTGCAAAGATCTTTAGAAGGTTTTACCGCACCGAACAAGCCCGATCTCATCTTGGGGCCGAGCATACGGCCCGTTCTCTCGGGCTTGGGCTGGCAATTACAAAATCCATTATCGAGGCGCATGGCGGTACGATCATTGTTGAAAGTGAACTGGGAAAAGGATCCAAATTTATTGTAAGTCTTCCGCTTGTTCTCCAGACATCGGTGAAGATCATTCCCCCGATCATTTCTTAGAAGTCGGTATTCCTCTGGCAGGGCATTTTTTATTGCCCGGAAAATAGGAAGTTTAAGTTGTTACCTTCGGTGGGTTCAGTTGTCTTTTAAAGGACGGGGATAATCTTCCGTTATCAGGGCGTCCTATGAAAGTAAATCATTTTACCGGGTCTGAGCCTGCAATCTCCTTTAGGGAAATTTTGGCGCATTATCGTTACGATGTCCTTTTTTTATCTCTCATAACAATATATATATGTTCGTTTCGATACCTCCCATTGCAGGATTATCCGAATTGGCTTTATCACGGATTTCTTCTGAGGGAATATTTTATTCATGGAAGTATTTTCGGAGGCTTCTTCAGGTTTTATCCATACGTTCCACCAAATGCGATAAGTACATTGCTGATAGGCTCCCTTTCTCTTATTCTTCCTGTTGCAATGGCAGGGAAGTTAGTCCTTTTCGCCGTAGCAATTCTTATGTATTGTGGTATTAGGTCCTATTTATTTTTCTTCACTCTCAGGAACACCGGATGCATTCCGATCCTGGCATTCTATCTGACGTTTAATCTCCAATTCCTGATGGGATTCCTGAATTTCTCTTTCGGCTTGGGACTGGCGCTGATCGTGATGACACACCTCGCAAAAAAAGACCTGTCAGTTAATAGGATCTTACTTGCCATTCTCCTGGCAGTTGTTTATCTCTCGCATTTTTTTGCATTTGCAATGATCATCCTTTTCCTGCTCATCTATGCGTTGATAAATAAAAAGAAACGAAAGGTAATGGCTCTCGTGCCGGCCTTTTTTCCATCTGTTGTTCTCTTTGCCGAATATTACATCGCAAAATCAATCAGTGATTTGCCGGTATTATCCCCGAATGAGTCGTTGGCAGGGAAAATCCATATTGTGGCCTTTAATATTTTTTCATCCATCCTTCCATTCCATCATTACAAATGGCTTCCGGAAATATACATCTTGAGCAGATGGGTAAATTGTCTCTTCGTTGTTCTTATGATACTGTGGATGATCTATATTGCCATTACGGGTACGTATAAGAAGCGGTTTTCTTTTTCTTTCTGTCTCGCCCTTGTTTCGTTTATTCTCATTTGCATTCTTCCGGATTATTTCGGAGGTGTAATGCTTCCTGGATCAAGGCTGGTAGTTTTTTTCATTGTCAATTGCCTTGTTGTTTTTTTACCATCATTAAAGACGAGAAAGTCGATACGGATGAATAGTCTTATTCTTGGCATACTGGCAGTAACATCATTTTCTTATAACCTGTATTATGCCTGTGTTTTTAATAAGCAGGTTTCTTCACAGGTGATACCGATGGATGCGATCCTTGAGCCTATTTTTTCACTTGAAGGCACCAATGGTTTCGAGCATCTTATTTTTTACCATGGAATTGAGCATCGGGAAGTTCTCAGGCCATTCCGGAGCGGGATTTTTACCTATCCGGATGAAGAGAAGGGAGGCCCGGTAGGATATAAATAAACGATGAAAAATTATTAACAGCTTTCGGGGACTAAAATCCGCTTTCTTGGCGTTAATGAATGCGAACGGAAAAACTCCGTTGGATGAAAGGATGTTGCGGGCAATGAAAAAACTGATCACATTTTCTGTTATATATGTACTCTGCTTTAGCGGCAGCGCGGTAGTACATGCCCAAAAACCAGCTGACCAAAAGCCGGCACAGACTACAGTAACGACGCAGGCTGCTCCTCAAGGAGTAAAATCCGACGATAAAAGGGAAGAGCTTTCCAAGAAACTCCTTCAACGGAAGGATGAATTGCGCAAAGAAGATCATGATCGTAATAAAGAGCGTCGTAACACCGATGCTCACCCGAAATCACCAAAGCAGTAGTTCTTTCCGGTCATTCCGACATTTGCTTCAGATGGTCCAGTTTTTCCTTCTCATTTTTAATACAGAATTCCTCTTTTGAAAGTAATTCATACGCCTTGATAAAGTGCGGCTTTGCCTCATTCTTTCTTCCCAGGGCAAAAAGATTCTCTGCCATTTCCTCCCGGATCCAGCCATCATCCTGGTTATCCTTACGGAGTTTTTGAAATATGGGTTCAATAATAGAAAGAGCATCCTGCGGTTGGCCAGATAGCCTGGTTGCCCTTGCCTCATCTTTTAGAGTGTACATATCAGGCTCCTGCCCTTTTTCCATTTGGAATTCGACAAGCTTATGAAAATACATGCGTGCATTCTCATATTCCTTTGCTTTCAGATAACTTTCCCCGATGTTATTATATAATGCCCAAAGCCAACCCCTTGAGGCTGGATCTGTTTCAGCCATACGTATGCCTTTAAGATTCCATTCGATTTGCTCCTTCGGATCATTTTTTGCAATAGCAATCATATGGACTGCATCGATGGCTAATTTCATTTCTCCGGTTTTTTCACCAAGTTCATACGCTTCTCTGAAAAGCGGCAGTGCCAGATCCTGATGATCGGAAGAATTAAAAGCCCTGCCGCGTTCAAGAAGGTACCGTATGCGGGCAAGCTGCAGGTCGGGGGTAAGCATTTTCTCCACCCTGTCCAATGTTTTATGTGCATCGCTGAATTTCCCCTGCAACCCTTCCGTACGGGCGATCTGTGTTAAGAGCTGTGCCAGGTAAGATGCATCATGTGAGAGTTCAGCCAATGGGAGAATATCGCGGAATTTTTTTTCGGTTTCCGAGGGATTGCCAAAATTCCAGAGTTTAATGAAGTCAGGCAAGGGCTGCTGAATGGCGCTATCGGCTTGTACCATGATATTAGAGTGCTTGTTAACGCGCAAATATACAAATAATTGGCGACCTTGATCTGTCCATTCCTCCGGCAAAGAATTCTCGATAACGTGTCTGCTTGGATTACTCTTTCTTTCCCCGTTGTTACCTGTCGCACGAATATGGAGATGACTACATTATCCGATGTTATTATCGTTGCTGCCGGAAGCGGGTCCCGCTTTGGAGCGCCTAAACAATTTGCCGAACTGGAGGGAAAACCGCTCTATCACCATTCTTTGAAAACATTTTCGGAGCACCCTCAGGTGGGCCGAATTATACTCGTTATCTCACCGAATGATATTTCAAGGATAGAGCAGGAAGTAGCTGCTGGTTTCAATAGGCAAAAAATTTATATAGCCCTTGGTGGAGCCCTTCGTCAGGATTCTGTTGCGAACGGAATGCAGAAACTTGAAGAGCTTGGGGATTCAGCGATCGTTCTTGTTCATGACGCCGCACGTCCTTTTGTGACTTCGGGCTTGATTTCGGAGGTGATCAATGCCGTTGCCGAGCATGGGGCAGCCCTGGCTGCTATTCCCGTCGTTGATACACTAAAACAATCTGAAGAAGGGTATTCGCTTGTGACAATTCCGCGCCGGAATTTGTGGCGTGCCCAGACTCCGCAGGGAGCGCGATTCGAACTGATGCAGCGTGCCTTAAGGGCAGCGCATGAACAGAATTATTCAGGCACGGATGAAGCTGAATTGCTCGAAAAAGCAGGGATAAAGCCCTATCTGGTTCAAGGTGATATACGAAACGTTAAGATCACTTATCAAAAGGACTTACAAGACTGACAAAGGCTTGTTTGGTTGTTTAAGACGCAAGCCCGTTCAGTGGAAATTTTTTCAAGGGTTTGCCGAACAATACCAAACTGTTATCTGTTATATCTGGGCTTAATCTATGCTTAATTAATGATAAGTATCACTTTTGTTGTCTTGGCGGGTTATCTTCTTGGTGCGATCCCGTTTGGCGTGCTCATCAGCAAACATTTTCGTGGTTTTGATCTCCGTACAAAGGGTTCGGGCAATATGGGGTCGACCAATGCCTTCAGGGTACTGGGCTGGAAGCTCGGTTTAATGGTACAGGTTCTAGATCTTGCTAAGGGAGTCGGTGCCGTACTTCTGGCCACCTTTCTTTTCAATGGTCTGCCGTTCCATAACCAAACCCCATTTCAGGATATTACGGTGTTTCGTTTTTTTGCCGGCATTGCAGCGGTCGTAGGGCATTGCTATACGGTATTTGCCGGATGGAAGGGTGGTAAAGGGATCAGTACTGCAGCAGGGATGCTCGTTGCTATCGCTCCGATCGAAACCGGAGTTGCGATCGGAATTTTTCTTCTTGTCGTCATATCGTCGGGTTACATTTCTCTCGGGTCGATCAGTGCGGCAATCATGTTCCCGACAACGATGTTCGTTCGCCAGAATATTTTCGGAGTTGATATCTATGGCTATCATACTCTTATCGTCGGCGCCATTGGTATTTCACTGTTCTTGATCTACCGTCATCGTAAGAATATCGAACGTCTTCTTTCCAGGACGGAAAACAGGTTCGATAAACTCCGCATATTCCATAAACACGCGGCGGCGTAAGAATTCATTGTAGTTTTGTGAAAAGATGATCAACCGAAGAGTATTCCTCTTCGGTTTTTGTTATACGGAAAATGAAAACTGTTGTCATCGGTGCCGGGGGGTGGGGAACAACAATTTCCCTGTTATTGCATGAAGGAAATCATGAAGTTACACTATGGGCTCGTTCGGAGGAATTTGCCTCGCTGCTGCATACAACCCGTGAAAATCAGGCCTACCTTCCGGCAATAGCAATTGCTCCGGAAATTACCATTACCCATGACCCTGAATGCTTAAAAGGCAAAGATCTCTATATTTTTGCCGTTCCTTCGCAGTCCCTGCGCGAAGTCGCAATATCGCTCCGGCCGTTTATCAGGAATGAGTCAGCCATTTATGTAAGTTCATCCAAAGGCATCGAACGCCATACGCTCAAACGGATGACGGAAGTGATCGGGGAAGTTCTCGAAGTGGAAAAAGGGAGAACGGTTGCATTTAGCGGTCCAAGCCATGCCGAAGAAGTAGCTCGCGGAATTCCGACACTTGTAACGGCGGCAGGCAGTGATCCGGAGGTTGTAAAAACTATCGTCAACGCTTTCTTCCTGCCGAACTTTCGCGTCTATTCGTCAAGTGATGTCATTGGGGTAGAACTCAGCGGGGCATTAAAAAATGTGATCGCTGTATGTGCCGGAGTTATCGAAGGTGAAGGGTATGGAGATAATACCGTCGCTGCACTTATTTCGCGTGGCCTCGCAGAGATCAGGCGGCTTGGAACTGCACTGGGAGCAGATGAACATACCTTCGCGGGAATTGCCGGACTCGGAGATCTTGTCGTAACGTGTCTGAGCAAGCATTCCAGGAACCGGAGAGTCGGTGAAGAAGTCGGCAAAGGCAGATCGTTGAAAGAAGTACTCGCGGGAATGAAGATGGTTGCTGAAGGCGTCTGGACAACCGAATCGGCTCGTGAACTTGCCCGGCTTCACAATATTGAAATGCCGATCGTCGAAGAAACGTATAAGATCCTTTTCGAAGGAAAAGATCATCGTCTTGCAACACGTGACCTGATGCGGCGTGAGGCAAAAGATGAACGGTGGTGATATCCCTGTAATGAGATTTCTTGCTACCGGATAACCATTCTCCCTTGAGCGATGACACTGCCATCGCATACGAAATGATAGATATATACTCCGCTCGGTAATTTGCCCCGATGAAAAGTGACGCTTTCGGTCCCTGGAGGGATGGTTACATTGCTGACCTTTTCACCAAGCACATTGTATAATTCCAGTGCAGATGCCGATCCGGTGGCTTCTCCAAATGAGATCTGGGTTCGATCGATAAAGGGGTTTGGGAAATTTGTCAGTGGATATGCGAAATTCCCTGCTTGTTTAACTTTACTGGAAGGTTTCTTTCCTAATTTTACGATCCAATAATCTTCATGGCTGTGATTTCCGCTTACATCGCCGCCATCCATATCGGAGGAGCCGGCAATGACAAATCCGCTGTCAGATGTTTGCCTGATCGAAACGGCAAAATCCTCCCCCGGCCCTCCGAGTGACTGCTGCCATTGGATGTCTCCTGATTCGGTCAATTTTACAACCCAATAATCATTGCCTCCATGATTGCCGGAAACATCGCCGCCGGTTGAAGAAGAAAGGCCGCAAAGAACATATCCTTTATCAAGAGTGGGCTGAATGGAATATGCTGCATCTACTTCACTGCCGCCCAAAGTTTTTTTCCACTGTATATTTCCAAGGCTGTCAAGCTTCAGGACCCACACATCGGTCTGCCCATGATTACCGGTCACATCACTATCGAGAGAACTGACAAATCCAGTGACGATAAATCCGTTATCAGCCGTAAGTTCAAAACTCAGGGCATTATCGCTCTCCGAACCGCCGAATGATCTTTCCCATTTCAGGTTTCCGGTGCTGTCTAGTTTAATGATCCAGTAATCCTGTCCGCCGCGATTACCTGTAACATCGCCGTCGATCGAATTGGAATATCCGGCTACTGCATATCCATGGTCCGGCGTTTGCCTGATGGCATAGGCTACATCATCTCCTGATCCGCCGAAAGATCTTTGCCACTGGATATTTCCCAATGTGCTCAGTTTTACGATCCAATAGTCTGATGAAGCCGAAGTCCCGTGATGATCTGTAATATCCTGATCGTCGGAATATGACGAACCGGCCACAATAAAACCACCGTCCGATGTAGCGCGGACATCGTTCGCTATATCGTTACCGCTGCCTCCGTATGTGTTTTGCCAAAGAATATTACCGTTGTCGG
>JADMIO010647586.1_pt1 | contig 14916 bp, 12 predicted proteins | sample 8958161 | NCBI WGS metagenome assembly JADMIO01 (sample SAMN16585339, study PRJNA669376) | soil metagenome | isolation source: Crop rotation soil | place: USA: Cullars Rotation, Alabama | collected 2011 | reverse complement strand
AGAATGCATGCGCCGGGACACGTCACGAACACCGCCTCGCGGTTGCCGTAGACAAAGATCGGCGCGTCGAGCCGCTGTGGCACGCGCTTCACCGTCAACTGCAACTGCGTGGCACTGAAAAAGGCGTCCTGACCGCCGGCGGGGCTGCCGATGACCAGGAACAAAGGCACCTCCGTCAAGTCGATGCCCGCGAGACCCAGAGCCTGAATGCCTTCCTCCCATGCGAGCTTAATGTCAGGGAATTCGGCAGCCACTTCTTCGGGGCGAAGCAGTTGCCAGACCCACCAGGCGATCCAGAGGAGGCCAATGGAGAGAATTACCAGAGTCGGCAACCAGAAATCCTGAAGGCCGATGCCCCCGATTTGTCGGTTGGCCACCAGCCTGGCCCCGATTTCAAACCTGTGGCTGACGTACCACAGGCCGCCATAGATCGCCCCAAGCAAGATTAGGCGAACCAGCCACTGAAGGCCGACGCTCCATTGCTCCATGTCGCGCGCCTTGCCCACGAATGGAATCAGGAGCGAAACCGCGCGCTGGAGGATGCCTCGCAGACCAGCGAATATCTTCGAGAAAAAGCCCATAGTGACTCTCGAGCTCGGAAGGTTCGGTATGCACAAAAAGGGGTCAGAGGCGGGAGCCTCGGCAAGCACTATCAGCGCTCGCCCGAGAGCTCCGGTCAGGTGCTACGAGAAGAATTTCTTCATCAGAAGCAGGACCAGGACCGGCAGCGCGACCAGAACGAAAATCGCCGTGATGAGGACCATGCGCTGCAATCGGTCTCGTCCATAGCGAGGATCGACGGCGGTTCGCGGCTCCAACTCCGGCGGCACGGGGAGTTGCTGTCCCTGGCTGCGGGCAATACGCTCCTGCGTTTGCTTCAACCACTCTTGAACGAAGGCTGGCTCGCGGCGCTTCTCCCCGCGAAATCCGAGAACCACGCACAGAAAGTAGACCTCTAGGGCGTCACTTCCCGATCGCCCCTCAGCCTTCTTGGCCTGCTCCCAGAACATAAAGGCGCGATCATTGGTGCCATACAAGGTTCCCTCCATCTTGCTCTCGCTCCACTTGTTGGACCAGGCATTCTCGTCGCGTGTGAAGGTCTCATCCAGCCAGCAGGCCAAGGCATAGCGAATGCCCAAGAAGCCTTCGGAACCGCGGCGCACATTCATGTCGCTCATGCTCGCCATGCTACGGGCCGGCCCGCCGCTGCTGCTGGCGTCGCCGCCGAAGTCGGCACCCCAGCGCCGCGCTTCCATGTCGCTCAGCAGCAGCCCCTTTAGGGCCGATTGCTCCATCCTTAGGTCGGGGGTTTCACCGCGCTCCAGCCGCTCCTTGAGCTGAAGGCCGTAGTTCAGCACCTTGTGAACTATCTCTGCAATTTCCGCACGCATAATTGATGTTTAATCGGTTAGAGGGGAAAAGCATTCCTGTACGCCCGGCTACAGCTGCTCAGGTTTCTTGAGGCACCACGTAAAGCGTGAACTCCATAGTTGTGGGCTGACCAGAACTGCGAATCGTAAGCACCCGTTGGCCCTGAATGTTTCCGACAATGAGGTTCTCATTCAACCGAATGGCCAGCGTGAGCGATTTCTGCACGCGCTGCCATTCCTGCTGCTGCGAATCCCGATTCACCTGAAAATAGATCAGACCCGGCATTTGCGGCAACGCTCGCGGCGGACGCGGATTGTAGACAAATTTGAGCCCTGCTTCACCCATGCGAAAGATCTCGTTGACCCGCTCGGAGCTACCAATTTTCATGTCTAGCCCGCCAGAGCGCGTCAGCAGCTTATTACATTCTTCCGGAGTCAGCCGACTCTTGACGCCAACAAACATCTGGAACGCCGACTCCAGCCACGAAGGCTCGAGCTGTACCTGCATTTGCAAGCCAGCACCGTGGAAGCCCCGCTCTTTGTACGTCGGCTCGCCAGCGGTGTTGAGCAAGGCATCCAGATGTTGCTTGACGCGATAGAAACAGGTCGCCAGATCATCGTGATCGTAGCGCGGCAGCTCCGGCGGGCGGCGCGTCGCTCCAAAAATGGCAAGCTGCCCAACGACCCGGCAGAGCTCGAGGTAGGAATCCAGCGGATGGATGCCGTGCGCGAATACCTGGGTTCCTAGAAAGGCGTAGGCTTCGTTTAAGACACGAAGTTGATTGAACAGCAGGGCATCCCCTTGGGCAACACTATCGAAGGTAATGCCCCGCGAGGTGATGACTTCCGCAAGCAGCTCGATCTTCTTGCCCAGCCGATCATAAATAACTTCGAGCAACTCGCTTTGCAGAGGCTTCCAAGCATCGCAAGCCAACAGCGGGGGGAAGTATGTTTCATCTAATTCGGGCGTGGCCTCGGCCCGGTCTGATCGCTTGATGCGTGCGATTGGCAGGACTTCGTAACCCGCCTGGGTCTGGCTGGAGAACAGAAACTTAAGATTGAGCAAGCGCAGTTGAACGGGCTGCGGATTGATGCCCGTGTTCTCGTCCTCTAACTCCAGGCTGTCGGTCAGATAGCGAGCACTGTCGGAGCGCGCGCTGGTGGCGGCATTGGCCCGGCCTAGATGGAGGAGCGGCACGGCAAGATAAATAGTAACAAGGTTCTCCGCCTCGAAGGCGGGCTTGAGATCAGCGGCCGGTAATGTGCCGTCTTCGGGGATCGAGACTGGTGTGCCGTCGCGAAGGCGGGCCTGCAAAGAGCGCACCACGAGACGGTAGTTTCCCAGCGCGTCCCGATCCAATTCCACGGCGCGGAGGCCCCAGTTGTAATGGACGTCCCACTTCTCGTTCAGCTGGGCGATATAGGAGTTATGACGCTGCGCCGCCTGAAGATGGTGCGGTCGCAGAAACATGCCTTCATGCCAATGAACTGCTCGGGCCGTCATCGCAGTGGACTCTCCCAACGAACACTCAGTTGCCGAAATCGCTCGCCAGGCACAAACAAATGAAGGAAGACAAACCTATATTGTAAGGCAACAGGTCGCGGAATGAATGATCTTTTGTCAAAAAGCCGAGCAATAGCTGAATTCGCTCTGGGTTCGTGCCACGGCCTTTGTGCCTGCTTCCGAGTCTTGCGGCATGGGCTGGAGTAGGTTACGGTGTGAGCGAATATCTCACTCAGGAGCAAGCCATGCAGAGGATCAGTCGCGAGCAAGCACGAAAGTATGCGTTCGATTGGCGCGATGAGCCACTGCTGCGCGTGGAACGCGGAGAAAGCTTCGAGATCGAGACATTTGACGCCAGCACCGGCTATTTCCGTTCCCCCCAGGACAAGGCTAATCCAAGGCTGCGCCCGGGATTCGACCGCATGCCTCCTTTGGTCAATCCCATTGGTGGACCCGTGTGGCTAAATGGCGCGGAACCAGGTGACACGCTCGTTGTTACGGTGGAGGAGATCCTCGTTGATGATTACTCGTGGATCGCCATTGGCCCGCGCCGGGGGCCGCTAGGGGAGTCCACGCGCTGGCCTGAGCTCTCCTCCGATTACACCACGAAGATTTTTCGCCATACTTCCGGCCCTAGTGGCACAACCCGCGACGGCACGCTCCATTTCAGCGACCGGATTTCTTGGCCAATCACCCCATTTCTGGGAACGCTCGGGGTCGCGCCGGATCGGGAAGTAACAACCAGCGGCGACGGCCAAGGCGAGTGGGGGGGCAATCTCGACATCCGTGACGTCTGTCCGGGCAACCGGATTCTGTTGCCGATCTTCCATGTGGGCGCGCTGTTCTATGTCGGCGATGTGCATGCCAGCCAGGGGGACACCGAGTTCACGGGCACAGCCGCGGAAACGAAGGCGACCGTCCGGGTGAACCTGGAACTCCTTAAAGGCAAACGGATCCCCTGGATGCGGATCGAGAAGGCCGACTCCATCGTAGCCTTGTACGCCTACCGGCCGCTCGAAGTCGCGGTAGAGAATGCAACTTTCCTGCTCATGGATTGGCTGATCCAGGAACATGGATACACCCCGACGGACGCCTATTGCCTGGTGAGTGCCTGTCCCGATTTTCGCATCAACGTCTACCAGATGTGCCGGCTAGGAAAGCTCAATTATGTTGCTGGTGCCGAGATTCCCCGCCGATATTTGTACCCCAAAGCCTGAGCCCCGACATCCAATTAGGCTCGGTGGTCCGTTCCGAGCGCTTGATTAACGGCATACCAGAGTTCATTCATCCGAAATGGTTTGCGCAGAATGCTCGCGCAGTTTTCCTTGATGATCCGGGGCATGGCTTCCGGTTCGAGCAGCCCAGTGCAAAGGAGAATCGGCAGCACGGGATAGTTCTGCCGCAGCCGCATAAACGTGCTCATCCCCTCCTCGCCCGGAAGGAGAAGGTCGAGGATCAGAAGGTCGAAAGGGGATTGCTCATTAAGTAACGCCACAGCATCGCTTTCCCGAGTTACACAGGTGACTCGGTGGCCGGCGATTTCCAGGAAGCGGCGCACGACATCGAGAACCGCGGCCTCGTCGTCCAGTACCAGAATTCGGCGACCCGCAATTTGCTCCGGTTCGAGAACCTGGCTGCCGAGTAGCTGGTCCTCCAGCCCTGCGGAGGCAGCTTCCTGTGCGAGTCGGGGGAAATAAAGACTAAAGCAAGTTCCCTCGCCGACCCGGCTTTCGACAGACAAGTAGCCCTGATGGGCATGCACAATTCCTAATACGACGGACAACCCCAAGCCAGTTCCCTGGCCAACAGTCTTGGTCGTAAAAAAAGGATCGAACGCCTGATTCAGCACTTCGGGAGTCATGCCACAACCGCGATCAGCAATTTCTACAACTACGAAGTCGCCGGCTGGAATCGTTTCGGGAAACGACTTCATTTCATTGAACAGGACGCGCTGCTTTAGACGAAAGTCGATGAAAAGAGCTTCGCTCGACGCATCTCGGGCGTTGAGTGCCAGGTTCACCAAAACCTGCTGAAGTTGGTTCGCGTCCGCTTCGATGCACAAGCCGTCGCCGTGCAGCGGCTCCGGATCTAGCTCCAAATGCACCTCAATGTGAAGCGTGTGCCGCACCAGTTCGGCTGTGGACGTGAGTAAGCTGCGAAGGAAGAGCGGCTGCCGTGTCAGGCTCGGCTTGCGAGCGAATGCAAGCATCTGCCGAGTCAGGCCAGCGGCGCGTTCAGAAAGCGCGACCACTTGTTGCAGGAAATCGCGCGTTTGCCGAGGCAGTTCCACCTCGCGCAGAGCCAGTGCCGCATAGCCGTTGATTCCCGCAAGCAAGTTATTGAACTCGTGAGCCACACCTCCGGCAAGGGTTCCCAAGCTCTGCATTTTTTGCGCTTGCAAGAGTTGCCGTTGCAGCAGCTTTTGATCGGACATGTCTCGCTGAATGCCCACGAAATGCGTCAACTGGCCCTGCGCGTCAAGGATCGGCGAGATCGTCAGCGAGACCTCAAGTAATGTGCCATCCTTGCGGCGATTGATAAGCTCGCCCTGCCAACTGGCGCGGGCCAGCACCGTATGCCACATCTCCGCATACACCGAAGCCGGGTGCTTGCTGCTTTTGAGGAGGCGCGGATTCTGCCCGAGCAGCTCGGAGCGCGTGTAGCCCGTCATCCGTTCAAGTGCTTGATTGACGTGGAGAATGCACCCTTGGAGGTCGGTAATCATGATGCCGTCGCGCGCGGACTCGAGCGCCTCGATGAGCAGGCGATTAGTCTGCTGCAGACGGTGCCGGATCACCGACTCATTGACGCGCTTGGGCAGCTCAATGAGGAACGCCAGCCCCGGATCCTTAACTAGATAATCCAAGGCTCCCGCGCGGAGCACACGCGTCGCCAGATGCTCGTCCCCGTAGGCCGTGACCATGAGCGCGGGCGTGCCAATGCCTTCGCGGGTGAGGACTTGCAGAAAATCCAGTCCCGCCATGTCCGGCAAGCGATGATCGAGCAAAAGTAGGTCGAACGTACTGTGGCCCAACACGATGAGCGCGTCGGCAGCGGTACGGCAGCGCGTCACCCGATGTCCGGCACGTTCGAGCGCCTTGGAAATCAGAAGTGCGACGTCGTTCTCGTCTTCCAGCAGAAACAGTCTCAGAGAATCCGACATATCCGCGACCGGAAGTAGAGATTACTCAGGCTAGATGATTCACGACGTTCGGGCATGGGGGTTTCGGGAACACCAAAGTGAACATACAGCCTGCGCCCGGTTGGGATTCTACGAGAATTTCCCCCGCGCACCCGACCATGATCTCTCGAACCACTAGCAAGCCCAGGCCATTCTCAAAACCTTCGCCGGACTCAGCTCGTAAGAAACCACGCAGCCGATCGAGTCTATCGCAATCGAGACCGCTGCCATTGTCGCCAATGCGGAGCTCGTGGGCAGTTACCGTCTCGGCTGTATCAACAGTGATGAGCGCCATTCGCGCCGCATCGACAGAGGCGACGGCATTGATAAACAATTGCACTAATAGGTTTCGCAAGTCCAGCCGATCAATTCGCAGCCGCGAAACAAGGGTAGCCCCATGATACTCAATCGCACGGCGGGGAAACAACAGCTGCACCGCCGTCTGCGCTTCCTGGATCACCTCGGCAGTGGCAGACTCGCTGGTTGCGATTTCAGGAGGGGTTGGCCGAGCAAGCAGATTCAGCAGTCGAATGCGCTCCGACAGCCTCGTCAGGGCCGCTTTCATTCGGGTCACGTATTCTTGAGCATCGCCGCCGAACTGGCCGCCCCCTTCCAGCTCGAGCAAACGAAGTAACCCCTGAAGGGCGACGAGTTGATTCGCAAGATCATGCCCCAGCCCCTTTTGCAGACAAAGTAGCCGCCGCCTGCTTAGGGTGTCTGTCTCGGCGGCAGAAGTCGGAAGTGCGATCAAAAGGGTTCTCCGCGCCCGTGAACGGAGCTTGCTTCCAAGGACGGCAGTATATCGGATCGCCTTCCATTCGTCGTTGGCATTTCCTCGTCAATCCCTCCCTTATTCTTGCCCGGCTGCAACTATCCCGGAAATGTCTGGCAGTACCGAAGCATTCCCGGGATAATTCTGCAACTGCAATTGAGGAGTTATGTTCCCGGCCTCTTCACGGGAGGCTGGGTCGGGGAGCGAGGAGACCAATGGGAAAAGGTTCGCCGATCGTGCGTATTCTGGGATTAACGCTTGCTGCGCTTGCGGTGTTTGGCTTGACCGCACTCGTGATTGCCGTGTTGCTCTCACTCGTACGCGGAACCCCGATCGACGCGCCCGAAACCGTTGCCATGAGCAGCGCGGCGGCACTGGCCATCTGGCTCATCATCGCCCGCTTTCACATTAAGCGCTCCACGATTGTCATCAATTTCCATGATCGGGACATCTTTTTCGAGAAGGTCAAAGTCCAGCTTGGCGAGTTGGGGTATGAGATCGGAAAACAGACCGAAAACATTGTGGTGTTCCGGCCCGCGTTTCACTCGCGTCTCTTCGGCGGCAACATCTCGATGGAGTCCGATGTCGGCACAGCCTTGCTGACCGGTCCCAAAGTATACCTGGAGCGTCTCCAAAAACGCCTGCGTAACATCACGTTTCTGGAGCCGCTGCAGCGTTCCCTCGCCGAAGCGCGCAGGCCTCGTCCCTAGAAGTCAGGCGAGAGCGATTCCCTTTGGACATGCTTCAGCAACGGAGCTCGATGCTCGTACTGGCCTTCCTGTGTGAAGGGGGGATTGCCGCTCTGGCGGTGATCGCCAGTTGGTTGTTGGACGTTCCCCTCCGGCAACAATTGCGTCCCAATCCCGCGGCATTCCTTGCGGGGATTGTGGCGACGGTGCCCATGCTCCTCGTGTTCATCGTGATCCTACGCTGCCCCATTGGGCCATTCGCGGAAATCCGTCATCTTTGCAATACCGTCCTTCGGCCGCTGTTCAGCTTGTGCCGGATTGGCGACCTGGCGTGGATATCCCTTTTGGCGGGCATTGGCGAGGAACTGCTCTTTCGCGGGCTGTTGCAACCAGGCCTGGAGAGACGTTTTGGCCTCGCTTTAGGTTGTCTGGTTGCGAGCCTGGTTTTTGGGCTGGCGCATGCCGTGACGGTGACTTACGTCTTCCTTGCCACGGGCTTTGGCCTGTACCTGGGCTGGTTAGCCCATTTCACCGACGGCCTGGTGGCGCCGATGGTCGCTCATGGACTTTATGACTTCCTGATACTGTGGTATCTGGTCGCGGGTGGCACAAGACCGGATCTCATGCCAATCGATGCCGAGAGTGGACTTGAGGATCCCGAAATGTTTCAATAGCGCCGTTGGAGATCACTTGTTCGTAGCTTCGCAAGCAGACGACCGATGGGCTTACACGTGCTAATGCTGGCGTTCTTGGTTCTCGTTCCTTTCCCCGTCGGGGATAGCGATGCGGCCGCCAAGGATCTAGCCAAGTTCCAGGGAGAATGGATACCAACTGTTTACATAGTCGATGGCAAAACCTGGACCGAAGCGGAGCGGAAAAGTATTCATTTGAGTGTGAAAGGAAACGTCTCGACCTTCAAGCGGCATGGCGATACCGGTCGCGGAACGTATACCCTTGACCCGACCACTACGCCGAAAAGCCTGGACATTGCAATCATGGCAGGAAAGTCCGCCGGGAAAATCGAGCTGGCTATCTATACCTTCGACGGCGAGATTCTCAAAGTGTGCCTGGCCGCTCCAGGTCAACCTCGTCCAAAGGACTTCGTAAGCAGGGCGGGATCGGGCCACAACTTGGAAGTCTGGAAGCGAGTGAGACCCTGATCCAAGGCTTCGCGTCGCCAGAGCTGGGAAATGGGTCTATTTAGAGAGGAATTATCGTGCTTCGTGTCAGTTGCGTGCTGCTCGCCATCAGTTTTTTCGGCTTCTCAGGCTTGAGTCGCGCGGACGACGGCGGTCGCGCGATGAAGCTCGAAGATCTGTTTCGATATAAACGAGTGGCGGATCCGCAGGTGAGCCCCGACGGCAAGTACGTCGCGTACGTTGTTACCGCCGTCAACCTGGAAGCAAACTCCACGAATGCCGACATCTGGCTTGTTCCTGCCGCCGGAGGCGCACCGCGTCAGCTGACCACCGCTCCCAAAGCCGACCGCCATCCGCGGTGGAGCCCCGACGGCAAGCAAATCCTGTTCGAGTCCACGCGCTCTGGTGATTCCCAGCTTTGGCTTATTAATGTGGACGGCGGCGAGGCCCGGCAGCTCACATCGATTGCGACGGGAGCCAGCACTGGCATCTGGTCGCCCGATGGGCGGAATGTTGCATTCGTCTCGGCGGTTTATCCCGAGCATTCCAGCAAGCCCTACAAGGAAAGCAACGAACTGAACAAGAAGAGGCTAGAGGAGATCGAGAAGAATCCCGTGAAAGCCAAAGTGCTGACGCGCCTGTTCTACCGCCATTGGGATGAATGGGTGGAGGACAAGCGCCAACATCTGTTCGTGATTCCCGCAATTGGCGGAGAGCCGCGCGACATTACCCCTGGGGATCGGGATGGGTATCCCACCTCGACGACCTTCTCGGCCGGCGACGATTTCACCTTTAGTCCAGATGGCAAATATCTGGTATACACTGCCCCACCCGAACGCGAGGAAGCATGGAGCACGAATTACGACATCTTTCGCGTCCCTGTCCAGGGAGGGATTGCCGAATGCCTGACAAGGGAAAACAAGGCGGCCGATGGCGCCCCGCAGTTTTCGCCCGATGGCAAGACTCTGGCTTATCGCGCCCAGAGTCGTCCGGGGTTCGAGGCGGATCGCTGGGAAATAGCCCTGGCTCCCTGTGATACGAGCGGGCTACTCACCGGCCCACGTCGGCTTGCCAAGCCCAAGTATGTGGGCGAGTCTCCCTATGATCTCTCCGTCGATTCCTTCCTCTGGAAGCCGGACGGCAAGAGTGTATGGTTCCTGGCTGAGAAGGATGCGACCTCGCCAATCTTTCAATGGACCTTACAGGATCCTTCTTGTTCGCCAGTGGTTTCTGGTGGAACCAATGGCGCGCTGAGCATGAGCCGCGATGGCTCGGTCTTGGCGTTCAGCCAGGCCAGCTTGCGCGGTCCCAATGAGGTCCGGGCCCTGATTCAGAATGAGCAGCGCTCTCTTACAACTGTCAATAAAGATCTTCAAGGGGAATTGAATCTGTCCAAACCTGAGAGTGTGACGGTAACGGGAGCAGGAGGCAAGCCCATGCAAATGTGGATACTCATGCCGCCCGCCTTCGATGCCGCGAAGAAATGGCCGCTTGTCTATCTTGTCCACGGTGGACCACAGGGGGCGTGGGAAGACGGCTGGAGCTTCCGTTGGAATCCACAGCTTTGGGCTGCGCAGGGGTACGTGATTGCCATGCCCAATCCGCGTGGTAGCACGGGTTTTGGTCAGAAGTACGTCGATGAAATCAGCGGCGATTGGGGCGGCAAGTGCTACGAAGACCTAATGGCCGGCGTCGCGTATCTCGAAAACCTGCCCTACCTCGACAAGGATCGAATGGCCTCCGCCGGGGCGTCTTTCGGCGGTTATATGATGAATTGGTTTCAGGGCAACACCACCAAGTTCAAGACGCTCATTACGCATTGCGGCGTTTACAACTTCGACAGCATGTATGCCACTACGGATGAGCTGTGGTTCGACGAATGGGAACACGGCGGCCCACCCTGGGGCAAGAACCGCGCTTCCTACGAGAAGCATTCGCCCCATCGGTTTGCCAAGAACTTCAAGACCCCTATGCTCATCATTCACAACGATCTTGATTTCCGCGTGCCCGTCAGCGAAGGACACCAACTGTTCACAACGCTCCAACGGCTGGGCGTCCCCTCGCGCTTTGTCAACTTCCCCGACGAAGGGCACTGGGTTCTGAAACCTGCCAATAGCGCCTACTGGCACAAGGAGGTCTTCGCCTGGTTGAAGAAGTACGTCCCTCCGGGCGGCCGGTAGTAACCCAGACATCACCGGAATTCGGTCGCGCTTTTGCGGATTTCGATTCGGTTGCTATTTTCCTTCCCATGCCCTTTGGGTATGCCCCTGCTCGCAGCATTTCGCACGGCCAGCACGCACTGCGCGAAGCGAAGAGGGAAGCATGGAAAACAGGGTAAGCAAGCAAACAGCGGTGATATTATCGGGAAGCCCATCCTCGCGGGTTTCCGCTGGACTTCTGGGCGCGCTTCTGGCCGGCGCTATGCTTTGGTGGGTCCACTCGGGCGCGGCCCAGAAAGGACCTGCGGATGCCGTCGAGCAGCTGCGAACCACCTTGAAAGCCCCCGCGCGCGATTTGGCGGAAAGGGAGCGTCGAATTCGGAGTGCCCTGACCGGGCTGCAGAGTCTTGGCAGCATGCGCCGGGCGCTGGCACTGCAAGACTGGCGTGATACGGACCTCGAACCGCGTCTGGCGAAAGTCGATAGCACACAGCGCGCCGCCCTGGTCGAGCGCTTCAGTCGAACGGTGCGGGAGTTGCTCCGCAACGGCTCGGCTCAGGATTGCCTTGCCGTCGTGAATTTGCTGGGTGAGATGGGGCCGACCCTCCGCGACATGGGGAGCAAGCACGGGTTGGCCAGCTCGTTCGCGCCCGATCTTGCCCTGGTCATCAAGCAGCGCCCCTCACCCGTCCGCGATGCCGCAACCACTGCGATGGGAAGGATCAATCCCGAACCCAGTATCGCCATTCCGGCGATTGCTCAGCTACTTGCCGAGCCCGAAACAGCCAAGCACATGACAGCGGCGGAAGCGCTGTTTGCTCTGGTTCGCACTGTCATGGAACTACCAGCTCCTGGACAAAGCACCACTGGCATCGAGGTAACGCGACGGGAAATCGTGGCCGTGGCGCAGGCGGTGACGCCTGTGGCCGCGCGAGGACTTCGGGACGGCGACCCCCAAGTGCGGACGCGGTGCATGCAGGCCATTGGCCTGGCTGCCACGGCACTGCGTGACACGATCCGCGAACCTTCGCCGCCCGACAACCCCGCCGACATGGCGGTCTACAAGCAACAAGTGGACACCGAGCGCCAAGAATTGCAGCCGTTGATGATGGCGCTCCGCGATCTGGGGCCAGCCCTGGCAGCGGCGCTGAGTGATGCGGACTCCGACGTTCGCTGGCAAGCCCGGCGGGCACTCGAAGACATGGCCAAGGCGCGTTCCCTACTGCACGTTCGGATGGCTAGCACTCAGCCGCGTTCAACTGATGAAACTCAGGTGCGGATGGCGATCTTCCCGGCACCACGAAATGCCGCGGAGGATCCCCTCGGCCAGGGAATCCGGGCGACGGTACCGACGCTCTTGGCTGGCATGGCGGATGCCGACGTGCGCGTCCGGCGCATGGCGGTAGAGTTCCTGGAAACACTAGAACCGGACACTGCGGGAGTGAACCGGGCCCTGGCAATGGCCTTGCGTGATCCGGATCGCTCCGTCCGCTGGACAGCGGCGCGAACACTGGGGAAGTTGCCGCCGCTGGATCCGGGGGCAACGGTGCCGGAGTTGGTTCGGCTGCTCACCGATTCCGATCTCGACCTGGAATTGTGCGCGGCTCGCGCCCTGCAGAATTACGGAACCGTGGCGGAGGGAGCTCTGCCCGCACTGTTGCAAGCAGCTGATGTCAAGGATGCCGAGATGCGCGTGGCGGCCCTAAGGACCCTGGAAGCGACCAACCCCGGCAATCCCCAGCTTTTGGTAAAGTTGCGCACGGCTTTGGCGGATGAGGATGCGCGTGTCCGGCAAGGGGCGGCCGAGATCCTTGGACGATTTGGGCCCAGCGGCCGCGAGGCAGAGCCGGCACTGCGCGAGCTGCTTGGCGACCGACACCCCGATGTCCGCAAAGCGGCAAACGACGCACTCGCGAACTTGGCTCAGCAGCGGCCGAAGTGATCCTCAAAACTTCTTGTATTGCAGCCATTTGCCGTTCATGGTCAGGACCATGCGCGGCACCCCGGCAGGATCCTCGACCTTTTGAATGTCCACGGACATATCAATGGCACTCATGATGCCGTCGCCGAACAACTCGTGCGCGACATCCTTGAAGGCCGGGCCGTATAGCATCACAGCTTCATACAAGCGGTAGACAAAGGGATCCGTTGGCGGCCAGGGCTGCGCCGGCATCCGATGCGGAGCTTTCATTAGCGGCGCGCGCGCCTCGTCCGGCAGGTTCAATACCTTCCTTAACCCCTCTGCTTCGTCCATTGTCGCCTGCCCGTAGCCGTACACCAAGAATGCCGCATAGACCGGACTGCGACCAATTGCCTTGCCAACTTGAGGCCAGGTGAGGCCAAGCCGGTCTTTGCTTTCCAGGCCCAGTTTGCGAACATCCTCGCGGGATAGCATTGCGTTCCTCTCCTTGCCCAAACGGCAGCCTCTATTCACTCAGGCTTTTCGGCGGGTTTCTCTTTCTCGATGGGTAATTGCTGAATCCAGGCGCGCACGAGCTTAACCGCTTCCTGGTCCACAAGAGACGTTGCCAGCGGCGGCATGAATCCCGCCTCCCGGTGCGAGATGCGGTGCAGCAGCACGGAGCGTTCGGGGTGTCCGGGAGCGACCAGGCGGGCGTCTTGCAGATTGAAGGTGTGATGCACGGGCTTCACGTCGAGCAATCGCATCTTGTCCAATGCGGTCGAAAACCCCAACTCCATCTGCGCATTGCCCCCTCCGGCCGCAACGTGGCACTGAGCGCAGTTCGCATGCAGGTAGGAGCGAACACGCGCAGTCAGATCACTCTTAGCATCGTAGGGATCGACCAATCTCTTGTACTTTTCTGGCGAGAACGACAGCAGCGACGAAGTAGCCGATTCGCGCTGGGAGCGCGTGGCCATTTGCTTTTGCACGAAGGCGTTGACTTCCTTGTCGGGTAACCCATTCGCCTTGGCTTCCTCGCGAAGCCTGGCCTTCGTCTCCTCCGCGTAGTTCACGCGCAGCAGGCCGATGTGTTCCAGAACGCGCAACTGGTTGTCGCGCACGCCGCCGTAATCGTGTTCCTTGTTTAGCTGGGCCTCGCTCAAGCCCAGCACGAAGTGCGCCGCCCGGCTATGGCACACCATGCACTCTGACCGACTTGGAAAGTGCCATTTCTGCCGACGAATGCCCGTCGGATGTTCGTCGGACTTCGGCACGCGCACCTCAAACTCGCGATCCAAACCGGCGGCTTCTACCAAGGTTCCCTCTGTCTGTTCGTCATTCCAAATGTAGGAGTAGCCATACCATTCACCTTCCTGCTTTGTCAGGAAGCGAGTCTCAAGCCAGCGCCGCGAGGCAGGATTGCCTGCTTCCAGCTCCAGTGCAAACGACTTGACCAGCACGGTCAAGTCGGGCAGTTCCCAGGTGCGCGGCCGAGTAAGCTCGATCTTAGTATCCGCGCCCGGTAAGCCAAGCCAACGCTCTTTGTGGGCGCCGTCTGACCAAAGCGGCGAGTTCACGGAGTACGGAATCAGGCTGGCCTCCATCACGTGGCCCTTAACCGATCGAAACAAACCGCTCTCGCTCAGCTTTCGCGGGAACGAGGCGGGCGGCAAATCCTTGGGGGTCGGATCCAGCGTGTAGAAAGCACCCTTGCCCTTGTCCTGATGATCACTGATCAGGAGTTCGCCGTGTGAATCCACGCCAAAGCTGGTGATTTGTAGCCGGCTTTCGGCAAGCTCCTTGTGCCAGAGTGCCTTTGTGCCATCGTGCTTGATGCCCCAAATTTTCCCTGTGGAGTAATCGCCATAGATGTAGGCTCCACGCAAATCGGGATGTCTCTCCCCATAGTAGACGATGCCGCCAGTAAGCGAGCGGAACTCGGAATGGGGATGCTCTACAGTCGGATTGACCAAGGGAGTCGGACCCAGCTTGCGATTGAGGTAGAAGGGATGGCTCCCTTCCATCACGCTCCAGCCATAGTTTTCGCCCTTGCGAACGAGGTAGGCTTGCTCCCAGAGATCCTGGCCATTTTGCCCTACCCAGAGGTGGCCCTTTTATCTTCTATCTTTTTTTTTATTTAATAGGGGTCGCCACGCCCTCGGCCATGTTCCCCTCGCCCTTGATGCCGTAGGCGCCCTC
>JADMIO011614265.1_pt1 | contig 14919 bp, 13 predicted proteins | sample 8958161 | NCBI WGS metagenome assembly JADMIO01 (sample SAMN16585339, study PRJNA669376) | soil metagenome | isolation source: Crop rotation soil | place: USA: Cullars Rotation, Alabama | collected 2011 | reverse complement strand
GGTTCCCCGCCCCCGCCAGCGGCTGAAAAACAGCCAAACACCCCCATCTACCGGACAGGGTAAACTTCACCGTTTCCGCCACCGCGACCGAGCCTCGATTCCCGATGTCTACCGAAAACGCCGCCGTTGAACCCACTGCCTCCGCCGCTGCTGCCCCGCAGGCCGAGGGTCAACGCGACTTCATCCGCCAGATCATCCGCGAGGACCTGGCCACCGGTAAGCATCACGCCATCCGCACGCGCTTCCCGCCCGAGCCCAACGGCTACCTGCACATCGGCCACGCCAAGGCGATCTGCCTGAATTTCGGCATCGCCAAGGAATTCACCGGCTGGTGCAACCTGCGCCTGGACGACACCAACCCCGGCAAGGAAGATCCGGAGTTCGTCGAAGGCATCAAGGACGACGTGCGCTGGCTCGGCTACGAGTGGCACGACCTGCGCCATGCCTCCGATTATTTCGAGGTGTTCTACGACTCGGCCATCAAGCTGATCAAGGATGGCGTGGCCTATGTGGACGACCTCAGCCCGGAAGACATGCGCGCCTATCGCGGCACGCTCACCGAGCCGGGCCGCAACTCGCCGTTCCGCGAGCGCAGCGTGGAAGAAAACCTCGACCTGTTCCAGCGCATGCGCGCCGGCGAATTCGCCGACGGTGCCAAGACGCTGCGCGCGAAGATCGACATGACGTCGGGCAACATGAACATGCGCGACCCGGCGATCTATCGCATCCGCAAGGTGGCGCACCAGAACACCGGCGATGCGTGGCCGATCTACCCGATGTACGACTACGCGCATTGCCTGTCCGATGCGCTGGAAGGCATCACGCATTCGCTGTGCACGCTGGAGTTCGAAGACCATCGCCCGTTGTACGACTGGTTCGTCGACAAGGTGGACCTGGTCAACCATCCGGAGCTGTGGCAGCACCTGCGCGAAGGCGGTTTCCGCACCGAGCCGGCCAAACCGCGACAGATCGAGTTCTCGCGCCTCAACCTGACCTACTCGATCACCAGCAAGCGCAAGCTCGCCCAGCTGGTGAACGAGAACCTGGTGGACGGCTGGGACGATCCGCGCATGAACACGCTGCGCGGCCTGCGTCGCCGCGGCTTCACGCCGGGCGGCCTGCGCCTGCTGATCGAACGCCTGGGCGTGAGCAAGCAGAACAGCATCATCGATTACTCGATCCTCGAGAACTGCATCCGCGAAGATCTCGATGCCACCGCGGCCCGCCGCATGGCCGTGCTCGATCCGCTCAAGCTGGTGATCACCAATCTGCCGGAAGGCCACGAAGAACAGCTCACCTTCTCCAATCATCCGAAGGACGAGAGCTTCGGCACGCGCCACGTGCCGTTCTCGCGCGAGCTGTGGATCGAGCGCGAAGACTTTGCCGAAGTGCCGCCGAAGGGTTTCCATCGCCTCAAGCCCGAGGGCGAAGTGCGCCTGCGTGGCGTGGGCATCGTCAAATGCGACGAGCTGGTGAAGGATGCCGGCGGCAACCTCATCGAGCTGCGTTGCTCGCTCGATCTGGAATCGCGCCAGGGCATGCCGGGCGCGGACCGCAAGGTGAAGGGCACCATTCACTGGGTGAGCGCCAGACACGGTGTCGCCACCGAAGTGCGCGTCTACGACCGCTTGTTCAACGTGGCGGATCCGGACGATGAAACCGATGGCAAGACCTGGATCGAACACATCAACCCGGAAGCCAAGCGCGTGGTGACGGCGTGGCTGGAACCCGCCGCGGCGAAGGTCGATCCGGAACAGCGCTTCCAGTTCGAGCGTCTCGGTTACTTCGTCGCCGACCGCGTGGATCACACATCGGACAAACCTGTTTTCAACCGTACCGTCACGCTGCGTGACGCATGGGCGAAACAAGCCGGTTGATCGAGCCGCGTCGATGCTCCCCCCATGCTGCGGGGAGGCATGAAATAGGCTCAATCGTCACAAGGAACGTTGCATGCTGCGTCAACAGATTCACCTGACTCTTCCGCCGTGGATCGACGAAGTGGTCGACACACAGAAGCGCTACCTCACCGACGAGGAACGTGTGGCCCTGGCCATCGAACTCTCTCGCCTCAACATCGAGCGCAGCCATGGCGGCCCGTTCGGTGCGGCGGTGTTCGACGGGCAAGGGCGCGTGGTGTCGGTCGGCGTCAATCGCGTGGTGCCGCAGACCTGTTCCGTGGCGCATGCGGAAATGATGGCGTACATGAGCGCGCAGCAACGCCTCGCCGCGTTCCGGCTCAACGCCGATGGCGGCCGCTATACCCTCGCCACCAGCGCCCAGCCGTGTTGCCAGTGCTACGGCGCCACCGTGTGGGCAGGCGTGGATGAGCTGCTGATCGGCGCCCGTTCCGAAGACGTGGAAGAACTCACCGAGTTCGACGAAGGTCCGCTGCCGGCCGACTGGATCGGCGAGTTGGAGAAGCGCGGCATCGCCGTGCGCCGCGACATCCTTCGCGACCAGGCGCGCAGCGTGCTGGCGAGCTACGGCCAGAGCGGACAGCACTATTGAGCCGCCTGCGCGCCGCGCTTCCGCTGTTGCTGCTGGTGATCGCCGGCATCGCCTTGTTCAGCTCCGGGCTGATGGATCGGCTGCATCCGGAACAACTGGTGCAGCACCAGGACCAGCTGCGCAGCGAGATCGACATCGCACCCTGGCTTAGCCGCATCACCTACATCGGGCTGCTCACGCTGGCCATGTCCACCGGCATCCCGGGCACGGTGATCATCATCATGGCCGGCGGCTTTGCCTTCGGCGCGGTGGAAGGCACCCTCTATTCGTCGATCGGGCTCACCCTGGGCACGCTGATCCTGTTCCTGGCCAGCCGCTATGCGTTCGGCGCGGGCAGCAAGCATCCGCCGAAGCTGGTGGACAAACTGCACCACGGCTTCGAGCGCCACCCGGTCGCCTACACCATGTTCCTGCGCTTCGTGCCGGTGGCGCCGTTCGGCCTGGTCACGGTGGCGCTGGCCTGGCTGCGCTGTCCGCTGTGGCTGTTCATGGGCGCCAGCTGGCTCGGTGGCACCGTCTCCCTGATCTTCGAGACGTCGATAGGCGCCGGCCTGGGCGAAGCGTTGGCACAGAGCCACGGCCATTTCGGCCCGGAACTGCTGATGCAGCGCGGCGTTTGGATGCCGCTGACCGCCATCGCCGTGCTGGCCCTGCTCCCGCTGTTGGTCGAACGCTTCACCAGCCGCCGCCACAAGGCTACCCCGGCGACCAAGCCGAGCCATCCGCCGGGTTAAGTCCTACAACTGCCCTAGGCCATTTGCTACACCAGTCGGCATGCTGCCTGCCCTGGAGAATCGCGCTAGGCTGACTTCGCCTGACGCATACGGCGTGCAAGGGGATCAAATGGGCGCAGGGGTCAACTCCCGGACGGTGCAATGGTGGCGTCGTACGTCGCTGATGCAGCGGCTTGCGCTGGTGACGCTGATTCCCACGCTGGTGACGGCCACCTTGCTGGTGGCCATGCTGGCTCCGCAGCAATTGATGACGCTGCGCGGGATGGCGCAGAACACCGCCGAAGCCATCGCGACGCAGGCCGCCTCGGTCACCGCGGCGCCCTTGCGCGACATGCAGCGCCGCGAGCTGGTGCGCATCGCCGAATCGATCAGCGACCTGCCGCACGTGGCCCGCGTGCAGATCCGCGCGGCCGACGGCGAAATCCTGGCCGATAGCCTGGGCCGCAGCGGCGCCGACAACAACGAAAGCCTCACCGTGGTGCGCGACGTGATCGACAGCGAGCGGCCGGGGCAACCCGTGCTGGGCTCGGTGATGGTGGACGTGAGCCTGCGCGATGCGATCGCCATGCAGCAGGCCAGTCTTCGCCATGCGCTGGTGGCCTTGGTGATCAGCCTGTTCGTGGCCGCGATCATCGCGTGGCAGGCCGCGCGCTGGATCAGCGCCCCGCTGCGCCGGCTGGTCGACGCCGTGCACCAACTGGGACGCGGCGATCGCCACGTGGAAGTGGAGGTCACCGACCAGACCGAAATCGGCGAACTGCAACGCGGCTTCAATAGCGCGGCGATGGCGCTGTTCGACGTGCAACGCGGCATGGAACGCGAAATCGAACATGCCACGGTGGAGCTGGCCCGCAAGAACGCCGCGCTCGAAGCGGCCAGCGTCGCCAAGGCACGCTTCCTCGCCGCCGCTTCGCACGACCTGCGCCAGCCGTTGTATGCGCTCACGCTGTTCTCTTCCGCGCTGGCCGAGGACGAACGCGATCCGGTGCGGCTGGACCGGATCGCGCACATCCAGGAATGCGTGGAAGCGCTGGACCATCTGTTCAGCGAACTGCTCGACCTGTCGCGCCTGGAAACCGGAGCGATGCAGATCGAAATCGCCGAGTTCCCGCTCGATCACGTGTTCCAGGAAGTGAGCCGCAACTTCCGCATGATCGCCGAGCAGCACGGCCTGCGCCTGATCATGCGCGCCACCAACCTGTGGGTGCGCAGCGACCGCACCATGCTGTCGCGCATCCTCAACAACCTGGTCAGCAACGCACTGCGCTACACCAGCCGCGGCGGCGTGCTGGTGGTGGCCCGCCATCGCGCGGACGGCACGGTGCGCGTGGATGTGTGGGATACCGGCAGCGGCATCGCGCAGGAACACCAGGTGCGCGTGTTCGACGAGTTCTACCGCGTCGAAACGCATGCCAACGAACACGACGTCGGCCGTCGTCGCGGCCTGGGCCTGGGCCTGGCCACCGTGCAACGCCTGGCCGAGCTGCTCGATACCCAGGTGGAACTGAAGTCCAAACCCGGTCGTGGCAGCGTCTTCAGCTTCCATCTGCCGGAAGTACCCGCGCAGCACATTCCCGTGGCCAGCGGCGAAGACGTTTCGCCGGATGTCTCGGGCATGCGCGTGCTGGTGATCGACGACGAACCGGCGATTCTCTCGGGCATCCGCTATCTGCTGAAGAGTTGGGGCTGCGAAGTGGCAGTGGCCGAAGATCGCATCCAGGCCCTGCAGGCGGCCGAGGAATGGAACGTGCCGCCGGACATCGTGATTTCCGATCTGCGCCTGCGCGATGGCGAAAGCGGCCTCGACGTGCTGGCCGCGCTGGATGCGCATTACCAGATCGACGGCAACCCGCCGTTCTCCCGCCTGCTGATCACCGGCGAAACCCGCAGCGACCGCCTACGCGAAATCATGGCCGCACGCATTCCCGTGCTGTACAAGCCGGTATCGCCGGAACAATTGCGCGAAGCGCTGATGGTGGCCTGGAGCGCCTCGCGCGTCACCACCGTCTAGGGCATTCAGTCTTTCGGTGCGACGCGACGCGCCAGCACCCGGTCGGCCGGCAGGAAGCGGTTGAACAGGTCGTCGACGAAGTCGCCGCTCGGCGCGTCGTTGCGCGAACCGCCGGTGACATACACACCCTGCCAGTGCAGGCGCCGCTCGGCATGCGCCTCGTTCGCGTGGAGACGTTCGAGGAAGCTGCGCAGTCCGCGCTCCAGCCCGTACAACGATTGCAGGAAGGCGAACGCCTCGCGCCGGCGGCGCGGATCGCGTTCGATCGCCAGCACCGCCTGCGCGGTGGCCAGCAGCCGCTCGCTCACTGCATCGGCCTGGGCTTCCACGCGCGCATCGAGCGCGCCATCTTCGATCACGACCGGACGGCGCCAGCCCAACACGCGGCGAAACACCGATGCAGGCAACGTGGAACGGAACGCGGCGTGTCCCGGCAATGCTTCGAGACCGGTGATTACCACGTACACCGGCAACTGCAGCTGCAGCCGGCGGGTGGCTTCCTCTGCCAGGCGATGCAGGCGATCCGCATGCATCGCCACCGCGTTGTCCGGCTCGCGCAGGCTCTGGGCGGCGATGCAGATCACCATGCCGTCCAGCGGAAGTTTGCGGCGTTCGGTCGCCAGCAGGGCCAGCGCCTTGGACCACGGCGCCTCGACGTCGCCGATGCTGGCATGCGGATGGGCAAGTCGCGGGCCGGGCTCGATGGCCACCAGCGAGCGGAACACCCACCAGTGCCATGGGCGCGTATCGTTCGCACGCGTCAGCTCGCGCGCATGCGGCGCGGATGCGGCGGCCTGCAACAAGGAACGCACGTCCGCGGCGCTGTCGCCCATGAACAGCAGCCACGGGTGACGGGACAGTTGTCGCCATTGGCCGCGACGCCGGAACGGATGCAGGATCGCGCCGCGCAGGCGGCGCGCGGCATCCTTCACCGCGGCCGAGAAGCTGCCGATGCCGTAGCCGGCGTCCGTGCTGTCGGCCACGCGCGTATGCGCGCGCATCATCACCAGCGATTGCCATGCCAGCACGCCGGTCCAGCCGATCACGCCCAGCACGGCCACGATGATGCCGCTGGCAAACCAGGCCTGCTCGGACAGGGCATGACTGAACACCGGCGCCACGAAGGCCACGAACACCAGCAGCACCAGCACCGCCGCCACCAGTTGGGCGAGGCGGCGGCCCATCCAGGTCACCGGCAAGCGCAGCACGGGCAGGCCCGGCACCATGTACGGCTGGGGTGTCACCGATTCGCGCTGCAAGGCCTGCAGCACCGCCGGCGCTGCCGTGCTGGCCGGGCAGTACAAGGCCTTGATGCGCCCCAGCTCCCCGGTATCGCCCTGCTCGTAGTAATACTGACCGGCGAAGCCCAGCAGCAAGGCCATGCTGAACACTTCGCGCACTTCGTCGTCGCTGCTGCCAAGCCGGCCCAACTGGTCGAAGAACTCGGTGTCCGCGTCGCTGGTGCGGAACAGGGTCTGCTGCAAGGGGCTCATCGGGCCGCGCCAACCGCCGTGGCGGCTGACCACTTCGTCAAACCACGCGGTGACGGCAAACGCCGCCAGCTCCACCTCGGCCAGCGCCCTGCCCCGCGAAAACGCAGCGCCCCGGCTTTGTTCCACCAGCGCCAAGGCGCGAGCGTGCACGGACGGCAGCTCGTCGTCGGAAAGATTCTGGCTGGCGGCCTGCTCGTCAATCAGCAGGCCATATGCGAACAAAGGCGCAAAACACTCCAGCAGCCGCATGGCACCTATCGCCGTCAGAACCTGTTGCATGTCGCTCTATCGCCCCCGCCGGAACAGCATGCCGCGCTGGCCGGGGATGAGCGCCGAAGTCTACGACGATAGTCGCCGCCGTGCCGATCCGGGCGTGCCTGAGGCGGCGCCCAGTCCGAAGCACTGGAAATGAGCCTGTCGCCAGGCAAGAGGGCCATCCATGGCGAACCGGCGGACGCGGGTAGGACTACCCGCATGCCGGGGGTTCCAACGGGATCAGGGGAGGCTGGCTGCAGCACGTGGCGGGCTCGGTGGGGCCGGTGACGCTACGCGTGACTTTCATCAAGTTGCCGTTCTCTCGGTGTCCGGTGTGGATCGCGCCAAGCTTCTGCACGATCCGACTCGCTCCGTTTCACCCAGTCACGGTATCGATGAGCGATTCCCCTATCGCGGTGGGATCTTCGCGGTTGGCGTCCACGACAGCCATATCCCGTTGAGGCTATGCCGTTCGTACGCACGTCGAGGTTGCCGCGCGAACGGGGTGGGGCTATGTTGCATAAGCGGACGTGCGGTGATGGGATTACCGTACAGCGCCATGGGGAATGAGATGCGCATATTGATCGCGGACGACCATCGGCTGATCGTCGAAGGTGTCAAGCTCAAGCTGGCCGAGCTTGGGCCAAATACGGAATTTGTGATGGCCATGGACATGGCCGAACTGCGCGAGGCCATCCATGCGCCGGAGGCGCCGTCGCTGTCGCTCGCGCTGATCGACCTGGCCATGCCCGGCGTGCAAGGCAGCGAGCACCTGGCGGAAGTCATCGAACATCTGCCCCACGTTCCCGTGATGGTCCTGTCGGGCTCGGAAGATGGCGCGCTGATGAAAAGCCTGCTGGCCATGGGCGTGCAGGGTTTCATTCCGAAGGCGTATTCCCCCGACGTGATGCTTTCCGCCGTGCGCCTGGTGCTGGCGGGCGGCGTCTACGTGCCGCCGTTGCTGCTGCAGGAACGCGTGGATGGCGCGGTGCCCACGCCGCCGCCGGCCTCCGCGGCGCAGATGACACCGGGCGCCGATTCGCTGGAAGAGCGGTTGCGCAAACTGCTCACCGAACGCCAGATCGATGTGCTGCGGCTGCTCTCCCAGGGCAAGCCGAACAAGCTGATCGCCCGCGATCTGGGCATCAGCGAGGGCACGGTGAAGATCCATCTCGCCGCGATCTTCCGCGCCCTGAACGTTCGCAACCGCGTCGAGGCCGTGGTGGCCTCGCGCCGCATCAGCGGCCTCTGATCGCCGCGCGCTTCATCTCACGGCAGCCACGCCCGCCTATGTCGCTCGCTCCGGACGCATCTGCCGAGACCCTCGCCGGACCCCGACCGATGCCCTGCCGCCTGCTGCGCCATGCCCTGCTGCTGCTCGTCCTGCTGCTCACCCAGGCGGGCACCTCGGCCGCCTGGGCGGACCCGCCGCAGGACAGCGGACACATCAATGCGTTGACCTTCGGCATCCTGCCCATTGGCGGTCCTTCCGAATCGCTGGCCGCCTGGCGTCCCATGCTGGACGACCTGAGCCGCACGCTGCACCTACCCATTCACAGTCTCTCGGTCAGTACCTATGAAGGGCTGGGCCAGGCGATGGCCGAAGAGCGCGTGGACTTCGCCTTCGTCTCCGGCCGGCTCGCGCTCGACGCGGTCGTGCACGATCGCATGCAGGTAATCGCGCAGCTCACCCGCAGCAACGGTTCACGCGGGTATTACTCGGTGCTGCTGGTGGCCAAGGATTCGCCCATCCGCAATCTGGAAGACCTGTTTCGCCAGCCCGGCAAGCTGCGCTATGCGCGCGGCGAGGTGCTCTCGGTGTCCGGTTACCTGGTGCCCGAGACGCAGGTGTTTGCCAACCGCCGGCTGGACTCGGACACGTTCTTCGCCAATGTCATGGTGGACAACCATCAGAACAACGCATTGGCGGTGGCCAACAACGAAGCCGACGTCGCCTCCAACAACACCGCCGACATGGAGCGCTTCGCCGAACGGTTTCCCGACCAGTACGCACGCCTGCGCGTGCTATGGACGTCCAGCCTGATTCCCCACGCCGTGGTGGTGATCCGCACCGATCTGCCGGCCGAGCTGCGCCAGCGCGTGGCCGCGGCGCTCACCTCCTATGCCAAGGGCAAGAACACGCAGGCCGAAGTGGGCAAGCTGCATCTCATCCACGACATCAGCGGTTTCGCGCCTGCCGGCAACGAAACCCTGGTGCCGTTCGCCGATATCGAATTCAACCTCGACCGCCGCCGCGCCTATAGCGCGCAATGGGTGAGCGATGCGGCCATGCAGGCCCGCCTGAAGAAGATCGACGCCGAGCACGAAGCGCTGGTGCGCCAGCTGATGGCGCCCAGCACTCCTTGATCCAAGGCGTTAGTGCCCCGGCATATCCTTGATGTTGAAGGTCTGGCCGTTGGGCATGACCATGTCGCCCGGCTTCTGGCCGGCGGCGCACTGGCCGACCCACTTGCCGGTGCTGGTCATCGCCATGTCGGCGTGGCCCATGATCGCCGGGTCGTACTTGATGTGGCCCTGGGTGGAATACGCCGTATCGCCTTCATACGTCGTTTCGCTGTGGCTGCTCATGTTGACCGCGCCGCTGGGCGCGTTGATCTTGCACACGGCGTCGGTGACGACCTTGTTGCCCTGCACGTCGATCTTGAACGTGCTGCACATCTGGCCGCTCATGTGCGTGCCCATCTTGTACATCGCGGTATCGGTGTCGGCATCGAGGCAGATCTTGGTCGTCTGCGCCTGGCCGCCCATGCCGGAGGTCTGCATTTCCCACAGCCCCGGCTTGCGCTTGGGCATATTGGCGGGAATATCCTGCGCCAGGGCCGCACCGGCCACACTCAACAGGGAAACAGCGAGCAACCAGCGACAACGAGAGGACATGGGGTTCTCCATTTCGCCCGGGGTGGGCGTCGGGTGGCAAGGTAACCCCAAAATCGCCCCGCGTCATGCTGAACCGTTGCGCAGCGCACCACGTCACAAATTCAGCCCATAGACCGTTTGCACTATGGCGCCTCGCGCTAGATCGAACTGTGTATCGAAGGGGCCGTTTGGATTCTTTAGAGTGCCAACCAGGGCGATTACGCGTGGTGATGCGCCCGAGAACCCTTTTGCTTCCTGTTTGCCGGGATCCTGCGTAATGCCGTCAACCTGCCACTGCGTTCGTCCAAGGCCTCGATGGCGGCATGCTTGCCCGCCGTCGACGTGCCGCTGCGAGCGGGAGGCCTGACGCATGGAGCCGCGCGCGCACCTGCTGCCCCGCCTGTTCATCGATGTGGTTTTGCCCAGCACGATCGCGGCCCTCGCCCTGATCCTGGCGCTTTGCCTGCAGCAGACCCATAGCCTGGCCGAACGGGCCGATGCCACCGCCAGCCTGCGCCTGGCGCGGTTGGCCGGCGAACTCGGCAGCACGGAAGGCGTCTCGCCGCAGGCGGCCCTCGATCGCACCCTGCAGGAAGGCAAGGCGGACCAGGTGCTGCGGGTGGAACTGCACGGCTCCGACGGTCGCCTCTGGAGCAGTGGCGCGGCCCCGACCGATACCGGTGCCACCTACCGCAACGAAGTGCGCCCGCAAGGCACGATGTCGTCGTGGGTGAGCATGGAAGTGGACACCCATTCCCTGCGCAAGGCGCAGGCGATGGTCTGGCTGCTGGGCGCCTTGTGCGCCACCGGCATCCTGGTGCTGGCCTGGCTGGCGCGCGTGTCGATCCGTCATCGCGTGCTCGAACCGCTCTCTCAGGTTCGCTATGCCGTGCATGAGCTGGTCAATGCCCGCCATCCGCAGATCGACGAGACGCCGGTCAGCAGCGAATTCCTCGAACTGCGCAAGACATTGCAGCGCCTCTCCGAACTGCACGAAGCGCAACGCCGCGACTGGAGCACGATGCAGCACGACAACGCGGTCGAGGCGCTCGACCGCCTGCGTCAGAGCCAGGCGGCCACGCGCAGCAAATCGCAGTTCATCGCGCTGGTCAGCCATCACTTCCGCCAGCCGCTGCAGGCGCTGGAACTGTTCGCCGCCGGCCTCGACCAGAATGCGAGCGGAGAGCAGCAGTCGCTGTTCCGGCAGATGCGTCACAGCATTGCGTCGATGACGCGCCTGCTCGACGCGTTGCTGGAAATCTCGCGCCTCGATGCCGGCGTGATCGCCGTGAAACCCATCGGTTTCACCGCCGCCGAACTGTTCATGCGCGATCGCACGTCGCTCAACCACGAGGCCGTACAACAGCACGTGACGCTGGCCTGGCGTGGCAGCCATCATCAGTTGCACGGCGACGCCGACGTGGCCGCCAGCCTGCTCTATCAGTTGGCCAGCAATGCCATCGCCAATGCGCCGGAAGGACGCGTGCTGATCGCGGCGCGTCGTCGCGGCCAGGCCATCCGCATCGAAGTGCGCGACAACGGCCCGGGCATCGCCGTGATCCACCAGCAGCGCATCTTCGAGGAATTCGTGCAGTTGCAGGCCAGCGAAAGCGAACGCCGTGGCGGCTACGGCCTGGGCCTGGCCATCGCCGAACGCCTCGCCCGCCTGCTCGGCACGCGCATCGGCCTGCGTTCGGAACCGGGCCGCGGCAGCACGTTCTGGTTCGACCTGCCGCGCATGCCGCAGATGGAACGCCACTCCAGCTCCAGCGCACAGAAGCCGGCCGCTCCGGCCTGGCGCCAGGCGAGCTGACCTCCGAGCTCCTCGTATCGCAGGCAAAAAAAACCCGCGTCGCCGCGGGTCTCCGATACTTTTGGTGGGTCGTCCGAGATTCGAACTCGGGACCAATAGATTAAAAGTCTACTGCTCTACCGACTGAGCTAACGACCCACGCGTCAAAAGCCAGCCCGATATTTTATGGGCTGAGCGCCCCAGGCACAAGCAAGCCCGTTCAGGCGTAACGGGTCGGATCCGGCAGGCCGGCAATGCTGAAGCCCTGGGCGCGCAGGTGGCAGGCGTCGCAATGGCCGCAGGCGCGACCCTCGGCGTCGGCTTGGTAGCAGCTCACGGTCTCGGCGAAATCCACGCCCAGGCGCTGGCCTTCGCGGGCGATGTCGGCCTTGCTCATGCGCATCAGCGGTGCGTGGATGCGGATGCCCGCGCCTTCCACGCCGGCCTTGGTCGCCACGTTCGCCAACTGCTCGAACGCCTCGATGAAGGCCGGGCGGCAATCCGGATAGCCCGAATAATCCACCGCATTCACGCCGCACCAGATATCGGTGGAACCGAGCACTTCGGCCCAGCCCAGCGCGATCGACAACATGATGGTGTTGCGCGCCGGCACGTAGGTGACCGGAATGCCCTGCTCGCCGGTCTGGTCGAGCGGCACGTCGATGTCGGCGGTCAGTGCAGAACCGCCGATCGTGCGCAGATCCACCTGGACCGTCTTGTGCTCGACCGCGCCCAGAAGGCGCGACACGCGTTCGGAAGCCGCCAGTTCCGCGCTGTGGCGCTGGCCGTAGGCCACGCTCAGCGCATGCACCTGATAGCCCTGCTCGCGCGCGATGGCAATGGTGACCGCCGAATCCATGCCGCCGGACACGAGCACGACGGCCTTGCGGGGAGTTGTTTGAGACATGGGATGAGATCCACTGCAGGTTCAGGCCGGTGATCCGGCCGAGAGAGCGCCAGCGGCAACACAGGCCGAAGCGCGAAACGCATGAAGCGGGCGGCGAGCAGCGCAGCGCAACGAAGGCGCCTCGCATGCCTCGGCACTCACCCCATCAATGTCCTGGCTCGTCGTTCCACAGCAGCTTGTGCAGCTGCAACTGGAAACGCACGTCCAGCTTGTCCTCGATGATCCATTCGGCCAGCTCGCGCGGCTTGATGGCGCCGTGCACCGGCGAGAACAGCACCATGCAGCGCGCGGTGAGGCGATGTTCGGCCACCGTATCGCGCGCCCATTCGTAATCGGCGCGACTGGCGATGACGATCTTGACCTGATCGTGCGGCAGCAGATGCTCGATGTTCGACCACAGGTTGCGCTTGGCTTCGCCCGAGTCGGGCGCCTTGAGGTCCATCACCTTGCGCACGCGCGGATCGACTGTCGACACGTCCAGCGCGCCGGAGGTTTCAAGCGATACGTCGTGGCCCGCGTCGCACAGGCGCGTCAGCAGGATCCGGCAACGCTTCTGCGCCAGCGGTTCGCCGCCGGTGACGCAGACATGTTTGGCGCCATGCGAGGCGACTTCGGCCACGATGTCGTCGATCTCGCGCCAGTCGCCGCCGTAGAAGGAATACTCGGTGTCGCACCACACGCAGCGCAGAGGGCAACCGGTCAATCGCACGAACACCGTGCGCCAGCCGATGGCATCGGCCTCGCCTTGAATCGAGTGGAAGATCTCGGTGATGCGCAGGCGCTCAGCGGCCGCCTGGGTCGAGGTGGTGGAAGCCACGCTCGTGCTACTGCCAGTCACAACCACGTCCTCAGTTGGCCGGCTGGGCCTGCAGGCGGCGCAGGCGCTCCTGCGCCAGACCGGCCGCCTTGGAGCCGGGGTACTTCGCGCTGACGTTCTTCAGCGTGCTCTTGCCGGCGTCGACCTGCTTGAGCTCGATCTGGCTGTAGCCGACCTTGAGCATGGCGTCGGGCACTTTCTCGCTCTGCGGAAACTGGGTCAGCAGATGCTGGAAGGCTTCCATCGCCACCTGGTAATTGCTGGTGGCGTAGTACGACTCGCCCAGCCAGTAGAACGCGTTCGGCAGCAGCGGGCTGTCCGGGTACTGCTGGATGAAATTGCGGAAATCACGCGAGGACTTCACGTAGTCGCCGGCACGCAGCGACTTGAAGGCATCGTCATAGGCGGCCTGCGCGGTGGCATTGGTCGCCGCGGCGCCCTTGCCTGCCGCAGCCGCGGCCGCTGCCGGCTTGGCTGCTGCGGCCGGTTGCGGCGCAACAGGCGGCACCGGCGGTGCGACGTTGGCGGCCGGAGGCGGCACGTTGGGATTGGCATTCCCCGCATTTGCACCCGCTGCACCGGCACCGCTTTCGAGGTGGCCCAGGCGCGAATCGAAATCCGAGGCTTGCGCTTTGTTCTTGTCGTTGGCTTCCTGCAGCTGGTGCTGCAGTTCCTCGATCTGGCCCTGCATCTGCTGCAATTGGGACTGCAGCGCCTGCACCTGGTTGACCAGGGCGGTTCCCTGATTCTGGCCCTGCGCCTGCTGTTCGAGCCGCGATACGCGGTCGGCGAGGCTGAGCCGTGAATCCTGGGCCTGTGCCGGGATGACAAAAAGCATGGCGGACGCGATTGCGCCCGCCATGCCCATCCTGGCCATGAAGCTGTTAGCCAGTGTCTTCTTCATTACTTCGCCGTGTAGACGATCTCGACGCGACGGTTCTTGCTCCAGCAATCTTCGTTGTGCTCACGGCACACCGGCTTTTCCTTGCCGTACGAGATCACGTTGAGCTGGCTGGCCGAGCCACCGTTCGACTGCAGCGCGCTGGACACGGCATTGCCGCGACGCTCGCCCAGGCCGAGGTTGTACTCGCGCGTGCCGCGCTCGTCGGTGTTGCCTTCGAGACGGATCTGCGCCATCGGGCGATCCTGCAGGTACTTGGCGTGGCAAGCCATGATCTGCTGGAACTCAGGCTTGATTTCGTCCTTGTCGAAATCGAAGTACACAACGCGCTGACGGAGGCAGGCGTCGGTATCGAGATCGGCCGGGGTGTACTTGCCAGCGGTCGACGGAGCCGGGGTGGTCATCGGCGCTTCCGGCTGCGGCTGCGGCTTGACTTCCTGCTTCTTCGAGCATGCGGCCGCGCCAACGCAGAGCAGGGCGACCAGGGCGACGCGAACGGTCTTATTCATGGTGGACGTTCCTTCAAACAGGTTTGAGTTCCGACAGTCAATAATGATTGCGGTTACGGGACAGTTTTCGCCGGTGAACCGGCTGTTATTTTGACATTTTTGCTGCCGGCCGTGC